>ERZ791724.1247-NODE-1247-length-14971-cov-10.177997_pt1 | contig 14971 bp, 20 predicted proteins | sample MGYA00510044_ERZ791724 | MGnify/ENA primary metagenome ERZ791724 (study PRJEB30046, sample SAMN00715140) | human gut metagenome | study: EMG produced TPA metagenomics assembly of the A metagenome-wide association study of gut microbiota in type 2... | reverse complement strand
ATATAGTCCAGAGCTTTCTTGTCTGTTACTTTAATGGGGAAGATCTTAATATATGTGGCAGATTGCAATGCAAAGGAACTAGTTAGTGCAAAGAGAGAAAAGCGTGAACCGATTATACTTCCACGTTTTAGCTGCCATATTACAAGACATACATTCTGCTCACGACTTTGCGAGAATGATGTGAATGTAAAAGTCATCCAGTCCATTATGGGACATAAGGATATTAAGACAACCTTGGATATCTATGCTGAGGTGTCAGATGCAAGAAAACAGGAGAGTTTGTTAAAATTAAATAACACGGGTATGCTTATATAATTGTCCAAATTATTTTAAGTATGATTTATTGGAAAGTATTATTTGATTTCTGGTACGACAAAGCGGGTTCTAGTACGACAAAAGTACAACAATAAAATGTATCTTGGTGCCGTTGTATGCAGAGTGGAATGATAGTACACATCCTTAAATATCGAGAAATTGCATTGTATGCTGCTTGGTGCATGAATGTTTTGCTCTTCCCAACAATGAAGTCCTTAGATGGTGTAAATAAGAAAAATGATGTAAATAATACAGCTTCTGAAGCACCTGAAAAAAATGTAAAAACTGAGTCTGAAAAGATTGATTTTTCTAAAGTAAAGATTGAGCCTTTGTTTGAGGAAATGGTAGACTTTGATACATTCAGCAAGTCTGATTTCAGAGCTGTAAAGGTTAAAGAGTGTGTTGCAGTACCGAAGTCAAAGAAACTCCTTCAGTTCACTCTTGATGACGGAACAGGCACAGACAGAACCATTTTAAGCGGTATTCACGCTTATTATGAGCCTGAAGAACTGGTTGGAAAGACGCTTATCGCTATCACAAATCTTCCACCGAGAGCTATGATGGGCATTGACTCTTGCGGTATGCTCCTCAGTGCTATTCATGAAGAAGAAGGCGAAGAAAAGCTCCATCTTCTGATGGTTGATGACCACATTCCAGCAGGTGCAAAGCTCTATTAAGATGAGAAAACTGAGCCTTGCGGCGGTGTGCGCTTGCGAACACCGACATAAGGCGAAAAACACACGGAGACGTCAGTCGACGTGATGTAAAGATGTACCGTTTTACCGAATAGACGGGACGTACTTCATTTGATAAAAAACTAAAAAAACAGCGATTTACATCAAACTTACATCAATTGATGCAGAAATCGGTGCAAGCAAGAAAAAATCGCATAATTAGTGCAATGAGTGGGCAATTCCAATCGGAGTTGCCCATTTTTAAAACAAACAGAAATACAAATTCAAGTTTTGATTTGACTTAATTCATAACATTTATTAACTGTTATATCTTATCCTCGTGAAGTCCGCAACCCCTTGAAAATGCTAAATTTGTAGCGAGTGAGTTTGCCCTTATGCTTTCCCTTGTGTTATATCCTTTTCCCTCATGTTACGAATGCTCACAAGGGCAAAATTAAGGGAAAGAAAATCCAGTAACAAATTATAACATGAAATGAAAATGGCAGGAAGAACGGATTGAAATGCTTTCAAAACTTTTAGAAAATTAAGGAAAGGACAGATAAGATATGAGATTGATTTATGCAAGATATAATCCGCAATGTAATAGCATAGATGTAACCACGTTTGAAAATGTAGTGCTTAGAATTGATTGCAATAAGGCAGAGGAAGGATTGAGAACTACTCCCGGCTCCCAGTGTTCGTTGAATGCTTTGGCTATTGATAATCCATTAGAATATGCAAGATTATACTTGGATGGAGAAATGCAAGTATGGGTTGATGCAGAGGATCGTTTAGATACGTGGTGATTTTGCTAATATAATATCATGATAGAGGTCTAGTACTAAAAATTCCAGAAAAATATATAGAACGTACGGTTATTCCATAATAAGAGGCAGGAATCTTAAGTTTCTAGATGTTTGAATTTTGCCTTAAGGTAAATAGAGAGGACACATTGATTTTTCAGTGTATCCCCTCTATTTAAAATTATTTTTAAATAGTTCTTGCACAAAAACAAATAGCATGCTAAAATCTATTTAAAGAAAGTTTTAAATAGGTAAAAGATATGGGAGAAACTAACATTTTTAAAGTATTGGCAGATAGCCAGCGAAGAGACATTCTTATTATGTTGAGAAATGAACGATTAAATGCCGGAGAGATTGCTGAAAAATTACAGATTACACCGGCTGCTCTTTCTTATCATTTAAAATTACTTAAAAACGCAGACTTGATATCTGAATATAAAGAGAAAAACTTTGTTTATTATGAAATCAACACTACGGTTTTCGATGAATTAATTATATGGGTTAACCAGTTTGGAGGAAAAAAAGTATGAAAAAAATAATGTGGATAGTAGCAATGATACCAGTTGTAGTTACAAGTGTTGTACTACAGTTTATGCCTGATATTATACCTATGCATCATGACTTGGAGGGAAACACTGACAGATGGGGAAGTAAAACAGAAAGCTTTATTTTTCCGGTAATTATTTTGTTTATTACACTGTTTTGGCACTTGCTAATCTATGTGTTTGAGAAAAAATCAAAAAATGCAAATACAGAAAAGGAACAGATGGAAACAAAATCTTCTGCAAAGGTATTATGTGTTGTAGGAATTTCGCAAGCAATCATGTTCGGGATTATGCATTATTTTATTCTTTATTCTTCTTGGATACAGGCAAATGCAGGTGGTGAACATGCGGTTATTGACATTGCAAAAGTTTCATGTATTTTGTGTGGTATTATATTTATTGTATTAGGAAATTTTATGACAAAGGCAAAACGAAATGCAGTAGTGGGAGTTCGAACCGTTTGGAGTATGCACAATGATAATACATGGAGAAAGAGTAACCGCTTTGGTGCAATATGTATTATTATTACGGGGTTATTGACTATCATTACAACCGTATTTACAAGTGGGATGACTGGCACAATCTTTATGTTGATTTATTTATTATTAGCAACAATTGTAACTGTGGTATACTCAAAAAAGATATATGATAAGGAAATAAAAAAATAATTTGTATCTTTATGCGAGAGGGTGAAATTCCAGTCTTTTACGGAGAGATAACAAACGAAGGGAGGCAATTGCCTCCCTTCGTTTGTTATCTACTCCTTCCACGGTTTGGTGGAGAATATGGTCTTGTTAACTCTCGCTCCTTTATGTCCTGTTTCTTAGATATAAGCCTATCATGTAGAGACTGCGGCTTTTCTCCATACCGTTGTTTCCAATTCTTAAGGCTGTCCTGATAATCCCCATAAGCTGTCTCTGACTTATGAAATGCTTTGTAGAAGGCTTCCGCATTCTGATACCCGTATTCCTTTACGATATGGGATAATCGGGCTTTCATTCGGGAAATACGTTCCTCCAATCCGGCTATCTCTGTTGAAAGTTCGGAACGCCTTTTTGCTTTGAAGATACCTTTGCTGTCGGACAGTTCAATTTCAAGGTCACTTCGCTGTTTATCGAGTGCAAAAATTGCTTTATTCTGTTCTTGCAGCTTTTGATAAATTTCGCATAAGTGCTTGTAAGAAACTGCTTCCGGTGATGGCTGTGGTCTTGGCGGTATGGCAGGCTTTGGTGTATCTGTCTGCTTTCTGCTTTCTTCTGGTACAGCTTTCTGCTCTTTGAAATCTGTGTTCTCCGGTCTTGCTTCAAGCTCTTTGGAAATTACTTTATCTGCAAGCTCCAGAGTTTTGAGAAATACTTTGGAGATTAACAGTTCTAATACTGCAATGGCAGTACCGATAATGGAAGATAACAGATTCGGTCTGTTTCCGTAAAGCCATACGGATTCCACAATCTTGTCCGTTATCCGTTCCTTTTTTATCTGCATGATTTCTGACTTGGAAACACCCGTTACAATCGCTCTGTCAACAGTCTGATTCCACAAGGTGCGTTTACTGTTGTCTGCCTCAATCTCGGTGGCTTTCGGATTGTTCTTACCAATCTTTTTGGTGGCAAGATACATACCGCCACGCTCAAAAACTTCTAACCGCTGGCTTTTATCCCACACATACTGATTGATAAGATTGGTATAATCCTGCTTGACGGTATCAAGGAAATTTTCAGCCTTGAAGTGTTTATCCTTAATGGAGAAAATCTGTCTTTCGTATACCTCACCTTTGTGAATCACCTTACATCTTTTACGGATATTTCCTTCTTCATCAAGTATCTCTTTCTTGGTGCGTACATGATTTCCCTTTTCGTCATAGAACATATTGCGGGTGGCAACCTTTTCTATGGGCTGTTCCAAGAGTGTACGCTCCGAAAAAATGAGATGGATGTGATAGTTGGTTTTCCGCTTATTGTGATGCAGGGCTGCGATACAGTCCGTTCCGTAAGTCTGTCTGAAATGGTCTGTAAATATCTGCAACAGTCTGTCTGGAGGATACTCCGTAAAAGATTCCGGCAGGGCTATGATCAATTCCCTTGCCTCAATACATTTCCCCTCCGTACCGCTTTTTTTAAATTCTGCCTGATTATATTTTGCAAGGTCAGTCCAAAAATTACGGTCTGTGGTTTCATATACCGCATACAGATTTTCCTGCTTCTTTGGGCTTGAAATATAATAAATTCTTCCCCGGACATTGTGGAGCTTCGTCATCTGAATAAATGAATTTCTTGGCATGTGCTTCCTCCTTTCCGTATCTGCCAAGTACGAAGCTGCAAGAAATGAGGATGGGAAACTTTCTAATGTGAAAGTGAGTAGGCTACATAGGTAGCCTGTCTACGAACATATCCGCCTGTCGGCGAAAGCTCCCAGCAGGGCGAAATACACAGAGTACAAATCGTAAGATTTGTGCGAGGGGTGTATTTCGCTCTCAAACGCCGAGGGCTTGTATAAAAAAGTTTCTTCCCCACTTCTTAAATTTCCGGTTGTATCTTAGAGGAAGCACATGGTATAATCTATTTGCGTGTAGGTATATCATGGCTTCGGTCAGATACATACCTTAGGGATGGTCTTAGGACTGTCCCTATTTAATTTGTCACATTTCTTGTGACAGCTCTGACATTTCCTTTGTCCCTTAAGTCCCTGCCTTCATTGGCGGTCATGAACTTTTCAAGCATATCCGTTTTGATAAGGACTTTCCGTCCTACCTTCAATACCGGAAGCTTTTTCCATTCTACCAGTTTCCGCAGGGTATTTCTGCCGATACCCGTATAGTCGGCAGCTTCCTCAATGGACAGTGCAATCTTCACTTCTGTCATTAAAACACCTCCTCTTGAATTGCATAATGCAATTTTGTGACTATGCCTACTATATAACTTTTATATCTTCTTGTCAAGCGTTACGAAATTTTAAAAGCAATTATTAACTTGCATATTGCAATGCTACTTTTACTGTGTTATACTTTAGCCATACCGAAAAAGGAGGCGTATCAGAATGAAAGATAAAGAATTACGCAAGTTAATCGGTAGCAGGGCAAAACAACGCAGACTGGAATTAGGTGTCAACCAGCCTTATATAGCAGAAAAGATGGGAGTTACCGCTTCCACCATACAGCGGTATGAGGCAGGAACGATTGACAACACCAAGAAGCTTGTTCTGGATGGTCTGTCGGAAGCACTTCATGTATCAGTGGAGTGGCTGAAGGGCGAGACGGAAGAAATGACAAGTGATGTTACGGATAAAAGGGAATTACAGATTCGTGATACCATGACTTCCATTCTCTCCAAACTGCCTTATGATATGAAGGCAGACGAAGCGGATTTTTCCAAAGATTTACTGCTGCTGATGTTGAAGGAATACGAATTATTCGTTGATTCCTTTCAATATGCCTGTAAGAATTTTAAAGGGAATACGGAAGATGCCACAATTGCAAAAGTAATGGGGTTTGAATCCAATCAGGAATATAATGAGATTATGTTCCTTAGGGAAATCACCCATACGGTAAACGCACTGAACGACATGGGCGACATTGTAAGGCTCTATTCCAAGAATCCCGAAACGGCAGCCGTAAGGCTTGCAAATCTTCTTTCAGAGAAAGACTCCGAACCGGTATAGATTAGACAACCGGAGTTATGATATACTTACACGCAGAAAGCATTTCATCAGTTCCGATTGTCGATATCGAAAGGAGTAACGATTATGGCAAAAGGTTCTGTAAGAAAGAAAGGCAAGAAATGGTACTACCGCTTCTATGTGGAAGATGCAAGCGGTAATCTGGTGCAGAAGGAATTTGCAGGTACGGAAAACAAAAGCGAAACGGAAAAGCTGTTGAGGCAGGCAATGGAGGATTATGAAGCCAAGCGGTTTGTTGCAAAGGCTGAAAACATCACACTCGGAGAGTTGCTTGACCTGTGGGCTGAGGAAGAATTAAAGACAGGCACATTGAGTAATGGAACGGTTGGCAATTATCTTCAGACAATTGGGAGAATCAAACAACACCCTATCAGCAAAAGGAAACTGAAAACGGTGACTTCGGTACACCTGCAGGAGTTTATGGATTTGCTCTCATTTGGAGGCACTGTGGGAGATTTTATATCAAAAGGATATTCCATTGATTATGTAAGGTCATTTTCAGCAGTATTGCAACAGTCATTCCGGTTTGCGGTATTTCCGAAACAGTTTATTACCTTCAATCCAATGCAGTATGTGGTGATGAGGCATAAAAAGGAAGAAACGGATTTGTTTGCGGATGAAACAGCCACAGACAGAGACAAGGTTAAACCGCTTTCCTTTGAAATGTACCGGAAACTGATTGAACAGCTTGGAAAACGAAGTGGGGATGCGATTCTTCCGGTTCAGATAGCATACTTTACAGGTCTCAGACTTGGAGAGGTAGCAGGTCTGACATGGCAGGATATCAACCTTGAAGAACAGTATCTCACTGTACGCAGGAGCATCCGCTACAATGGTGCTACCCATAAGCACGAAATCGGTCCGACAAAGTGGAAAAAGATCAGGGTTGTTGACTTTGGCGATACCCTCGCAGATATTTTGAGGAATGCAAAAAAGGAACAGCACAAAAACCGTTTTCAGTATGGGGAACTCTACCAGCGGAATTTTTACAGAGAAGTAATGGAAAAGAATCGGGTGCATTACGAGTATTATCATTTGGGAATGACAGAGAATGTGCCGGAAGATTACACCGAAATCTTCTTTGTATGCTTAAGGGAGGATGGTTGTCTGGAACTTCCGGCAACCATAGAAACAGCCTGCCGGACAGCAGGAAGAAAAGTACCGGAGCTTGAAGGTTTCCATTTCCACACACTGAGGCATACCTACACGACAAACCTCTTATCCAACGGGGCTCAGCCTAAGGATGTGCAGGAACTGTTAGGACACTCAGACGTGAGTACCACCATGAATGTCTACGCCCATGCTACAAGGGAAGCAAAGCGGACTTCCGCAAGACTTCTTGATAAAGTGGCAGGCAACGATTAAACAACTGAATAATGAATTTTCCCTTGTAATTATCCCATAAGGGCAAAAACAAGGGAAAAGGATACATATATAGAATTTTCAATGGCGGGAAGCCTTGAAAATAGGGGAAAGTTAAGAGAGTTAATAGATAAATCAGAGTTTGTGATGGTAGATAATATGGAATGGTTTAATGTTTTTGGGCTGATTTTTATTGCAGTCATTATGATACCCAATGTTGTATTTGCGATTAAGTGCAAAGATGGATTTGATAATAAGTGGAACAATAAATATGTTGAGGTCACAGAACAAGTAGGGAGATTGGGTTGTTTCGGATTCATGATAATCAATATTCCGGGAACTTGGTTCGGGTGGTGGTCTGACGAAGCATTTGCACTATATCTGATTGTAGATACCATATTGGTAATGCTTTATTGTGCTATTTGGATTATATGTTTTAAGAAAAACAGCGTTTTCAGAGCATTAGCACTTTCTATTATTCCTTCAATGTTGTTCTTATTTAGTGGGATTATGAGTAGGTCAGTGCTATTGATTATTGCATCAGTATTATTTGCACCAAGTCATATTGTGATTTCATATAAAAATGTAAAATGATATTTATAAATTCAAGTTTGTTAAATTGGAAAATTAGAATTTGTGAGGGTAATTATGATAAATTTTTTGAATGATATAAGGAATGCAGAAAATCCAATATCCAATAATAGAAAACTTATAAATACCATAGCGATATTGTTTCTCGGAATAGCTTTGGGAACTTTCTCAAAATATCTGGATTTTCGTCAAACTGAACTTCCAGGTGTGCTTATGGCAATAAATGGAGTCTTAGATATTGGTAATTTTCTTGGGCGTTTTGCAATCTGGATATTGATTGCACTGTGTATTTCTATTTATAGCAATTCTGCAATAAGAGCAAGCATCAATGTTTTTGTATTCTTTGTTGGTATGGTTGCAAGCTACTATTTGTATTCAAACTATATTGCAGGATTTTTCCCAAGAAGTTATGCGATGATTTGGTTTGGATTTACAGCTGTTTCTCCATTATTGGCTTTTGTCTGTTGGTATGCAAAGGGGAAAAGCAAACTGGCATTTATACTATCAGCGCTGATTTTGGCAGTATTGTTCAATATGTGCTTTGTATATGGATGCTGGTATTTTAATGCAAAATCTGTTTTGGAAGTGATAGTCTTTATTATTGGACTTATTGTTTTGAGGAGAGACACATTGAGGAGTTCTGCGCTAATGGGAACGATTAGTATAGTTCTTGCGGTTTTACTTGATATGGTTATTCCATTTCATTTTGGATAAACAACTTCAAGTTTGTTAAATTGGAAAATTAGAATTTATATATAAAGGAGAATATTGATGAAACTGTTTTTATGTTCGCACTTTTCAAGTGTAGGAAGTCTGATAAAGGAAGAAATTGAAAATAAGAAAGTCGCATTTATTCCAACAGCTTCACTGCGTGAAGGCTACACCGGTTATGTCGGCTCGGCTCGAAAATTATTCAAAAAGTTGGGAGCAATCGTAACTGAAATTGATATTTCAACGGAGGCTTATTCAACGATACAGTCTGTTTTTGAAGATGCGGATGTGATATATTTTACCGGCGGAAATTCTTTTTTCCTTATAGACCAGCTCCGTAAAACGGGAACGGATGAGCTGTTGAAGAAAGAATTGGCAAAGGGAAAACTGATGATTGGTGAATCGGCAGGTGCGATTATATGCGCTCCAAGCATCCAATATATCGAGCAAATGGATGAAAAGCCGGAGGACTACTCACAAGAAGATGATGCAGGGCTTGATTTGATTGATTTCTATGTTCTTCCGCATTATCTTACAGCACCATTTAAGAAAGTTACCGAGAAAATAATGACTGAGTTTTCGGATTTGAATCTATGCCCAATTAACAACCGTCAGGGAATTGTAATTGATGGTGAAGGTTCAAAGGTTATTTGCAAAGACTAATTTGAAAATTCCAGTTTGTCTGGGAAAGGGATTGCAAATGCACACGAACAGTAAATACGATTCCATCATGAATCTCCCGCACCACGTCTCCAAGACGCGACCACAGATGCCGATGTCTGACCGTGCGGCGCAGTTTGCTCCTTTCGCCGCGCTGACCGGATATGACTCCGCCATCAGAGAAACCGGGCGTCTGACGGATGAGAAGATTGAGCTGGATGAGGAGGCCCTGACGGCGCTGGATATGAAATTCCAGCTCCTTATGAAAGCTATAGACGAAGAACCGGAGGCCTCCGTCACCTACTTCAAGCCGGACCAGCGGAAGGACGGGGGCGCGTATCTGACTGAGACGGGTAAGATCGGAAAAATTGACGAGTACCAGCGGCTGGTAATCATGCGCAGCGGTGTGAGGATCCCCATGGATGACATCCTGCAGATCGACTTCGACCGCTCTGCTGAGATCGAGCGCCGTGACGATGAAAGTGCGGGTGAATGAAAGAAAACCTGCTCTATGTTCGCGGAAAGGGCGGTTTGGCATAATACATGGACAGCGCCTTTTTCGCGGCCCGGCCCAATTGGAAATAGTGCCAGTCCGAAGCAAATGGCTCCGGCTGGCCGGACGCATCGTAGGGGATCACCTCGACGGAGGGAAGGCGAAACCGGGAGCTTCTCCGCAAATCGGCGATATGCGCCCAATCGAAGCTCCAGCGTAGCCGGTCCCCCTCTTTGCAGGAAATGCCCCATTCGTCGATGGTGATGTACTCCCGGTCCAACTTCGGACTGACCAGCGCCACGATCAGCGGTGGAACGGCACAAAGGCAGAGAATGGGGAAATTTGTGACAAGTCCCACAGCGATCATCAGCAGGGATAAAGTCGCAAGAAGGATGACATTTTCGTAAAATAAGACGGAATTTTTCCGGAACGACATATGCACGTCACCTCCAGGTATCTTCTGCGCCGGTGGGCGAAAGCAGCGGATCAGTCCGCGAGCATCACCTTTTCGCCGTTAATAAGCAGATAGGATTCTTTGGAAAAATCTTCCAGAAAGAAATAGATATAACCGGAGTCCTTCACCCGGTAAAAGCTGCGTGCCGCCTGGTCGTCCTTCCCGTTGAAAACCTGTATCTCGTTTTGACCGCCCGTCAGATGGAGCGTCAGGAAAACATAATAATCATCCGTTCCTCTGACCCGGCGCACAATAAAAAGTCCATTTTCATCGAATTTCTGCGACACCCTTTTTGTGTTAAAGTAACCCGGTATCCGGTAGCCGTTTTTCGTTTTCGGTATAAACCAGATTTCTCTTGTGCCGTCCCTCCCTATACATGTAACCAGGCAGGAATCCTTCCCATAAACCATATCGTCTATTCTTCCGGGTATGGCATAGCGGGACACACTTTCCGGGGATGGAAACCGGACAAAAAGATTCTCCACAGGGAACACGGCGGAGGCCGCCAGCAGCAGCGTGCATAAAACGACCGTCATAATGGCAGCGGGCTTCTTCCGGACCGTTTTCGCAATTTTCGCTCGGGCTATGATGGCTCCCGAAAGAATCAGCCACAAGCACACTCTGATTAAGATGAACGGCATGTCGTTTTCCTCCTTACCCCGCGCGGCTCTCACTCAAACAGCCACGGCATACCGCGTTTCAGGTATTTGCGGTTGAAGGCCCGGGCCTCCTCCGCAAAATCCGCCAGGGGCTGCAGGTCCTCCTTGGCCAGGCATTCCTGGGCCACAAAGGCCGTCTTAGGTTTCCACACCCGCCAATAGTCCCGTTTCAGCTTTTCCGGAGGAACATCCTGATCATAGTCACGTTTATTGATATAGGTTGAATTTTTCAGAGCAGCCCATGTCATGGCCTCATCGCCGATTTCATACCGAAGGCAGGGACGCTCCGGACGATCGACCTCAGCGGGAGATACTTTCAGGATGTCTGCCGGTGTCCGCACTTCGTTCAGGGCGTTAAGAGCACATTCCATCTGCCAGTAGAGGTCCTGGGATTTCATCCAGACCCGCGTGCCGCCATAGGGACCCGCTATGCGGCACATCTCCGGATCGCCCAGCTTGTATCTGCCCATCATGTCGCAAAAATAGCCGGCAATATAGCCCCGTATATTGGGCTGACGGTAATTGCACCACAGGTATTCCGACAGCGGCTGGGCGTAATACTCCACCCGCAGGTCGATGGTCAGGTACTCATAAAACAGCACCGTCTGAAGGATGTTTCCATCCACCAGGCGCAGCCACTCCGTGTGGTCCTTATAAGGGTGGAACCCATTGTCCCACATTTTCTGCGCGAAGGTGCGCTGCACCAGAGCGTCGATCTGGGGGATATTTTTTCGTGCCATGCCGTAGTGCTCCTTTCGTGAAGCGGACGCAGGCCTGCGTCTCTACTATATACAACACCGCAGCGGCGGTTTTGCAACCGCTTTTTTGTAGTTTTGCAGGAATTGGAATATGTCACAAAAGCGAACGGATTTTTCGGATATTTCGTCCCTGCCGGGAACACCGGCCTGCCAGCTGTCCTTCATACAGAGGATGATTCATGCCCCATCCGGCCTTTCCGGTGCCTGTATCGTCCAATACCGGGCGCCCCAATGGGCAAAGTCCCACTCCTGCATATAGGCATTGCACTCGTAGTCGATGTAGTAAAGCGTTCCGCCGCAGGGGACAAAGTTGGTGGGATAGTAGTCGATGTTCAGCCCCGCCGGGTACAGGCGGCCGCACATGGCCTGCACCTGTCTGAGCCAGCCGGGGTTCATCCGTCCCTCTTTGAGCAGCTCCGCCACCGTCTGCCCGGCGATGTATTCCTTCAGAATGCGCTCCTGCGGGATGTCCGCCGCCAGAAGCCGGGGCATGGGGATGCCCGGCTTCCGCAGCGTTTTATAGTCCCGCAGCTCGGAGCCCAGCTTGTCCCCAAAGGTGTAGTAGGCGCAGGGCTCGTGGTGGATCTGTTTCAGAACATATTGCGCTGTTCCGTCCGTCACAAGATAGGAGTAGCCGCCTTTTCCTTTCCCCAGGAGCTTGACGACGCGGTATTCCGCGTCGTTTACCGTCATTGTATCAGGCATTGATTCTTTTTCCGAAGGTCTGATTTCCACTGTCAATCTCACTCCTTCACGCCCGCCAGCGCCAGAAGCTTTTTATCCGACTGGATGCCCTGGGTCACAAATTTTCCATCCCGGAACAGGGCGTAGGTGGTCACCGGAGCCGGTACATTCTGCGCTGCTTCCTTTGTGGTGATGTGAATGGTTTTCAGGGGAATGCCGTGCTCCTTGGCCGCCTGCTCCACTCTCGGGACCCAGTAGTAGGTGCAGGGACACTGATCGGTATAGTAAATTACAAAGCCATTCCCGTTAGCCTGCGGATGCCTGGCGCAGGCCTTGAATTCCGGCGGTTCGGCGTCCTCTGCAAGCGGCAGATACATAAGCGTAATGCCGCAATCCGAAGTGTCCGCCAGCAGAAAGCCCTTATGCGCAAGAAACTGCGGGTCTGCAAGGAACTCCCGCTTGCGTCCCTCGGCGCACAGGATGCACAGGCCCTTTTTCCCCTGCGCTTTGGCATCCCGGATGCACTCGTCCAGCAGGTCGCTAGAGTAGCCGTGTCCCTTCATGGAGCCGGAGACCCACAGGCAGTTGATATAGAGATACCCCGCTGCTTCAATGGGCACCCAGGCGTTTTCTGCCGGAATGTACTCGATAAAGCACTTGCCCCGCTCCTCGCTGCGGTAAAAGACAAGCCCCTCGGGAAAGCGCCGTTTCAGCCACTCTTTTTTCACAAGGCTCTGTTTGCCGGACATGGCGCAGCAGATGTGCTCCTTGTCGATGTTTTCTTCCGTGATTCGGATATAGTTCATATCATCTCAACCCTTTTGTTTTGCCGCAGTGTCGGAAGCAGCGCATTCTCAATCCGTTCCACGCCTCACCTCAAGGCTCCTGCCCGTTTTGCAGGACGCTGATCTGGCAGATATTCGGCTGGTTTTTCTCTATGTATGGATATAATTCCTCCGGTTTCATTCGTTCCAATCCTTTCTTTTCTGTGATCGCTTGATTTTTTTGAAGAACAGAATGTAAATCAGCACCCCGTCAATGACAAAATCGTAAAGGCGCAAATGGTCAAAAAGCAGGACGCTGCTCATGACCGACACAGCTGCGATTCCTGCGGCGATGATTTTTGAGAAAGCACCGGGTTCCTTTGCCATCCATGCAAAATAGGCCATGACAGGGGAGGTCAGGGCGAACACCGCCCAGCCGATGATAAAGGTCCGGCTGTAAACCCCGTGGGTGATGGCTGCCGTCACATAATAGGCCGCCAGCATCCCCATGCAGAAGGGAAATATATTTTCCATGGCCGCTTTCTTTGTAGGACTGTAAATCGCAAACCCTGTTCCCAAAAGAATCCATATGGCTATCTGGGAAAAGATCTCTCCGAGATTTTGGAAATAGATATCAAACAGTCTTGCTGCAATGCCGAGAAGCAGTCCGGCCAAAAGCATAGACAGCGGATTTAGGAGAAACGATCGTCTGCTTGATTTCATCCTCTCAGCTCCAAACTCATTTCACCTGATATACCTCAAAGAACTGCCGGATATGCCGCTCAATCAGTTTCATCACATCATTCTCCTGCTCCGGCTCCCGGTCGCAGAGATTGATCCAGGCAGAGATCGGCAGACAAAGCTGCGCCGCCATGATCTCCGGGTCAGAGTCTACAAGCCGCCCCTGACGAATGAGAAAACGCACAAGCCCGGTGAAGTAGCCCATGACATCCGTGTAATTCTGCTTGGTTTGCAGCGCTGCCATCTGCGGATTCTGAAACTGCTCAATGGTGAGCATTTTCCTGGCGCGGCTGATTTTCGGATCGTGGAGAATATAACGAATCTGCCCAAGGAACATCTGCGCCGCCATTTCCGCCGTCATATGTTCCTTATCCTTTGTGAATGCGGGATCATCCCAATCTGCATTGGCAAAAATGGAATGCTTCTCGTATTCTCCTATGGTGGTCTGGATCAGAGCGTCCAGAATCGCCTGCTTGTTTTCAAAATGGCTGTAGAGAGACGCCTTGCGGATACCAACCGCTTCCGCGAGTTGGGAAATGGAAGTGGCCTCATACCCCTGCACGGAAAACAATTCCAGCGCGGCATCCAATATCCCCTGCTTGGTGGTTCCTTTTGCTGTCATGGTGTACTCCTCCTGAGTTTGGTATTTCCTCATATTATACCTACCGAACGATAGGTTGTCAAGCGGCGATGCTTTCATTCGGATGTAAAAGAAACGATAAAAAGAAACAATGCTCCCATCGGATATAGCGCTGACGGGAGAACGGTCAAAAAATGCACTGATTCTTCGCGTTGGCTGACTGCATCGGCTCACCGCCCGCTTTTGCCATCATAATGGTGTTCTGCACACGCCTTTCGGGTGCGCCAAAGAAGTTTTTACCCGGATAATCGGACACCGGCGTGCTGCCGCCTGCGCAAAGCGATGAAGGCTCGGTAAGTGTTAAAAATGTGTTAGAAAACCGCCGGGTAAGGTCCCCCGCGAAAACAAAAAGAAAACCATGGAACCGTTGTGGTTTCAAGGTTTTCTTTTGGTGGAGATAAGCGGGATCGAACCGCTGACCTCTTGAATGCCATTCAAGCGC
>ERZ791724.1216-NODE-1216-length-15289-cov-2.008402_pt1 | contig 15289 bp, 8 predicted proteins | sample MGYA00510044_ERZ791724 | MGnify/ENA primary metagenome ERZ791724 (study PRJEB30046, sample SAMN00715140) | human gut metagenome | study: EMG produced TPA metagenomics assembly of the A metagenome-wide association study of gut microbiota in type 2... | reverse complement strand
TGGGCACCGGGGATGTATGGAGGGCAGGCAGTGGCCGAAATTCTGTATGGTAAGGTGAATCCGTCAGCCAAGTTGGTTATTACAATCCCTCATAGCGTAGGTCAGTTGCAGATGATATACAACCATAAGCCGTCACAATACTTCCATCCTTATGCGGCAGGCAAGCCAAGCACTCCGCTCTATCCGTTCGGTCACGGTCTTTCTTATACTACATATAAATATGATGACCTGAAATTGGCACAGAAAGAAATCACTAAGGACGGCACGGTGGATGTGAGTGTAAAAGTTACGAATACGGGCGACCGTGATGGAGTGGAGATCGTGCAACTGTATATCCGTGATAAATTCAGTAGCGTCACCCGTCCGGTGAAGGAACTGAAAGACTTTGCCCGCGTATCGCTGAAAGCCGGCGAAAGTCAGGTCGTGAACTTTAAGATCACTCCCGATAAACTGGCTTTCTATGATAAAAAGATGAAGAAGATTGTAGAACCGGGTGAGTTTATCGTGATGGTAGGTGCATCTTCTGATGATAAAGATCTGCTGAAAGATTCTTTCTTTGTGAAATAAAATAGGAGAAATAAAATACAGTTATTGCTTTTTTCTTTTAAGGTTATATCTTTCCGATGGTTAGGTATAACCTTTCTTTCTTTTATAACAAATCTTACCCCATAATAAAACAAATTCTACCATTCGGGATTAAAAAGAATGGTTATTTTTGTGACATGATACTATTTTAACCAATCAATATGGAAAACTCAAACTACATTATGAGGGAGATTACTCCCTTGTCCGACCGCGATTGTTTTTATATCGCCGACCGTCGCAAGACGGAGTTTACTTATCCTATCCACTGTCATGCCGAATTCGAACTAAACTTTACGGAACATGCAGCCGGTGTCCGCCGGGTAGTGGGAGACTCTGCCGAGGTGATCAGTGACTATGATCTGGTACTGATCACCGGCAAAGAACTGGAGCATGTGTGGGAGCAACACGAATGTACTTCGAAGGAGATACGGGAAATCACGATTCAGTTTTCATCCGACCTGTTTTTCAAGAACTTCATGAACAAGAACCAGTTCGACAGCATCCGGCGTATGCTGGAAAAGGCGCAATGCGGCATTAGTTTCCCCATGCAAGCCATCATGAAAGTGTATAACTGGCTGGATAAACTGGCTTCCGAAGAACAGGGATTCTATGCGGTGATGCATTTTCTGCGCATTCTTTATGAATTGTCTTTGTATGATGATGCAAAGGTGCTGTCCAGCTCTTCCTTTGCTAAGATCGAGACGTTCTCTGACAGCCGCCGGGTGCAGAAGGTGCAGAAATATATTGCCGACCACTATCAGGAAGACATCCGTTTGAATACTCTGGCGGATATGGTGGGTATGACACCGGTTTCGTTCAGCCGTTTCTTCCGGTTGCGTACGGGAAAGACGCTTTCCGACTATATTATAGATATTCGCCTGGGGTTTGCTACACGCCTGTTGGTGGACTCGGCGCATACCATTGCCGAAATCTGCTATGATTGCGGCTTCAATAATCTGTCCAACTTCAACCGGATGTTTAAGCGTAAAAAAGATTGTTCACCGAAGGAGTTCAGGGAAAACTATAGAAAGAAGAAGATTGTGATATGATAATATTGTATCATTCTTCTTCTTCGAAACCACGTACATTTGCAACAACGAACAAATCTTAGTTTTCTACCATGAGAAAAATATCACTTCTTTTTGGATGCCTGTTGTGTATGCTTGCCGCAACGGCGCAGATACGCGGTAATGAAATCCGTGTAATGGTTTCTCCTGATCGTACCGATTGGAATTATCGTTTGAATGACAAATGTACATTTACCGTGCGGGTGCTGAAAGCTCAGAATCTTTTGCAGAATGTGACGGTGGATTATGAGCTGGGGCCGGAGATGTATCCTACTGAAGTCAAGAAAGGCGTATTGTTGAAGAATGGTGAATTGAAGTTGCAGGGGACGATGAAGACATCCGGATTTCTGCGTTGTAAAGTGACGGCACATGTAGGTAACCGTAAATACGAAGGATTGGCGACCGCTGCTTATGCTCCCGAACAATTGCAGCCTATTACGGAGTTTCCCGCGGATTTTCGTGAATTTTGGGCGAAAGAACTGGAAGTCGCCCGCCGGACATCGCTTCAACCCTTGATGACTCTGCTTCCCGAGCGATGTACTGCGACAGTCAATGTCTATCATGTCAGCTTTCAAACAGATCGTTGGGGTTCCCGTTTCTACGGTGTCCTTTGTGTACCGAAAAAAGAAGGTAAGTATCCGGCTCTGTTGCGTGTACCCGGTGCAGGTATACGTCCGTATGCCGGAGATGTTTATACAGCGGAACAAGGTGCAATCACATTGGAAGTTGGCATCCACGGTATTCCCGTTACTATGGAGCAATCTTTTTATGATAATCTGATGAATGGTGCATTGAATGGTTACTGGACTTTCTGCCGGAATGATTTGAGGAATTTCTATTATCACCGGGTGGTTATCGGTGCTTTACGTGCGGTTGATTTCATCTGTGAATTGCCGCAATATAACGGGCAGGCACTTGGTGTGACAGGCTCCAGCCAGGGTGGGGCACTTTCTGTGATGACGGCGGCCCTTGATCCGCGCGTCACTTTCTTTGCTGCCGTTCATCCGGCACTGTGCGACCATGAAGCCTTTATGAAGAAACGTGCTTGTGGCTGGCCGCATTATTTCTATTATTATGGTGCTCCCGATGCTAAAGAACTGGATGTGGTGCGTTATTATGATACGGCGAACTTTGCCCGTTGTCTTACAGTACCCGGTTGGTTCAGTTGGGGATATAATGATGATGTTTGTCCGCCGACTTCCATGTATGCCGCTTATAATGTGGTGACTTCTCCCAAAGAACTCCATCCATATCTTGAAACAGGTCATTATTGGTATCAGGAACAATGGGACGAATGGCTGGCATGGCTGTGGAAACAGTTGGGAATAGGTGCGCCGGGTGCATGTACTCCTAAACCTGTTGAAAGCTCATTCGTTCATGTGAATGCGAACGGACAGTTCATCCGTAATGGAAACCCCTATTATTATGTAGGTACCAATTTCTGGTACGGTGCCATTCTTGGTTCCGAAGGTGAAGGAGGCGATCGTGAACGCCTGCATAAAGAATTGGATTTTCTGAAAAGTATCGGCATTAATAATTTGCGTGTATTGGTAGGTGCGGACGGTGAAAATGGTGTGAAAACCCGTGTGCAACCTTCTCTGCAAGTAGCTCCCGGTGTGTATAATGATACTATTTTAGCCGGATTGGATTACTTCATGAATGAATTGCGCAAGCGGGACATGACCGCCGTACTCTATTTGAATAACTCCTGGGAGTGGAGTGGTGGTTATTCTGTATATCTGCAATGGTCGGGACACGGTAAGGCTGTAGTGCCTGCAATAGACGGTTGGCCTGCCTATATGGAATATGTGAAACAATTTCATCAATCGGATAGCGCGAAGGTGTTGTTTGCCAATTATGTCAAAGACATCGTCACAAGAACAAATAGGTATAATCAGATAAAATATGTGGATGATCCAACGCTTATGTCCTGGCAGATAGGCAATGAGCCTCGCGCTTTTTCCGATGAAAACAAAGAGCCTTTCGCTAAATGGATGGCAGATGTTGCCGCCCTTATAAAGTCGCTCGACCCCAATCATCTGGTTTCTTCCGGAAGTGAGGGCTCCTGGGGATGCGAGGGGGACATTGCATTATATGAAAGAGTGCATGCAGATACGAATATTGACTATCTGAATATCCATATTTGGCCTTATAACTGGGGATGGGTAAAAGCTGATAGTTTGAAAGAACTTCTTCCGCGAGCTAAGGAGAATACGAAGAAATATATTAATGATCACATGGTGGTTGCGCAGAAATATAAGAAGCCTGTGGTACTTGAAGAATTTGGCTTCCCTCGTGATGGTTTTCGTTTTTCTAAAAGCACTTCGACAGAAGTTCGTGATGAGTATTATCAATATGTATTTGATTTGATTCGTCAGGACCGGGAGAACGGCGGGCTTTTTGCCGGATGTAATTTTTGGGCATGGGGTGGTTTTGCTGAACAGAATCCCGAACATATCTATTGGGAAAAGGGAGATGATTACACCGGAGATCCGGCTCAGGAAGAGCAGGGGCTGAATTCTGTTTTCGCAACGGATACTACTGTTGAGATTATAAAAACTGAAAATGCAAAATTGAAATAATATGATGAATATTTGGAAAAGTTTGTTGGCTGTTTGTCTGCTGACCGCAATGTTTGGATGTGGAGCGGGTACGTCTAAAAAAGCAAATCAGGAAGGTACTGCAAAGCAGTTGCCCCGTCTGTGTGTGACTGGTACGCAATTGGTGAATGAACAGGGTGATACGGTTGTACTGAAAGGTGTCAGTTATGGGTGGCATCAGTTTTGGCCTCGTTTCTATAATGCTTCTACCGTAGCTTATCTTTCCGAAGATTGGGGTGCGGAGGTACTTCGGGCTTCTATGGGAGTGGATTTGGATAGTGCCTGCTATGTGTACAAGCCGGAGTTTGGCATTAAGTGTGTCACGACAGTAGTGGATGCGGCTATTGAAAATAATATTTATGCAATCATTGACTGGCATAGCCATAATTTGTGTCAGGAAGAAGCCAAGGAATTCTTTGCACAAATGGCAGCTCGTTATAAGGGTGTCCCTAACGTGATTTATGAAGTGTTTAATGAACCGGTGGAAGATAGTTGGGAACAAGTGAAGGCTTATTCTGTCGAAATTATCAAAACCATTCGTGCCATAGAACCGGAGGCTGTTATTCTGGTAGGTTGTCCGCATTGGGATCAGGATATTCACTTGGCGGCAGATGATCCTATTATCGGTTATAATAATATAATGTATACTGTTCACTTTTATGCCAATACTCACGGACAATGGTTGCGTGACCGTACAGACTATGCTTTGAGCAAAGGGCTTCCGGTATTTATATCCGAATGTGCCGGTATGGAGGCCAGTGGCGATGGTGCAGTAAATAAAGAAGAGTGGCAAAACTGGCTTGACTGGATGCAGCGACGTTCCATAAGTTGGGTAGCGTGGTCTGTTTCGGATAAGAATGAGACTTGCTCAATGCTTCTCCCCTCAGCTTCTTCTGACGGCAATTGGGCTGATCAGGATATGAAGGAATGGGGGCAGATAGTACGCAATGAACTACAGAAAAAATAGAATCATATAATCAATTCAGGCATTAAAGCAAGGGTATGGGGCTGATACTGTTATTTTGTAAATATAGTATTAGTTCCAGATAAAATTGTACTTGTTTGCGTTACTGATATCATCTACCTTTGTCGTGAAAGATTTGTGACATATTAAATCTAATAATTATAGTATGAAGAACTTTATGTTGTTTCTGATGACGCTCTTCCTGAGCTGTCATGTGATGGCCCAACAGACCACAGTTACCGGTACAATTACTGACGGTACGGATGGTTCTCCTCTGATTGGCGCCAATGTTCTGGTAAAAGGAACCGGTACCGGTTCTATAGCGGACGTAAATGGGAAATTTAGTGTGAGTGTTCCGACCGGTAAAGACGTGCTGGTAATTTCCTGTATTGGATATAAGCAGCAGGAAATTACCTTGAAGCCGGGACAAAAAGTTGTGAATGTGGTAATGAAAGAAGACTCGGAACTTCTGGATGAAGTGGTCGTTGTAGGCTATGGTACAATGAAAAAGAGTGACCTTTCAGGTGCGTCGGTATCTATGGGTGAAGATAAAATTAAAGGCTCTATCATTACGAATCTTGACCAGTCTTTGCAGGGACGTGCAGCAGGTGTGACGGCGGTGCAGTGCCCCAGGGTCTTCCTCTTCTATCCGTGTACGTGGACAAGCCACAATCAATGCTACGGCAGAGCCGCTCTATGTAATTGATGGCGTGATTGTGCAGAGTCAGGGACAGCGTGGTGCCGACTATGGTTTGGGGGATGCGTTAGGAAATGGTTCCATGTCGACCGTATCTCCTCTTTCTACTATTAATCCGCAGGATATAGTTTCTATGGAGATTTTGAAGGATGCTTCCGCTACCGCTATTTATGGTGCGCAGGGTGCTAATGGGGTTGTGCTCATTACTACTAAACGTGGGAAGAGCGGAGAAGCGAAGTTTACTTACGATGGTATGATAGCTATGCAACGGCAGACCAAGCGTATCGACATGATGAATCTGCGTGAATATGCTGAATTTTATAATGAAATGGCGGGAATTGGAGAGATTGCCGATCCCAGTAACCTTTATTCTGACCCATCGTTGCTGGGACATGGTACCAACTGGCAAGATGCCATTTTTCAGACTGCTTTACAACATCAGCATCAGATTTCGGCACAAGGAGGTACAGACAAGGTGCAGTACTATGTTTCGGCATCGTACATGGATCAGGAAGGTACTATTATCGGATCTGATTTCAACCGTTATAGTTTCCGCGTAAATTTGGATGCTCAACTTAAAAAATGGTTGAAATTAGGGTTGAGTGCCTCATACGCGGCTACTGATGAAAGTCTGAAACTGGCCGACAGTGAACAGGGTTTGATATACTATTCTTTGCAGACTTTACCGGATATTCCGATTTATAATGTGGATGGAAGCTACGCTACAGTGGTACGCGAAGGATGGACGAATCCGAATCCTATCGCTCTTGCCATGATGGATGATATCCTGCTAAAACGTCAGCGTCTTTCGGGAAATATTTTCTTTGAGGTGACTCCTATCAAAAACTTAGTGTGGCATGCCGAATTAGGCTATGACATTGGTGCTTCTAAGTCTGACCGTTACAAACCAATGGTTGACTTAGGAGGATGGCAGCGTATGACTAATGAAAGCAGCATCCAGAAGAATAGCAATACTTTTTGGCAACTGAAAAATTATGTGACTTACAATGGTAATATCGGTGATGATCATCACTTCACTGCTATGGTCGGGCAGGAATGCTGGGAATCTAATTATGACTATACGAGCATTTTTCGTAACGCTCTCCCCTCGGACGCAGTGCACAATCCGGCATTGGGTACCGGCACGCCTGTCATTAACTCTGGTTTTGGTAGCGGTTCACAGGCTTCTTTCTTTACCCGTTTGACCTATAATTATGCCGACCGTTACTTGGGAACTTATACCTATCGTTACGATGGGTCATCCAACTTTGGTCCTTCCAATCGTTGGGCGGGATTTCATTCGTTTGCTGCATCCTGGAGGTTCACCAATGAGAAATTCTTCCAGCCATTGACAAAAGTCGTTAGCAACGGTAAGGTACGTGTGGGCTGGGGGCAGACTGGTAATGCCAATATCGGTGGCTACAAGTGGGGCTCCCCCATGTCGCGTATGCCGTCCGGACTTGGTATGGGATATCGTCCGTCTCAGATACCGAACACTGCAATACAATGGGAAAGTCAGGAACAGTGGAACGTAGGTTTGGATCTGGGCTTTTTCAACGACCGTATTAACTTGACTGTGGACTGGTACAAGAAGGTGTCCAATGATATGCTGATGAAGCTACAGCTTCCCTCCTATATGGGTACGTCGGGTAACGGTTCTTCGGCTTTGGCAGCTCCTTATGGTAACTACGGAAGCATTGAGAATACCGGTTTGGAAATCTCATTGAACACGCATCCGTTGACTGGTAATTTCCAGTGGGATTCCGATTTCCAGATTTCTTTCAACAAGAATAAACTGAAATCTTTGCAAAACACAGCTAGTGCGGCCATCGTTGGATATGGTCAGTGGAGTGATGTGGTGAGCATGACCAATGTGGGTGAGTCTCTGTTTAGTTTTTATGGCTATGTCACTGACGGTGTGTATAAGGATTTGGCTGACCTGCAGACTTCCGCCAAACCGGCAAAATATCCTGCCGACGGTGTGTTCAACCGTACCAATACCGTATGGGTGGGAGACATCAAGTACAAAGACTTGAACGGTGACGGTGTCATTAATGATTTGGATAAAACTAATATAGGCTCTCCGTTGCCTAAGTTTACGTTCGGATGGACAAATACATTCCGTTACAATAATTTTGACTTGAGCATCTTCATCAATGGAAGTTATGGTAATAAAGTGTTTAATTATCTTGATATGAAGTTGTCGGCCATGAACAACGTGTGGGCCAATACTTCCAATTCAGTGAAAGGACACGCTAACTTGGCACCCATCAATCCCGACAAAGTGTATGATAACGGTGGACGTTGGTACGATGATGTGAGCAACGTGCAAGTCACTAATCCTAATGCAAGCATTCCGCGTCCCACGCGCAACGATCCCAATGACAATGATGCCATCAGTGACCGGTATGTGGAAGATGGTTCCTACATTCGTTTGAAGAACATCACGCTGGGTTATACTTTCCCAAAAAAGATGGTTGAGAAAGTCGGTCTGCAAAGTTTGCGCCTTTCCGTCAATGTGCAGAACCTGTTGACTATTACCGGATATGATGGCTACGACCCGGAGATTGGTGCCAGTACGGCCAGTGAAAACGTATATGGATTGGACTTCGGACGTTATCCGTCGCCTACGGTTTACTCTTTCAATCTGAATGTTTCATTTTAATCCTTTAAAAACTGAATGGATATGAAAATCAAGAATCTAAAATATATTGCTGTTGCGGCAGTTCTGGGGATGGGAACCATTTCGTGCGAGGATTTCCTTGACCGTCCGCAGGAAGATGGATATAACGAATCCAATTTCTATCAGAACGATGAACAGTGCATCCAGGGTGTGAACTATCTGTACAACTCTCCTTGGTACGACTATCAACGTGGATTTGTCAAGGTGGCCGAAGTGCTTTCGGGAAACTATTACATGGGTGGAGAGAAATACCTTAATTTTTCGGTGAACGGCACAGACGAGACATTGGTAAACATGTCGTATGCCTTGTGGGCTGTGAACGGTCACGCCAATACGGTATATAATCGCTTGAAAACTGCAAATGCCAGCCAGGCAGTGAAAAACCAGTGTATGGGCGAGTGTCTCACTTGGAAAGCTATGGCTTACTTCTACCTGGTACGCTCATTTGGTGCGGTGCCCATTGTGCACGACAATACCGCTGAATTGACCGGTGGAAACTATAATTCTAAGTTCAAGGTAGAGGCTACCGATGTGTATGAATACATCATCATGACTTTGGAAAAGGCCATCGAACTCTTGCCGGAACATGGTGCTAAAGGACGTATCGATCAATATAGCGCCAAAGGTTTGATGGCGAAAGTCTATCTGACCCGTTCGGGTATTAGTGGCACCCGCAATGCCAACGATTTAGCTAAGGCGGCTGAGTATGCCAAGGACGTGATTGATCATTCAGGACGTCAGCTCATGGCAAACTATTCAGATATATTCCGTTTGCAGAACAATCTTAATGAAGAGGCTCTGATTTCTTGGCACTGGTCGGCCGGGCGTGATCCTTGGACACAGCAGAATACGCTGCAATCCGACCTCGCAATAACGGGTTTCAGCGATCAGGGAGACTGTTGGGGAGGATATGCCGGTTTGTCGGTCGACCTGCAATTGGCTTTCGGAGTCGATTTGCTTAATATGTCTTCGCCTGACCAGCTTCCGAAAAACGACACGCGCCTCAAGGCTACCATGATGCTTCCGGGATACACTTACGATTATTTCTGGCAGGATCGCGGCGGATTCGACTATTTGAAATTCCTCTACGACAAGGAGTATGCTAAGGCATCACCGGGCGAATTGCAGTCGGCTACGGGTGCTAATTGCGTGAAGCATCTTTATGGAAACAACTACGATCATGAACAAGCTACCGGAGTAAGTGCGCAGAACATGGCTTATCAGCTGAGTACACACCTTCTTCGTTTGGCCGAAATTTATCTGATATATGCTGAGGCCAAGATGGGCACTGCTACATCTACCACAGATGCCAATGCCATAGACGCTTTCTATGCCGTTCGTTCGCGTGCCATTCCGGGGGCCAGACGCCCTGAATCCATAACTTGGGAGGATATCTGGAAAGAGCGCCGTTTGGAACTTGCTATGGAAGGTGACCGTTGGTTTGACTTCGTGCGTTTGTCTTACTATGACATGGATCGTGCCATCAACGAATTGAAATCACAGAAGCGCAATCCTTATTACAATTTAAATGCTTTGTACAAGGAGTATTACGAGACTGGAAAATACACAGTGACAGACGATCAGAAGTATGACACAGACACTCCAATACCCAATGTGACAGCATCTAGCTTCACACTACCATTTCCTACTCAGGATGTAGTATTCAATCCTAACTTGATGGAGGCTCCCGTGCACGTGGATGTGCGTAGTGAATATAGTTACTAATCTTAATGCATATAAATGATGAAAAATAACAGATATATCAACTGGTTGATGGCTGCGACTATGATGATTGCTGCTTTCGCGACGGCTGCTTGCGAGGATGAGCCGGACAAATATGAAGTGGCGGGAGGCCTGCCTGTGGTGAAATATGTACGCACGCCGCTTGCTGCCGAAGCTGATTCTTTGCTTACCGGTGCTTATATGTCCAATACGATAGTGCTGGTGGGTGAAAACCTGCGTAGTATTTACGAGATTTACTTTAACGACCAGAAGGCGATACTCAATACGAGCTATATGACTGACAACACTGTGTTTGTGGATGTTCCAAAAGAAATTCCCGCTACGGTGACCAACAAGATTTATATGGTAACTGTAGCCAAAGATACGGTAGATTACGATTTTAAGGTGCTGGTGCCTGCTCCTACAGTAAATTCCATGTCCTGTGAATTTGCCAAGCCAGGTAGCGAGGTGACGCTTTATGGCGATTACTTCATTGACGATCCCAACGTGCCTCTCACTATTACGATGACCGGTAACGTGGAAGTGACCGAAATAACGAATATCACCAAGACGGCAGTAAGTTTCATTCTACCTGGAAACGCTCCTGAAGGCTACATTAACGTGAAGTCCATTTATGGCGTGGGACGTTCTAAGTTCCGTTACTATGACACCCGCAACGTTCTGTTCGACTGGGACGGTTCGCACGGAGGCCATACCATAGGGCTTGGCTGGCGTGACGGCAGCAAGATTTGGGTGGATGAAAATGAGCAGAGCCTGGATGGCGCTTATATTTGTTTCGGTTTGGATGGCAGTACCATCTCTGGTGAAATTGGTGCCACTTGGGCTGAAGATCCCTTTAGCTTCAACTATTGGCCCGATGGCGGTGAGCATCCGGCTCTTTCTTCCCGTCCCGCATTCGCATCCATGATTGAAGAGTACGGATTGGGAAAATTGCAAATCAAGTTTGAAGTATGTGTGCCTGCCGCCAATCCTTGGAGTTCGGCTGCCATGCAGATTATATTTACGGGTGACCAGCATGTAACCAACTCTACCGGTAACAACAGTTATTTCAGCGATACCAAATTGCCGCGCGGGCTCTGGATACCTTGGGCAAACAATGGTTCGTATGATACGGGAGGCAAATGGACAACGGTTTCGCTCAATTTGTCCGATTTCAACAAGACACACGAGGGTACTCCTTGCGATGTATCTTTGGATAAAACGATGCTTACGGGATTGACGTTCTTTGTTTGGCATGGCGGACTTGCCGGAACGGAATGTACACCGTTCATCATGGTGGATAATATTCGTGTGGTTCCCATTGAATAACTCTTTAAATGAATTCTGATATGAACAAGATATATAGACTATCGGCACTCTGGATGATGTGCCTCATGCTCCTTGGAGGCGTATCGTTTACGGCATGCCTCAGCGAGGACGATGTAGATACCAACCAATACAAAGGAGGTGTCAACCTGAATGCGTTTGGTCCAAGCCCGGTGGCTCGCGGCGGTGTACTTCGTTTTTTGGGCTCCGGTTTGGACAAGGTGACCGGTGTAGAGATTCCCGGTTGTGATGTGATTTCGGATATTGAGGTTGTGACTACGAATGAGATTCGCGTCACAGTGCCCCAAACAGCTATGCCTGGATTTGTGACGTTGAAAATGACAAATGGTACGATTGTTACTAAAACTAAGCTTACCTATACTGAACCTATCAGCATGGACAGACTTACGCCTGCTACGGTTAAGCCCGGTTCTGTACTTACGATTGATGGTGAATATCTCAATTTGATTAAGGAGGTGATTTTTGCGGACAATGTGATTGTGGCGCAAGAAGACTTCGTTTCGCAAGATCGCAAGCAGATTAAGCTAACCGTACCCGAAGAGGCACAGAACGGAAAAATCATCATCTCAGATGGTGCCGAGATTCCAAACTGGATCTATTCGGAGAACGAGTTAGAGGTGGTTCTGCCTTCTGTTGAAGCGCCTCTTGATCTCACTGGAAAGAAGCCGGGCGATGAAATTGTGGTGAAAGGTAAAGACCTTGATCTGGTGAAGATAGTGAGGATGCCCAATGGCGATGAGGTGGAATTTGCATACGCCAAGTTGGAAGAAAGCGTGGAAACCATCACGTTTGTATTGCCCGAAAATACTTCGGATGGTGCAGTGGTAATGATTCCGGCTTCGGGTGTGGAAGTGGCTATCGCCAACATTGGCATGGCACTTCCGGCGGATGTGAAAGCCGCTCCGGCTGAAGGACTGCGTGCAGGTGATATCATTACGCTGACGGGTGTCAATATGGAACTGGTGACTACCATTACTTTCCCAGGTATGGAAGAGGCAGTAGAACCTGATTCGAAGAGTGCTACCGAGGTGAAAGTAGCGATGCCTGCTGTTGCCATCAGTGGTGAATTATTGCTGAATACGGCAAGTGGTGCTTCTGTTCCGGTGGCTATCGCTACGCTGAAGCCCGAGTTTATGGGTTTTGCCAACAATACGGTTTCTTTGGGTAGTGATGTAGTCATTCAAGGTAAGAATCTTGACTTGGTTGTTAAAGTGGTCTATACCGGTGGTGCCGAAGTGGAAGTTGCTCCCACTTCTGCTATAGAATTAATTGTAGCGATGCCTACCATGGGCACGGAATCCGGTGTGTTAACTTTGATAATGGCTAATGGAGAGAGCGTTGAAACGACGGCTCTTACTATCAATGCTCCCGAATTCTGCTATGTTCCTGTGTTGCCGGGTGGAGACGAAGAACTAAAGGGAGGAGAAGTACTTTCTTTGAAAGTGGAGAATGCCGACAAGTTGACAGGCGTAAAGGTGAATGAAAAAGAAGTTCAATACATCCTCACTGTCAAAGATGATTTGTTAGTCAACATTCCGCAGATGGCAGGCAAAGGAACTAAAGTGACACTTGTGTCCTCTAATGGCTCCATTGATTATTTCATCGACTTCATTCCAGCCACGGATGTAGAGAATGTGGTTATGAACGAGATGCGTGATCTTGGTTCTTGGGCAGGTGAAGATGCCGGAGGAGCATTCCGCCTTTACAAAGCCGACCTTGTGGCTAACGGATTTGCTCCTGGTGCTAAGCTTCGTTTCTATACCGATAGAGGCTATGCCTATACTCAAATCAAGATTAATGATGCTAACTGGGGTGAGTGGACTACTTTGAAGTTTAATGCGGGTGAATGTCCTAAGGTGCTCGAAGTAGATGTTACAAAAGAACTCTACGACCGTATCATGGATGCTAACGATGGCTGGAGCGATACTGGTATCATCATTCAGGGTGAAGGATGTGTCATCAACAGAGTGTCCGTGTGGTATAAGATTTCTCTTGAAACTACCATCTGGACAGGTGAAGCTGTATGTGATAATTGGGGTAACCAGCCTACTCTCCTTAGTGATGGTGCCACGGAATTAGTTGCTGCCGGTGCCGAAGTGGGTTCAATCATACGTTTCTATGTTACTCCGATGACTGCCGAGTGGAAACTGCAGATTGTGGAAGGTCACTGGGGACCGACTTGGCTTGATGTGTCGTACGAAAATTACGACCTTGCCGCACATAACGGTGCTGTTGAACTCGTAATTACTCAAGAAATATGGGATGTCATAACAGTACTTCAATATTGGGGTGGAACATTCCTTGGTAATGGAGACAAGTCCATCATTACAAAAATTACTGTTGAATAAATTGTTTTATTATGCAGAGAAGGAGAGTTACTATCTCCTCTCTGTCAAACATAAAAATGTATGTAGATTATGAAATTTAGAAAAATATATTTCCTTATCATTGCAGCTACAGCCTTTGGGTTTACATCTTGCACCGATACCGATGCGCAATACACCATTCCCGAAGTGGAGGCTCCGGTTTTGGTAAAGACCACTCCCGAGACTGGTGCGAGTAAAGTGAAGCGGGGCGACATTACCATTCAGGTTGAATATGACAAAAATGTGTTCTTTGCTACAAAAGACTTGGATAAAATTTCGTTTACCGGAGGCAAACTGGTCAGTGCTGACGTATATGGGTCGAGCAATGTACTGACACTGGCAGTGAATGTGTCCGAACGTGAAACACTGTGTACGCTTTCCATTCCCGAGGGCGTGGTGTTAGGCCCGAACAAGATGCCTGCTCCGGCAGTGTCTCTTCAGTTTACTACCGTTGCTTTGGATAAGACACCCGTAGCCGCAATTTCTGCCAAAGCTGTGAAACTTTATGATTATTTGCTGGCCAATTATGAGAAGAAAGTCCTTTCAGGCATGATGGCTAAAGAGTCGTGGAATACGGACATGGCTGAACGCGTGTATGAGTGGACCGGTAAATACCCGGCACTTAATACTTTCGACTATGGACATTTGGCATGGTCTTTGGCCGGTGCTGACTGGATAAACTATGGCGACATTACCCCTGTGAAGGACTGGGCTGATAATCACGGTATCGTATCATGTATGTGGCATTGGAACGTACCTAAGTTTGCTCCTGTAGAAGAAAGTATTGCCGCTACAGTTTGGGAAGGAGAAATAGTGACGGGTAACTGGGCCGAAAGCATTGACATCCGTAAGAGTGAAGGTTTTGATACTTCCGTATTTGATAATACTAAAGCCGGAGACTATATTATCGTCAAAGTGAAAGATTTGGATGCCGCTGCCGGTTGGTGGCAAGGCTCCGTGAAGAATGCCTCCTGGACAGATTTGGTAGCTGGGTCAGGTGTGGTAGAGTTAACTTCCACTCAGACTTCCTATGCTATCCGATTGACAGAAGAGGCCTTGAATGAGGTAAAGGAGAATGGATTGGTTATCAGTGGATGCAACCATACGGTTACAGGCGTTTACATCGGTACGCCTGCCACTGTCTATGATTTGGGGACGGACTATACCTATAAACCCGATGAGACGACTTTCGATGCTGCCAATGCCACGGTGGAAGGAACATGGGAAAACAAGGTGTTCACTTCGGATATGGCTGGCG
>ERZ791724.1214-NODE-1214-length-15294-cov-2.309207_pt1 | contig 15294 bp, 9 predicted proteins | sample MGYA00510044_ERZ791724 | MGnify/ENA primary metagenome ERZ791724 (study PRJEB30046, sample SAMN00715140) | human gut metagenome | study: EMG produced TPA metagenomics assembly of the A metagenome-wide association study of gut microbiota in type 2... | reverse complement strand
TGATATAATATGACTACTTCGTAGTCACTTAGAAGTTTCTTCGAAACTTCATATGTGCTGAAAAGCAGCACAAAAATAATGATATAATATGACTACTTCGTAGTCACTTAGAAGTTTCTTCGAAACTTCATATGTGCTGAAAAGCAGCACAAAAATAATGATATAATATGACTACTTCGTAGTCACTTAGAAGTTTCTTCGAAACTTCATATGCGTGGAAAAGCAACGCAGGGCATATGATATAATAAATAGAAATATGTAAACTATGATTAATATTATTTAATAAAATGGAGAGAAAATAGATAATGGCAGTAATAAATATATTAGAAGATGATGAAGTTATAAGAGGACAGTTATCACAGCTTCTGCGTGATAAGGGGTATGAGGTTATAGAAAGTGCTGATATCAGTGGATTTAATAAAATTGATAGGGAAAATACAGACTTATACCTTTTAGATGTGTATTTACCAGACGGAGATGGATTTAGTGTATGCGAAAAGCTTCGCAGTGAAGGCTGTGTGACACCGGTTATATTCTTAACTTCGTGCGATGATGAGGACAGCATAACAAAAGGGCTTGATATAGGCGGTGATGATTATATAACGAAGCCTTTCAGGGTATCTGAGCTTTTATCAAGAATAAGTGCCAATTTAAGAAGACAGGCTATGCTTGATAAAAGTATTTCCAATATGGATAAAAGCAATTCTAATATATATACATTAGGTTCGCTTGTTATTAATTTTGATAATCTTACAATAAAGAAAGCTGCGAAGGATATACAGTTATCACCTACAGAATTTGCATTATTAGAGATACTTGTATGTAACCGCGGCCTTATTGTGAGAAGAGAAGTATTTTTTCAGAAATTATGGGACAGGACGGGAACATTTGTTGAGGATAATACTTTGACAGTAACAGTGAGCAGGTTAAAGACCAAGCTTGGGAAAATGGATAATTCGGACAAGAATTATATAGATACTATAAGAGGAGTGGGATACAGATGGAGAGAGCGTTAAAAAAGAGATTATATGTGTATACAATAGGTATGTTTCTTGCAACTGTGGTGGTAGTATCAGTTATCACAATATATTATGAATACAGGGTAAGATATATGGCGACAACACTGTATGGGGCTGATAAAGAGGCAGGCAAACAGCTTCTGTACATATTATTTTATGGAAGACAAGGCAACACAGTTACAGCAGATTATTCGGCTATATTGCAGGAGGCAGGTTATACAAGAAATGGTGCGTGGTATATGTTCTTATATGGTGGGGAATATATTCCATTTGCTGTAATTATTGGAATTATGGTTATACTGCTTACCTTTGCAATATATAATATTGTAAAAATCGGATATGATGATGTGTACTCATATATGAATAAATTAAAGGAAGATAATGAGAATATATCAAAAGAACTTGGTGCGTACAGAACATATATGGAGAAGCGTAACAGACAGTTACAGGATTTTACAGAAAATATAGCACATCAGATAAAGACACCGCTTACGGCACTAAGCCTGTCGCTTGATATGATGGAGGAACAGCTTAATGCAAGGAAGACAGATGTACAGCTTAATTCTTATATATCAGATGCACAGCCAGAAGTGGTTTCTGGGAAAGCTCTGACAGATACAGGACTATCCAGTAATGAAAAGCTTATTAGTAATCTTGGTGAATGTTTCAGGCAGACTTACAGGATAAGGGATTTTATCACAAGGCTGTTGAAATTAAGCAGAATGGAGTCGGGGAAGATTGTATTAACAGAAGATGATATTAATGTTAATGAATTTATTAATGAAGTCATATCAGAAGTGCCTGTTGTTAATAACTGTAATATAACTTCATATTGTAATGATGAAGATTACTTTATTAATGCAGATGAGGAGTGGCTGTTGGAAGCATTTATTAATATAGTACAGAATTGCAGTGAAGAAGCAGAAAATGTGGATATAAATGCTGTATGCAATGCTGATAAGTGTATTATAACAATAAAAGATGATGGCAAAGGAATAGCAAAGGATAAGCTTGATAATATATTTAACAGGTTCGAGAGTGGAAAAAGCTATAATTCCCTTCATACAGGAATAGGTCTTAATCTTTCAAAGCTTATAATCGAGGCACATCACGGAAGCGTAAGTGTCAATAATAATGAAGACGGCAGGGGAGTAAGCTTCAGGATAATTATACCTAAATATAATATGAAAAGAAAAGCAAAATAATAACTATACCAATATAATAACGATTGTAAGATTGCTGTAAGATTCATAGGGTATTCTAGTTATAACATAAAAGAAAGGAGTGGCTGATATTAATATCAGAGTAATGACGTGAATATTCTAAAAATAACATTTAAAAGCGTAAAAAGAAGATACAGGCAGATTATAAGAGCGGCACTTACAACATTATTTGCAGTATTTTTTGTAACAGCAGTTCTTATATTTCAGGAAAATATGTATCAGTGGCAGATGCAGTCCAATAAAGACAGATTTGGCGACTGGTTTATCATGGATATAGGAAGCAGGCAGCCGGATAGTAATCTTACAGACCACATTTATATTGAACAGCCGGTAAAGGTGTCAAGAAGCGTTAATGTTCTTAACGATGACTGGCAGAGTGCAGGCTTTTATGTAGGAAGCTTTTCATCAGAGTTTCTTGCACAGTTACATATAAAGCTTGATGAGGGAAGACATCCAGAAAATAGTGATGAGATAGCAATGGACTGGAATACACTTCTGACACTCGGTTATAAAGGTGAGATTGGTGAGAGTATTAATCTTAAATATTGTGACAATAACAGCATAGGTAATAAAGAGAAAAGAAACACAAAGAATTATACACTTGTTGGTATATACAGAAATTATACTAATATATGGAATAATGGAAGGCAAATACCATCGGCAGTTGTAGTGGACAGTGAATTATCACAATTTAATTATGATACACGTTCGGTTTTCTTATATCCTATAAAGTCTTCAATAAAGACTGATGACTACAAAGCAGTATTTGACTCTATAAAGGAAAAGACATCAAAGAGTTATACATACAATTCAGGTGTATATGATTATAAGCCTTGGGGTTCAACAAGCATATATATTTATATGTATTTAATAGTTATGGCAATAGGAATAACAGCACTTTCTTACCAACTTATTGAGTATAAGAATACAAGAAAGGCATCTTATAAGAAATATGCTTCCTTAGGTGCAGACAGTTCACAGCTTAGAAGAATGTATATTATTGAAAATGCTTTGATAATAGTTCCAGCAGCATTGATAGGAATAATTACAGCATTTTTGGCTGGAGGAATTGTAGGAGGCATACTTGAAGGAAAGGCAGGATTTTCATTTTATACAATTAATGTTTCTATTGTGTTAAAAAGTATTGCTTCTGTTGTAATAGCAGTTGTAGTTGAGGAGATAGTAGGACTGTTATCTAATGTTATGGATACAGTTAAAGAGAAGCGTCTTAAGGCAGGAAGCAAAAAGCAGATAGTTAATATTGAGGTTCGTAATAAGAATACATCAGGCAGAAAATCCAACCTTAAGGTATCTAATGTAAGCCGTGTAATTACAAGCAGGCTTATGAAGCGTGATGGTGTAGGAATGATAATAGGTGTAAGATTATTTTCATTGTTTATCTGTGTTGTACTTGTATTCAGTGTTTTGAAGATAACCACATCATTTGATAAATATAAGAAAAATAATTCACTTCCTGATATATATGGATATCTGGACGTACCATCATCTAATTATAGAACAGATATGATATATATATCTTACCTTAAAGATTTTGATAACTATCCAGCTAAGTCGTTAAATATGGACGAATTTACACAGGTTGATCTTATCAATAAAGAATACAACAGCAGGAACAGATATAATATTCCGTATTATGAATTACGCCAGTTGATATTAGACAATGGTATGACAGCATTATTTACATCTATACCATATAATTCACCAGATAGAATTATAAAGTCTAATTGTGCAATAATGAATTCGCCTTTGGCTAAAGATGGTAATAATAGCCTTATAGAAGGTGTGTCATCTGATGTTATAGATGGTTTAAATGAAATACCGGGTATAGTTTCAATTGATTATTCTATATTTGAGTCAGAAAGAACGTGGTACTGGGATAACCAGGACTATCATAAGATGGGAATTGACAAGATTATAGCTGCACAGAAGGCTTCATCTATAGCTAAAACTATGAAAGATCCGACTTATGGAAGCCGGTATGTATTTGCAACAGAATATGTAAATCCAACAAAGAAAATATATGATATAGCAAGCAAATATATTGATAAATCCAATATTAATTATGATGACTTTGCAAGTGGAAAGCAGGTTATAGTATTTATACAGGATAACTGTGAGGGTGATTATGATGATACATTAAAAGCTGGTGATACATTATATTATAATTATTATAACGTTCCATTTGGACAGTGTAATAAAGGAGGGTATATTACATCAAGCAATGCAGTGTATCCATATGATATTCCATTTTTCAATAAATATAATAATAGTGGAAAAATAGATTTACAGGTAGAACTGAAAGATGACGATAATCCTAATACAGCAAGTACAACATATAGTTTCACACAGACTGATTTAGAGGTAGAAACGATGTTTGGTGCCTGTGTAGCACCTAAGGTGGCAGCAGTTATTAAAGTTACAGATGAGGTTAAGGAAGACTTTAATGGTATAATGCCAGATTATGGTTATTACACAGCACTTGCAAGCACAGAACTTGCTAAGCAGGAGGTAGATAACCAGAAAGATCTTATGCTAAGAATTACGGGAGAAGGACTGACAGACGGAATAGATTTTGAATTACAGTATAATCAGATAAAGATAGATTACGACCTGTCATCAACATTTTCTGCTACTAACAACAAAGTCGCACTTTACCTTAAGAGCAATAATATTACTTATAAGTCAAATGTTGACAGCAAGAATGTATACAGAACGCAGCTTGTTAATAACATACTGCAATATGGAATAACTATAATGGCGGTAATAATTATCCAGCTTCTTATAATGGCAATAATTATAAGAAACAGGATAGAAAGCAGACACGGCAAGTTCATTCTCTTTAGAAAAATGGGGATGACAAGAGGGAAATTACTTGGAATATGTATGCGTGAAGCACTTAGGGAATCACTGTGGTGCATAGTAACACTTCCGCTTATGCTTATATTGGAAGTGTTGATATATTCAAGTAATATAAGAAAATTATAGTTATATAGGCGCTAAGTAGCTTGATAATGAATAGTTATTATTGAACAAAGTATGCAGCTTATAAATATATATTTGATTAGGTAATATTTAAAAATAATAATATATGGAATTACATATATGCAATTAGAGATATAGAAATGGAGGATAAGTATGGAGGCTATATTACAGGCTAAAGAGATATCCAAGACATATCATACAGGAAGTGTAGATGTTCCTGCATTAAAGCAGTGTTCCCTTGAATTCGGGAAAGGTGAATTTACAGCTATTATAGGAAAGAGTGGTTCGGGAAAATCTACATTATTAAGAATACTTGGAAGTATGGATACACCAGATACAGGCAGTATATTAATAAAAGGTGAGGACATAACACATATGAAGGACAAGAAGCTGTCAGGCTTCAGAAGAAGAAATATAGGCTTTATATATCAGGATTACAGCCTGTTTCCAGAATTCACATCATATGAAAATATAGTTATGCCAATTCTCCTTGATGGGAAAAAGCCAGATGATGCAAAGGTTGATGAGATTTTATCAGAATTAGAGATAAGCCATTGTAAGAATAAATATCCATCAGAAATGTCAGGTGGAGAACAGCAGAGAGTGGCAATTGCCAGAGCACTTATAACAAGTCCAGCGGTTATATTTGCTGATGAACCTACAGGAAATCTTGATGCGGGAAGTGCAGAAACAGTTGCAGATATGCTTTCAATGGCATCAAAAAAATATAACCAGACAATAATAATGGTGACACACGACAGACAGATGGCTGATTATGCAGACAGGATAATTACTATTTCAGATGGACAGATACAGTAATATTACATAGCAATAATAAATTGTGGCAGTACATAAGTGCTTAGTGTTAATCTATTCGGGGGATAGTAGATAATGCTAAGCACTTTATTTTAAGTATTAGAGATTAATATATTAAGCATTAACAATCAATTAAAGCATTATATATTCAATCATTAAAGTATCATATATCAATCATCAAAGTAACATATATCCAATTAATAAAGTTATAATAAAGTATAATATACTTAAATATTTTCGTATCGTGGAAGTGCAACTATTATGGCTTCGTGGTGGACAGCAGGGAGGAACTTATCCATAACTTCGTTTGTCTTTAACTTAAGGCTTGAAGTATTGATACAAGGGTGACAGCCAAGAGAAGCTTCTTCAAGTACTTCCTTGTCAATAAGTAACTGGACGTGGTTGTCAGTATCATTCATAAGTCCCATAATAGATACTGAACCTGGTGTTATATCAAGATATTCTTTCATATATTCCTCATCGGCGAATGAAAGTCGTGCAGAGTTAATCTGCTGGCTTAAATCTTTAGTCTTAAATACTTTATCTCCCGGCATCATAAGAAGATAGAATTGTGTTTTCTGTCGGTTGCATAAGAAAAGGTTCTTGCATATAAGTGTGCCAAGAATTTTATCAATATCATTGCATACTTCCATTGTTGTTGCTGGTTCGTGGTCGGTTCGATAGTATTCCATTCCTAACTGGTCGAGTAGGTCATATACTCTGATTTCTTTATCAAGTCTGTCAGCTTCATTGGCTGGTCTGCCTTTTATTAGTTCCATAGTGTTCTTGTAGTCCTTTCTTAATGATTATAGTGTATACAATAATTTACTTTAGTATATTGATTTATTGTGGGTAATGCAAGTATTAGAGTAAATTGTAATTATGGCTAATACTAATTAAAATGCTGATGGCAAAGCTGTAATAGCATCGGATGATGAATGGGTAGAAGAAACTGAAGGGGATGAAAATGTATTAGAGGTATTATGAGTGAAGATAATAATATAAAAAATATAATAAAAACAGCCATATGATGTCATTCCCCATAAAAGAGGCAGGGGATATCATATGGCTGGTTTTATAAAGTTAAACAATGAAGAATATTAATACATTTGATTAACAGATGTATTGTAAGTTAATATCTGATTACTGGAAATCGCATATATCAATCATAGCCTCAAGCATTTCCTTTTCTTCTGGCTTTTTCTTAGTAAGTCTTGCGGCGGCTACGATAGGTATCCACTTATCAACGTAGCGCTTATCTGTAGATGTTTTCTCACAGAACATGGTTATGTACTTATCAGCAAGTGCTTCATCGCTAAGCTTAAGTGTAAGGTAAGTATTAGCCGCATCGGCAGAAGCATTACCTTTAGTAGCGTGTACCCAGTCAACAGCGGTAATTGCAATTATCTGGTTGTTGTCATCAGTCTGTACGATAATATTTTCTGGACAATAATCACCGTGGCATAACTTAGTATGATAAGGAAGCTCTGAAAGTCTTGAGTCAAGCTCATATTTGGTATCAGCAGGAATATTAAGCTCATTAATCTGTCGCTCAAGCTTACTTTTCATATCGACTAAAAGAGGGTTGCTGTGCTTATTAATAGCTATCTGGTAGTCAACCATAGCCTCTATGTAAGCATCTGCATTTTCAGGGTGTTTAGCTAACAGCTCTTTTAAAGTTTCTCCTTTGGCATATTCGCTTGTGATAGTCCATTTGCCATCTATTACAGATACATTAAGAAGTCGTGGTATATCAAGTCCTGTATCTTCAACTCTTGCAGTGTTAAGTGCTTCATATAATACATCAGATTTGCTGTAAGATAGTGCAAATACTTTCTCAGCCTTATCCTTATCAACGTATACAGATTTTAGAGTTCCTTTATATATACATTTTTTCATAATAACCTCCATTCCTGCCCATTACTATGTGGGCATTCAAGTTCATACGCAGATGTCAATTCTGCGAGAGGGCAATCTTTATAAAGATTGCCACATATCCATTCATATCTCTATATAACGGGACAAGTGGTATTGTACATATCACAAGCCCATTGTGTCTGTCAGTGAGAATAATGTTATCTGACATTGACAATATATCATCATAATAATATATATAATATATATTATTTATATTGATTATTTATATTACTTAATCTTTATATCCTCTGGATTAACCTCTTTTCCATAGTAAGCCTTAAGATACATAGCCTTTATCTCACTCATAAGAGGATATCTTGGGTTAGCACCTGTGCACTGGTCATCAAATGCATTTTCAACCATCTCATCAAGTGTAGCAAGGAAGTCTTTCTCATCAATGCCGTAGTCTTTGATAGTCTTCTTAATTCCAACCTTATCCTTAAGCTCCTCGATAGCCTTTAAGAAGTTCTCAAACTTCTCATCATCGTTCTTGCCGGCAATACCAAGGAAGTTAGCACATTCAACATATCTTTCCTTGCAGTGAGGATAAGCATACTGTGAGAATGTTCCCATCTTAGCTGGGACTTCTGCGGCATTAAAGCGCATTACATCTGTAATAAGAAGTGCATTAGCAATGCCGTGAGGTATATGGTGGTAAGCACCAAGCTTGTGAGCCATAGAGTGGCATACACCAAGGAATGCGTTGGCAAATGCCATACCAGCCATAGTAGAAGCGGTAGCCATCTGTTCTCTTGCCTTGGCATCGTGAGGTCCATTCTCATATGCCGCTGGAAGATATTCAAATATATTCTTCATAGCCTTAAGTGCAAGACCATCAGTATAATCTGTAGCCATAATAGAAGCATATGCTTCAAGAGCATGTGTTAATGCATCTATACCAGAAGCGGCTGTAAGTCCCTTAGGCTGATCCATACACATATCAGCATCAATAATAGCCATCTTAGGAAGCAGTTCATAGTCTGCAAGAGGGTACTTTATACCAGTCTTTTCATCAGTGATAACTGCAAAAGGAGTAACCTCTGAACCAGTACCAGAAGAAGTAGGAATAGCTATAAAGTAAGCTTTTTCGCCCATCTTAGGGAATGTGTAGATACGTTTTCTTATATCCATAAATCTCATAGCCATATCCATAAAGTCAACTTCAGGATGTTCATACATAACCCACATAATCTTGGCAGCATCCATAGCAGAACCACCACCGATAGCGATGATACAGTCAGGCTCAAAGCTGTTAATAGCTTTAGTTCCTTCAATGGCACACTCTAGGGTAGGATCTGGTGCAACATTGAAGAAGGTTGTGTGTGTTATGCCAAGTTCATCAAGCTTGTCGGTAACGCACTTAGTGTAGCCATTCTTATATAAGAACTGGTCTGTAACAATAAATGCCTTCTTCTTGCCTAATACAGTCTTTACCTCGTTAAGTGCAACAGGAAGGCAGCCTTTCTTAAAGTATACCTTTTCAGGTGCTCTGAACCACAGCATATTTTCTCTCCTCTCAGCAACAGTCTTAATATTAATAAGGTGCTTTACGCCTACATTTTCAGATACAGAGTTACCGCCCCACGAACCACAGCCAAGTGTAAGAGAAGGTGCTAACTTAAAGTTATAAAGGTCACCGATACCGCCTTGTGAAGAAGGTGTATTAATAAGAATACGGCAGGTCTTCATAGCTTCCTCAAACTTAGCAAGCTTATCATTTTCAGTTGCAGAATTAATATATACAGAAGAAGTATGGCCAAAGCCGCCATCAGCTATTAAACGCTCAGCTTTACTTATGGCATCATCAAAATCCTTTGCCTTATACATAGCAAGAACAGGAGATAACTTCTCGTGTGCGAATTCTTCTGAAAGGTCAACAGAAGTAACTTCGCCAATGAGAATCTTTGTGGCTTCAGGTACTTCTATGCCGGAAAGCTTTCCGATATTATAAGCACTCTGACCGACAATCTTGGCATTTAACGAGCCATTGATAATGATAGTCTTTCTTACTTTATCAAGTTCAGTCTTATTAAGGAAGTGACAGCCACGCTTAGTGAATTCCTCTTTAACCTGCTTATATATAGATGAGTCAACAATTACTGACTGCTCAGAAGCACATATCATACCATTATCAAATGTCTTAGAATGGATAATAGAGTTGACGGCAAGTATAACATCGGCAGTGCTGTCGATAATAGCTGGAGTGTTACCAGCACCTACGCCAAGTGCAGGCTTTCCAGATGAATAAGCTGCCTTAACCATACCAGGACCACCAGTTGCAAGTATAATGTCGGCTTCTTTCATAAGAGTGTTGGTAAGTTCAAGGCTTGGAACATCAACCCAGCCGATTATGCCATCTGGAGCACCGGCGGCAACAGCAGCCTCAAGTACAACCTTAGCAGCAGCTATAGTGCTTTCCTTAGCACGGGGATGTGGGCTTATGATAATGCCGTTACGTGTCTTTAATGAAATAAGAGTCTTGAATATAGCAGTAGAAGTTGGATTAGTTGTAGGAATAACAGCGGCAACAACACCGATAGGCTCTGCGATCTTCTTAATGCCATAGGCTTTATCTTCCTCGATAACACCGCAGGTTCTGGTATCACGGTATGCGTTGTAAATGTATTCAGCAGCATAGTGATTTTTGATTACCTTGTCTTCAACAATTCCCATACCAGTTTCTTTGACAGCCATCTTGGCAAGAGGTATTCTTGCCTTATTAGCAGCAAGGGCAGCAGCGGTAAATATCTTATCAACCTGTTCCTGTGAATATGTTGAGAAGATACGCTGTGCCTCTTTTACAGAGCTTATAAGCTCTTCAAGAGACTGGATGTTGTCAACTACTAAAGATTTTTCTTTGCTCATAATTAGTTCCCCTTTTCTTAGATAATCATACATATACTTTGTTAGTGATGTATAGTGTTACACGAAGTAACTATCTTAATAAAAATAAGATTGATAATTAATTAACAATCATTATGGTCATACATTAACACTTATATATGCAGATGTCAATAAATTATTGCTGTTTTATAGAAAGTTTAGAAGTTAATAATTTATCAGTTCCCAATTTAGATATGGATAATCAGGTATTTGAAGTCTGAAGGCTGAAAATATTAGTTGACAGTGCAAAAATTGATGTTACAATAGTTGCAGATACAATAATTGGAGGTGCATTTTAATGCTTAAAAGAATATTTTCTTATATGAAACAGTATAAGAAATATGCCTGTCTGGCACTTTTATGTATTGCTGTTGAGGCAGTGCTTGAACTTATGGTGCCTATGATTATGGCTGATTTAATTGATAATGGTGTTGCTAATGGCGACACAGCTTATATTTATACTAAGGGCTTGCAGATGGCAGGCTGTGCGGTTCTGGCACTTATCCTTGGCATTGGAAGTGCAAGATTTTCGGCACTTGCAGGACAGGGACTTGGTGCTAATATAAGGCAGGCAGAATATGAGAAATTACAATCATATTCATTTGCCAATATCGACCATTTCAGGGTTTCTTCGCTGGTTACACGTCTGACAAGTGATGTTACGAATATACAGAATTCGGTATCAACAGGTATGAGACCATTTGGCAGAAGTCCGGTTATGCTTATATTTGCATCATCAGTGGCATTTACAATTAACAGAACGCTTGCACTTGTATTCTTTGTGGCACTGCCTATACTTGCCGTTCTTCTCATAATTATTATTATGAATGTCCGTCCACTTTATGGACGTATGCAGAATGCGATAGATTTAGTCAACAGAAGTATTCAGGAAAATCTTACTGCGATAAGAGTAGTTAAAGCATATGTAAGAGGTGATTACGAGGTTTCTAAGTTTGAGGAAGTTAATGCTAATCTTAAGAAAGAGTCAGAGAAAGCATTCGGTATAGCAGTTCTTAATATGCCAGCTATGCAGTTTGTTATGTATGGAACGATTATATCAATTCTCTTTATCGGCGGACATCTTATTAATGCAGGACAGTTAAAGATTGGTGAGCTTACAAGCTTTTTAAGTTATGTTCTTCTTATACTTAATTCACTTATGATGATGTCAAATGTATTTCTTATGATGACACGTTCTTTAGCCTCAGCTTCAAGAATTGTCGAAGTTCTTGATGAAAAAATAGACATAACAGATGAACAGGCAGAGGATATAAGTGTTAAAAAGGGTTCAATTGAGTTTGACCACGTATGGTTTAAATACAAGAAAGAGGCAAAAGAATATGTTCTTTCTGATGTTTCATTTAATATAGAAGCAGGACAGACTATTGGAATAATAGGACAGACGGGTTCAGCCAAGACAACGCTTGTATCACTTATTCCAAGATTATACGATGCAACCAAAGGAACGGTGAGAATAGACGGAATAGATGTAAAAAAATATCCTATGAGACATTTAAGGGATGCTATTGCAGTTGTATTGCAGAAGAACACTTTATTCTCAGGCTCACTGCTTTCTAACCTCTACTGGGGTAATGAGAATGCTTCTATGGAGGAGATAAATGAAGCCTGCCATATTGCCTGTGTAGATGAATTTTTAGACAGACTTCCACAGGGGTATGATACTGATATGGGACAGGGCGGTGTCAATGTATCAGGTGGACAGAAGCAGAGAATATGTATTGCGAGAGCTATATTAAAAAAGCCAAAGGTGCTTATTCTTGATGACTCAACAAGTGCGGTAGATACAGCGACAGAAGCTAAGATAAGAGATGGGCTTGCTAAGAAGCTTCCTGATATGACCAAGATTGTAATAGCACAGAGAATATCTTCGGTAAAGCACGCTGACCAGATTATCATACTGGACAGGGGAAAGGTAGCTGCGATAGGCACACACGAAACACTTCTTGCCAATAACAGGATTTATCAGGAAATATATGAATCACAGAAGGAAGGGGTGGATTTATAATGGCTAAATATGTTGGATATAAAAGACCTAAAGATACCAAGAAGACATTGAAACAGTTATTCGTATATCTTGGACATTATAAATGGATGCTTATATTAGTAGCATTTCTTGTATTCATAAGTGCAGGAGCTAATGTTACAGGAACTTATCTTATTAAGCCTGTTGTTAATAGATTTATAGTTCCGGGCAATATGACAGGACTTTTAAAGGCTGTTATAGCAATGGGTGTGATGTATGCGTGCGGAGCGTTATCAACACTTGGATATAACCGCATTATGGTGAAAATGTCACAGAAGGTTATACAGGATATAAGAAATGATTTATTTAAGCATACACAGAAGCTTCCATTAAAATATTTCGATGCACATACACACGGCGAACTTATGAGCCGTTTTACTAATGATGTTGATACAGTTCAGGAAGCTATGAATAACAGTTTTGCTATGATAATACAGAGCTTTATTATGCTGTTTGGTACACTTACAATGATGATGGTATTAAGCATACGTCTTTCTATGATAGTTGTCGTATTTCTTATTATAATGTTCTTCTTTATCAAATTTAACAGTAAGCACAGTAAGAAATATTTTAACAGACAGCAGGAAGAGCTTGGTAAAATCAATGGATTCGTTCAGGAGATGATGGCTGGACAGAAGGTTGAGAAGGTATTTAACCACGAGGAAAAGGATTACGGGAAATTCTGTGAAATGAATGAGAATTTTAGAAAAGAGTCAACTAATGCACTGGCATTTGCTGGAATGATGATTCCCACAATTGTAAGTCTTTCTTATCTTAATTATGCAATATCAGCCTGTGTTGGCGGTATATTTACATTAAAGGGACTTATGGATTTAGGTACGCTTTCAGCATATCTTGTATATGTAAGACAGAGTGCAATGCCATTAAATCAGTTCACACAGCAGGTTAATTTCCTGCTTTCAGCATTATCAGGTGCAGAGCGTATATTTGATATGATGAACGAAGAACCTGAGGTTGATGAAGGCAGGGTTACATTATGTAATGTTACGAAAAATGAGGCCGGGGAACTGATGGAATCTTCAGTTAATACAGGCATATACGCCTGGAAGGTTCCAGCGACGAAAGATAAAGCAGGCTATCTTGTTGAGTTAAAGGGAGATGTGCGGTTTAAAGATGTTGTGTTTGGATATGTAAAAGAAAAGACTATTCTTAATGATGTAACTTTATATGCAAAGCCGGGACAGAAGATAGCATTTGTAGGCTCAACCGGTGCAGGCAAGACAACAATAGTTAATCTTATTAACAGATTTTATGATATCCAGTCAGGAACAATAACTTATGACGGAATAGACATTAAGGATATAAGTAAAGATGATTTAAGAAGGTCAATGGCAATGGTTATACAGGAAACACATCTGTTTACAGGAACTATTGCGGACAATATACGATATGGAAAGCTTGATGCAACAGATGAGGAAGTAAGGGAGGCAGCTGTAATAGCTAATGCAGATTCATTTATAAGAAGACTTCCAGATGGTTATGATACAATGCTTTATTCCGATGGAAGCAATCTTTCACAGGGACAGCGCCAGCTTCTTGCCATTGCGAGGGCAGCAGTAGCCAAGCCTCCTGTACTTATTCTTGATGAGGCGACAAGCTCAGTAGATACAAGAACAGAAAGACTTATCGAGAATGGTATGGATGCAATAATGGAAGGCAGAACAGTATTCGTTATTGCACACAGATTGTCAACTGTAAGAAATTCCAAGGCGATTATGGTACTTGAGAAAGGACAGATTATTGAACGTGGAAGCCACGATGAGCTGATAGAGCAGAAAGGAAGATATTATCAGCTCTATACGGGACAGTTCGAGCTTGAATAAATCGGACATTAATATAGCTTGAATTATTGTAATTTGAAATAAATAAATAAAAAGAATATAATCAAAATATAAAAAATAGTTAAAGAGGTGTTGGTATTGAATAATCTGATTGAGTTTTTGAAGCAGGAAGGTGTTTCTGCACAGCTTGTAGAAGAAGTTCGGCATTATTCAGAAGAACATACTGTAGATGAAGCATTAAAAAAACGTATTCCTGTACCACATTTTCATTATTATGGCAATAAGGTATGGGAAGAGGCTCTTGCAGTGCTTCTGTGTGGCAGAAATCTTTTGCTGGCAGGAGAGAAGGCAACGGGAAAAAATGTGCTTGCACAGAATCTTGCAGCAGTTTTTGAACGTCCGGCATGGGATATTTCCTTCCATGTCAATATGGATGCGGCTGCGCTGATAGGTTCTGATACATTTCACGATGGCAGGGTTACATTCAGACCCGGACCGGTGTATTGCTGTGCACAAAGTGGCGGCTTTGGGATTCTCGATGAAATCAATATGGCAAGGAATGAAGCACTTGCAGTCTTACATTCTGT
>ERZ791724.1212-NODE-1212-length-15311-cov-2.273007_pt1 | contig 15311 bp, 9 predicted proteins | sample MGYA00510044_ERZ791724 | MGnify/ENA primary metagenome ERZ791724 (study PRJEB30046, sample SAMN00715140) | human gut metagenome | study: EMG produced TPA metagenomics assembly of the A metagenome-wide association study of gut microbiota in type 2... | reverse complement strand
CGACAAGAAAAGATGAATGAGAAAAATCAGTGTTTTAAGGGGTGGGAAACTTTAGTTTATAATAGTCCTGTTTGTATCTTTCTTGCTTTGGGCGGGCGGGGTACAGGCACGAATAACATTACCGTCCTTTTTCTCGGATGGGATGGTATTACAGCAACAAAGTTCAGTTGCCATTTGGGGAAACAGTGACAGGGAACAGCAGAAGGTTACTGTAAAGACTTCATGGAATAACCAAAAATACACAGTAACGACTGATGAATCGGGTAGCTGGAAAGTAAAAGTAGAAACACCGGTGTATGGTGGTCCCTACCATATTGAGATGAATGACGGCGAGACGGTACGAATTAATGATGTATTGATTGGTGAAGTTTGGCTCTGTTCCGGTCAGTCTAATATGGATATGCGTGTAGGCGGTCGTTATAGCGATCCGGTGATGGGTTCGTTGGATGCGATTGTGACTTCAGGAAATCCCGGAATACGTATGTTTACAGTAGGAAGCAAAATGACGTCCGAACCGTTGACTGATTGTAAAGGTGAGTGGCAGGAAGCCTCATCGGAGACAGTTCCCGAGTTTTCGGCTGTGGGATACTTTTTTGCACGTAAACTAAATCAGGTGTTGGGTATTCCCGTGGGCATTATCCATGCCAGTTATGGAGGTTCACGGGTGGAAGCCTGGATGAGTAAAGAAGGTGTGGCGCCTTACAAAGACTTGCCGGATGTGCATAATGCTTCTATTCTCTATAATGGAATGTTGAGCCCTGTGGTCGGATATGGCATTCGGGGATGTTTATGGTACCAAGGGGAAGCCAATGTGGATGCACCTGATTTATATACGCAGTTGTTTCCCTCATTGGTGAGCGACTGGCGTCAACAATGGGGAATAGGGGAATTTCCCTTCTACTATGCCCAGATTGCTCCGTTTAATTATAATAAAGGAGAGGGGAAAGGCAAGAATTCGGCTTACCTGCGTGAAGCGCAAGTGAAATGTCTTCATCTTATTCCTTCTTCGGGTATGGTTGTGCTGACGGATGTTGGCGATGCCCGCACTATCCACCCTATGGAGAAAGAAACGGTGGGTAATCGGTTTGCTTATCTGGTCTTGGGGCGTACTTATGGTAAGAAGGGCTTTCCGGTAACGGGGCCGTTGTATAAATCTATGCAGACGGAAGACGACAAGATTATCTTATCGTTTGATGAAATGGGCAAAGGGCTGACTACTTATCGGCAACCATTGAATGGCTTTGAAGTAGCCGGCGAGGATAGAGTATTCCATTCGGCTAATGCACGTTTTGGTAAAGATGCACAAACGGTTGTTGTGTCAAGCCCAGAGGTGGAACATCCTGTCGCGGTGCGTTATGCCTTTAAGGATTATGTAAAAGGTTGCCTTTATAATATGTCCGGCCTTCCGGCATCTTCATTCAGAACAGATAACTGGTAATAAGAGAATATCATGAAAAACAAAAACGATTTATTTAAAATAGCTTGTGCCGTGCTGCTCCTTTTGGTAGGAGTAGCCGGGAAAAGCTGGGCACAAGAGACAAAGAAGAGTTATTGGAATCTGCGTACCCAACTGACGCCCTTACGCTTGCCGCCTCCGCCACCCGGTTATAAACCGGAGCATCTGGACCTGAATGGAGACGGAAAACCGGATGCTATTAAGTCTGTCACCCACAATGATATACCCATCTTGTGGCTGGATGATGATGGCAATATGAAAGAAGAGGATCTGGAAGGTGATATGGTGAATGATTGCCTGTTGATTGACCGCAACAAGGATGGCATTTATGGAGGTCAGGGCGACTTGATTATCGACTGGGTAGATACGGATGGAGACGGGAAAGCGGATATGCAGATTGTTGTAGAGTATCCGAAAGAACGTACGGGAGAGGTATGGCCCAACGGGCATTATATGATTATGCTCGATCTGGATCATGACAATGTCTTCAATTATATCAATTGGAATAATTTTACCCTTCAGTGCTGGGATCGCAGTGGCTTGTCCGATTTCTATGAGGATTACAGTGGTCGTACGGCTTTCATGAAGATACATACTTCCACGTATGATATGAAGGATTTGCGCTTGAATTGGGAGAACCCTTTCCTGTTCTATGATCCGGATAAGGATAATAGGACAGAAATGGCTATCCGTTTATTAGATTCTCCGAAAATACATGATCTGAATGCCCCCTCTAACAGTTATGTGAACCGTCAGGTGGAAGGTCGCATAGACTGGGTTTCGCTTACTGTAGACATTGATAACGATAATACTACCGGTAATGAGTTTGACTTTGATTTCACTATTGGTTTTCAGGGAGAGGGATTCGATTATATGGATCAGGTTCACCCCATTAGAAACCTGCGTGGAATGCCGGAGGCTGATAAGTTCTTTATGGATCCCCGTTATCGCCAGTTGACGGAACTGATTTATCCCGATCACGACAGTGCGCAGGAACTTATCTTCCAGCGTGGCAAATGGAACCGTATAAACTTTGTATATGATGAAGATGACGATTGCAGCCGTTGGGAACGTGTAGAGTTCTATGATCCTAAGGATCCGTTTAAAGTAGGATGGAATAAAGGTGGAATAGACAATAATAAACAGAGTGATGCTGCCGGTGACCGAGGTGAGTGGGACATGGATAATTCGGGTAATGCTCAACTCTATATCAGTCGTTTTGACGGTCGCCTGCACTTGTATGGGGCGGAAACAGGAGTTTGGCGTATCGACCAGAATGCGGAATACTTCCAGGGATGGGACCGTATGTGGATGGACTTCCGCGACCCGAAGCGCTTTGCTACTGTACTTTATAGTGACCGTGACAACAATGGTTTCTTCGATCATATTGAATATGACCTCGATGGTGATACAAAGATGGAGACCGTGATTGACTTTAAAGAACTGGGTATTGACGACACCTGTGAGGTGATTGATATTTCAAAATTTACCTATAATGATTATGTAGCGTTAGGTAAACGGATGTCTGAAAGAATCTGGAAGAATGCCGGGCAAGCCGTTCAGGTGGCACGTCAATATGGAGTAGAGCCTCTTTGGTATGCCAAATGGATGCAAGCCTTCACTACTCGCGAGAAATATAACCGTGGTTACTGGTTGCAATTCTATTTATATAAGGATTTGGAGAATCTGTTTGTCCGGCAGGGAGATGCGGTGAAACTTCGTTTGTTGAATCAGGCTTATTATTCCGGTGATTGGTCAATTATAGCCAAGAAAGGCAACGAAGGTTTTTATTTCTTCTCTGATGAAGACGTTGCCGCTATTCGTTCATCGGCAAAAACACAGTGGGGAAAGAAAATCATAGCCGATTTGGAACAGAAGGTGAAAGAAAGACGTAAGCATCCGTTGGAAGTACCTAAAGAAGAAGGCGGACATTTTCATGATTACTTCTGTCCGGTACATAATCTGCAATTTACTTTCCGTTGGGATAAGCCTTTGGCACAATATTGCTCGGCTTGCGATAAAGAGTGGATTGGAAACAATCGTTATGACTGGGCGTGGATTTATGAAGTACACATGCTGAACAGGGATTATATGTATCAGTGTATGTACCTTTATCTGGCCACCGGAAAACGACAATATGCTGATTATATCCGTACCATGTTATTGGATTATGCAGGTGAGTATGCCGGTTGGTTCGAGCATAACTCCGGCAGGAAAGCTACGGATCAACATAGTGGAAAAGCATTTGCTCAGAGTCTGGATGAAGCCAACTGGGCTACTAAAGTGGCAATGGCCTATATGGCTATTAAACCTGTTTTGTCGAAAGAGGAGGTCAAAGCGATAGAAGAAGGATATCTGCAACCTGCAGCTACTTTATTGTTGCATCGTCCGGCCGGAGCTAACTGGCAGATGTGGCATAATAGTGGATTGGCTGCCTTGGGCATTGCTTTGGAAAATGACTCTATTGTCGATGTAGCAATCAATAAGGATAAGTATGGCTACCATTATCTGATTGGAAAACATAAGAATAGTGATGGCTGGATAAATGAGGGGTCTCCCCATTATCATTATTATCCGTTGGAAGCCTTGCTGTTCACGGCTAATGCAGTAAAATGCCGGGGGATAAAACTGTTTGATAAGGACTTGCACGACATGTTTGTGGAACCGGTGAAGGGCACTTATCCCGATTTGTCTTTTCCGGCACATAGCGACGGATGGTATGGAGCTAATCTGCTTTCTCAGTCGGCATTGTACGAGATTGCTGACGCCTGTTATAATGACCCACTGCTGAAACGGGTGTTGGAACTGACCTATGCACAGAAGAAGCGCCTTGATCCGGAGGCTCTGTTGAACAATCAGACTATAAATGCATCAGATGAAAAAATGATTCAGCAAAGTTACTCATTTGATGCTTCAGGATTCTGCCTGTTGCGCAGTGATGCACGCACGGTAGTTCTGAAATTCGGTGGTGAAGGCATTGGGCATGGACATCCTGACAAGCTTTCCATCACGATTCACGATGGCAAGAATGAACTGGTTTCCGACTTTGGAACTTCCGGTTATGGAGTTCCTGATTACTTGAAATGGTATAAACGCAGTCTGTCGCATAATACGGTGACGGTGGATGCAAAAGATCAGAAGAGAAGTGTGGGCAGGCTGTTGAAATTCACATCCCGTCCTGACGGCGGGTATGCCGAAGCTGAAACGGTTACCGCTTATCCGGGAGTTGATATGAAGCGTAGCCTGGATTTGAAAGGAACTCAGTTGCAAGATGTATATACTTGTACTTCCGATTCTTCTCATCTGTATGAGTATGTGATTCTTTTCAATGAAAAACCTGTTTTAGAGGGTCAGCCGGTGGCAACAACACTCACGGGCAGTGAAGTGCATGAACGGATTCATAATACTTATTCTTATCCTTATCAACCGGGATTCGTTTGTCGGACTCCGTCGGCTACTGTCCGCCTGAATGTATCTGAGGGAGAAGTAATGGAAGTGGTGCTGGGGGAAGCCTCGGGAATACCCGCAAACCCGACCGTAAAAGACGGACCGGGAGCGGGAGATGTAGCGGTAAAGCCTTGCTATCCGTTGATTATCCGTACAAAAGGTAAGACGATGAAGGTAGAGGGTGACTGGAATCTTATACACTAATAGAATCGTATAAAATATAAACTTATAATTTTATGAAGAACAAACTCTGCATGCTGTTACTGGCTACGGGGATCGGATTGTTTTCTTGTGCAGAAAAGGAACTTCCGGAAGAATATACCGATAGCGTAAATGTATTTATAGGAACAGGAGGACATGGACATACTTTTCCCGGTGCTACTTTACCTCATGGAATGGTACAGTTAAGTCCGGATACCCGTCTCTTTGGCTGGGATGCCTGTTCGGGCTATTATTATGACGACACTTCTATCATGGGGTTCAGTCATACCCACCTTAGCGGAACCGGTATCGGCGATTATGGCGATATACTTTTTATGCCGGTAGTAGGAGAGAAACCATTGATTGCCGGAACAGCGGAAAATCCGGACGAAGGTTATCGTTCCCGTTTCTCGCATGAACAAGAGAGTGCCCGTCCGGGATATTATCAGGTTTTGTTGCAGGATGATTCCATCAATGTGGAACTAACGGCTACTTTGCGTGCCGGATTGCATCGGTATACTTATCCCAAGGCAAGTGATGCCCGCCTGATTGTGGATATGGAACCTACCATTCATGGTCATCAGCACCCTGTTACTCAAATTCGTGTGGTGAACGACTCTACTATAGCCGGAATGAAATATACGAAAGGCTGGGCTAAACACCATTATGTGTATTTCTATGCTGTATTTTCAAAGCCCTTTGACTATAAGTTGTATTCAGGAACCGAGTACCAGCCGGATAGTACCTCTGTCACCGTCAATACAGCAAAAGCTGTGATGACTTTCAGGAATCTTGCTGCGGATGGACGTGTGTTGGCTAAAGTCGGCATTTCGAGTGTGGATGAAGAAGGTGCGAAGCGGAATATGGAAGCGGAAGTTCCGGATTGGAATTTTGAAAGAATAGCGCATCAGGCGAATACTGCCTGGAATGAAGCCTTAGGCAAGATTGATATTGAAACTTCGGACAATGACAATCGTACTGTTTTCTATACTTCTTTGTATCATGCATTCATACAGCCGAGTCTGGCATCGGATGTAGACGGTCGTTATCGTACCATGGGGCATGAGATAAAGCAAGATACTTCTTATACCAATTATACGGTGTTCTCACTATGGGATACTTTCCGTGCGGCTCATCCGCTTTACACCATTGTAACGCCGGAACAGAATCAGGCATTTATACGTTCGTTGCTTCGCAAATATGATGAGTCAGGTATTCTGCCTAAGTGGGAATTGGCTTCCAATGAGACCGGAACGATGATTGGTTATCATGCTGTTTCTGTTATTGCAGACGCCATGATGAAGAAACAATGCGATTTTGATGTGAAGAAAGCATTGGAAGCTTGTATACGGTCTTCGGTATATGACACTACCGGCATTACGCCTATGATGGATCGTCAGATACTGAACGGAAAGGTTATGCCGATTTCAATTAAGTATAAAAACGAATTGGGATATATTCCTTGTGATAAAGTGGGCGGTTCCGTTTCACAAGGTCTGGAGTTTGCCTATAATGACTGGCTGATTGCACAAATGATGAAGGAATATAACCGTAAAGACATGTATGATAAATACATGAATTTATCTAAAGCCTACCGTGCTTATTTTGATCCGGAAACGAAGCTGATGCGTGGCAAGTTTAGTGATGGGAGCTGGATTACTCCTTTTGATCCTTCTTCTGTGCAACGTCCCAGTAATTATGTAGAGGGAAATGCCTGGCAATGGGCATGGTTTGTACCACAGGACGTAGATGGATTAATGGAGTTGGTGGGCGGCAAAGAGGCATTTGAAGCACATCTGGATACGCTGTTTACCACAAGTTCCGAACTGACCGGTGATCCGAATGCCGCTGCTGACGTTACCGGGATGATCGGGCAATATGCGCATGGCAACGAACCGAGTCATCATATTCCTTATCTTTATAATTATGCCGGTGAGCCCCGCAAGACGCAAGCTTTGGTAGATCATATTCTTCGTACGCTTTATCATAACGATCCTAACGGACTCTCCGGAAATGAAGATGTAGGGCAAATGTCGGCTTGGTATGCACTCAGTTCTATGGGATTCTATTCGTTCTGTCCTGGCCGTCCGGTTTATGAAATTGGCCGTCCGATGTTCGATAAGGTAACCATTCATCTGGAGGGTGGAAAAGATTTTGTGATTCGAACTAAGAATAATAGCGTAGAAAATAAGTATATTCGCTCCATGAAATTGAATGGCGAAGAATTGACTGAGCCAAGGTTCTCTCACTTTGATCTGATGCGGGGTGGTGAGCTTGTTTTTGAAATGGAAAAATAAATAAGTACTATGAAAAGAGGAATCACTTTATGTATTGCTGTATCGCTTTGTGCGGGTGTGTATGCGGGTAATAATCCCGGTATATATAAGAAAGGCTGGATTGATTTTAACAAGAACGGGGTAAAGGATATCTACGAAGATCCTTCGGCACCGATAGAGGCAAGAGTAAAAGACCTGCTGTCGCAGATGACACTGGAAGAGAAAACTTGCCAGATGGCTACCTTGTACGGGTCCGGTCGTGTACTGAAAGATTCTCTCCCCACTGAGAAGTGGAAAGATGAAATCTGGAAGGACGGTATAGCCAATATAGATGAACAGGCCAATGGCTTGGGACGTTTCGGTTCTTCTTTATCATACCCTTATGTGAATAGTGTAGAAAATCGGCAGACCATTCAGCGATGGTTTGTGGAGCAGACCCGGCTGGGAATACCTGTCGATTTCACCAACGAAGGTATTCGCGGACTTTGCCATGACCGGGCCACCATGTTCCCTGCCCAATGCGGACAGGGGGCTACTTGGAATAAGGAACTGATCAGTGAAATAGCTCAGGTCACCGCTGAAGAAGCAAAAGCATTAGGTTATACTAATATTTATTCTCCTATTCTGGATATTGCACAAGATCCGCGTTGGGGACGTGTAGTAGAATGCTATGGAGAAGATCCTTTTCTGGTGGGAGAGCTTGGAAAACGGATGATTAAAGGACTTCAGCAAGAAGGACTGGTTGCCACTCCCAAACACTTTGCAGTATATAGTATCCCTGTCGGTGGGCGTGATGCCGGTACCCGTACCGATCCACATGTAGCACCGCGCGAGATGCGGACTCTTTATATCGAACCTTTCCGTAAGGCTTTCTGCGAAGCCGGAGCATTGGGAGTCATGAGTTCGTATAATGACTATGATGGTGAACCGATTACCGGAAGCTATCATTTCCTTACTGAAATACTTCGCCATGAATGGGGGTTCAAAGGCTATGTAGTGTCTGATAGTGAAGCGGTGGAGTTCCTCTATTCCAAGCATAACGTGGCTGCCGATGCTGTAGATGGAGCTGCCCAGGTAGTAAATGCGGGATTGAATGTGCGTACTAACTTTACTTTGCCCGAGAATTTCATTCGTCCGCTTCGCCAGGCTATCAGCGAGGGAAAGGTTTCCATGCAGACAATTGATAGCCGTGTGGCTGATGTGTTGCGGGTGAAGTTTGGGATGGGGCTGTTTGATAATCCCTATAAAGGAGATGCAAAACATCCTGAAAAGGTGGTGCATAGCAAGGAACATCAGGCGGTATCCATGAGAGCGGCTTTAGAATCCATCGTTTTATTGAAGAATGAAAATAATATCAAAGATTTGAAGAAAGTAGCAGTGATTGGTCCCAATGCGGATGAAGTGCAAAACCTGATTTGCCGTTATGGTCCGGCTAATGCTCCGATAAAGACGGTATATCAGGGGATAAAAGAGTATTTGCCTGATGCAGAGGTGCGTTACGCAAAAGGAACAGATATTATTGATAAATATTTTCCGGAGAGTGAGCTTTACGAAGTACCATTGGATCAGGAAGAACAGGCTATGATGGATGAGGCTGTAGCCTTGGCAAAGGAATCGGACGTAGCTATCATGGTACTGGGAGGAAATGAGAAGACGGTGCGTGAGGAATATTCCCGTACCAATCTGGACCTGTGCGGACGGCAGGAAAAACTGTTACAAGCTGTATACGCAACGGGCAAACCTGTAATCCTGTTACTGGTAGACGGACGTGCCGCCACCATCAATTGGGCTGAACGTTATATTCCGGGTATCGTACATGCCTGGTTCCCGGGAGAATTTATGGGAGATGCCGTGGCACAGGTACTTTTCGGTGATTACAATCCGGGTGGTAAACTGGCGGTAACCTTCCCTCGTTCGGTAGGGCAGATACCTTTCGCTTTTCCTTTTAAACCGGGTTCCGATTCGAAAGGTTTTGTACGTGTTACCGGTACGCTTTATCCTTTCGGATATGGTTTGAGCTATACTACTTTTGCTTATAGTGATTTAAAGATAGAGAATCCGGTCATTGGTGTACAAGGTAGTGTGAAGCTGAATTGTAAAGTGAAGAATACAGGAAAAGTTGCGGGAGATGAAGTCGTTCAGCTTTATCTGCATGACGAGATGAGTTCTGTGACTACATATGTAAAAGTATTGCGTGGCTTCGAACGTATCCATCTGGAACCGGGCGAAGAAAAAGTGATTGATTTCGTACTCACCCCGCAAGAGATGGGATTATGGAATAAGGATAATCACTTCGTAGTAGAACCGGGTACGTTTGCTGTAATGGTAGGAAGTTCTTCACAAGATATTAGGTTGCAAGGGAAGTTTGAAGTGAAATAATTGCTACCTTTGCTATGCGATATGAACCATAGTCTTTAATCACAATGAAATGGCAACTCTGTAAATAGCTTCGTTTTGTATGATAGGGCAATAGCTAAGTCTGTTGCCCAACTTAATCGTGACAGTTTCCGTCATAAGATATTAAAATACTAAACATACAAAAAGAAGTAATTACAATGAATACGAAAACATATCCGCGTACCAACGATTATCAGACTATCTATCTGAATACCATAATCAACAATCCGAATATCATAGTTGGTGATTACACCATTTACAATGACTTTGTAAATGATCCGACTCAATTTGAGAAGAATAATGTTCTCTATCATTATCCTATCAATCAAGACCGCCTGATTATCGGAAAATTCTGTTCTATTGCCTGTGGGGCAAAGTTTCTTTTTAACAGTGCCAACCATACATTGAAATCCTTGTCCAACTACACATTCCCCTTATTCTTTGAAGAATGGGGATTGGATAAGAAGAATGTAGCCTCAGCATGGGATAATAAAGGTGATATCATTATAGACAATGATGTCTGGATAGGTTATGAAGCCGTAATTATGGCAGGCGTGCATATAGGTGATGGAGCTGTTATCGCAGCCCGAGCAGTGGTAACTAAAGATGTTCCTCCCTACACCATAGTAGGAGGAACACCTGCCAGAAAAATACGGATGCGATTTGAGGAAGAGACAATCGCCAGGTTACAACAGATACAATGGTGGAACTGGTCTGTTGAGAAGATACGTCAGTCCTTACCCTATATCATGGACGGAACGGTTGACAGACTTATCTAATTTCTCTTTTTGTATCAGAATCATATCTCCATCTTTCACCTTATGTTTCTGGGGCGGTTTGTTGCCTGAAATGGTAATTATACCATCATCGAACATACGTTTCACCTGATTGGCAGAGAGTGAGAAACATCTTCTGATTAATGATGATAATTTGAGATCAAACTCAAACTCGCACTTGATGTAGATTTTGATAACCTCATTGGATAGATTCAGTAAATCTTCCAATGAGGTATCAGGAACGACTTCATATTCTACGCTACCATAATCCAGCCTCAGGTTATTCTTTCTTTCCATTTCAGTAGAAAAAGCATACTTCCAGGCCGCATCTTTATCATTCATTGAAAAACTCTGGAATAATGTCTTGTCAATCAAATCCGGTTTACTGCGTGATAACAAAGTGAGGTTACAAGTGTTGTCGCACTTCACGCATCTGTAAATCAACCATACATCTATGTTCTTCTTTTGAGCGTTCATCCTGAACTTGTCGCTACAATAAAATCGGTCACTATCGCAGTGGCTGCACTTCTTAATTAATAAAGGGGTATTCTTCACCTTTACTTCCCATGTAATTGTTGTCTCCATAAATAAGCTATTATCTTTCTTTGCGGGTTAAGTAATTTTCCGGCAAAGTTGGATATTAGCCATTTGCATAATTCACAAGATGTCACAAGACGCTATGAAATATTCTTTATTTACCTGTCAAGTTCGTCCATCATTTGGGTTATTTTCTCTTTCAGTTTATCCAGAAATTGTGTCCTGCTTTTCTTCCTGTTCCTGATTTCAAGAAATATCCGGTAGAAATCACCAATCTCAATATCAAAAAGAGTTTCGCAACAGAAAGCGATGTCTTTCAGGTTCGTGTTGCCATTATTAAAGCATTTTCCGGCATATAGTGCATAAATGAATTCTACCAATGAAACCTTACTTTCCGTCCATTGCAATAGTTTGTTTTCTATGATGGAGGTGAACTTAAGGTGTAGTTTCTCCGATAACGCATCAATCTCCGTGGAGAGATAGTGAGTGAGTTGCTTATTTGCTAAAATCTCTGCTACGTTGGAATCATGCAAGGTGGAAAAAGAAGTATCTCTGTCCAACGAGTGACAGTGAACATCTGAAAGGATATCATAATGCTTTCTCATGAAATACAGATGATCTGAGTCGGTTTTACCGGATTGATAATAGTTATAGAAATTCTTGTCTGAAGAGACGTTCTTCAGACTTTCGTATTCTTCCTTCAGATATTTATATTGGACTGACGGTGATTTCCCAATCCGGTTCTTTTCAATCTGATACAGACGGATATAAAATATCAGTAGACCGGATATTTGTGGTTTCCGGACTTTAAAGAAAAGAATCTCCTCCTCGGGATTAATAAACTGATAATCCGCAACGGCTGCTTTTAGCCGGGCGAGTGAAGTCTGTATGAAGCCGACTATTTGCTTTATCTTATCAAGAATATCAATATCTTGTTGCTCAATTCTTTTGATTTTTACTTCTATATCTTGCTTAATGTTCTTTACGAAATTCTCCATTCGCATTCAGCGCATCCATAACTTTCAGGCGGTTGCTGCGAAACCAGCTAAAAGTCTGAATAGCAAATTACAATTGCCTTGCAGAGGCAATGTAGTTAATACTAAAAATGATAAAATGAAAAACCTGTCCGAATAAGAATTATTCAAACGAAAGAAATTAGCCTGTGGTTTGTGAGGCTAATATTAAGCAATAACAAATTTAAGAATTGTACCCAAAATATCTGCTTTTAGAATTCGGGGCAAATATAGTCCTTTTTTTGTAAATCCCCTAAATCTACAGTCAAAATGTAGATTCAGAAGATATTTTTTGCTGGCACCGAAATTTGCTATTTGCGTTCTATATTTTGCATCCTGAAATTTGGTTGAGGATAAATTAGTATCTTTGTTATTCATTTTAACCACGACATTTCAGATGGATGGCAATTCTTATATATATACCGATCTCTCTGCTCTTCCTGCAGATGAACATGAAACGTATTTGGCAGAAGGATTTGGTGGGGTTTGCACAGGTGGAACGGCTGTAATAGAGGTTTTTTCAACCAGCTGCCGAATATCCAAAAACGACCTGGTGACAGTTTTGCCGCTACAGTCAGTGTCAATCCGTGAGGTAAGTCCCGATTTCTCCATGACTTTTTTCAAAATAGATAAAACGATGTTCTTGGATACCATGAGTAGCTTGGGGAAGATCACTCCTGATTTTTTCTTTTATATGCGGAAGAATTTCCAGTTTCGGTTGACTCGGGGTGAAGTTCAGAGATTTCTTAGTTTTTGCCGTGTAATTGATTTTCGGAACAGTTCTGGCGATCCCGCTTTCCGGCGGGAAACCATATTACACTTGTTGCGTATCTTTTATTGGGATTTCTATGTTCATTTCCACAAGACCGTAAGCCGGGAGGGAGCACCTGTTCCCTTGAATTCTAATAAGGAGAACATTGCTTTCCGGTTTGCAATGCTGGTCTATGAACACTATAAGCAACATAAAGAAATGGCATTTTATGCGGATAAGCTGTGCATAACTCCTCAATATCTGACCCGAGTTGTTCAGGAGGTAAATGGTCAGTCAGCCCGCGAGTTACTTGCAGGTCATGTTGTACTTGAGGTGAAGGCATTGCTTCGGGACGCTAATCTTGAGATAAAAGATATTGTGCGGCAGACGGGCTTTTCAAACCAATCGTCGCTAAGTCGCTTTTTTCGCCGGCATACGGGTATGTCTCCGACAGAATACCGGCGTACAATTCATATTATTCGCTAACTACAAAACCTGATAAATGGAACGACTGGAAACACAAACTTGCAATGGAGATAGTACATCTTTTGAAGAAGAGATGTCGGCATTGTTACATGAACAGATTTTCTTGACAGATAGCGTGTTTGCCCGTCTGCCGATGGGTGTGGAAATTTACGATGCGTCAGGCATACTCCGTTGTTTAAACGAGCGGGCACGACTTATGTATGGTGTTGAACTTGATGCGGTAATAAACAAAGTCAATCTGTTTAAAAGTCCTTATATGAACGAGGTGCTTTTAGCGAAGATTCAATCCGGGGAAGACATTGTGCTTGAATTTGAGTATGATTTCGACCGGGTGAATAAAGAGTATTTCCGTACTTCCAATAAAAATACCATTATCTACGAGGTCAAGGTTGTTCCGATTACCAATAAGAAAGGGACTATCGTAGGTCATATATTGCTCACCAATGATGTGACTTCTACCAAAGAGGCGGAGTATCGGACTGAAGAAAGCAAGAAAAATCTGGAGATGGCGATGGAGGCTGCGAATATGTCTTCATGGGTATACGACGTGTACAAAATGGAGTTCGGGGTATTGCATGGAAATTCTGTTTTCAAAAGTGGTATGTCCTTGGAGCAATTGTTACCGATGCTTCATCCGCAGGACTGCGCTCCATTAAAGGAACTCTTTTCCCGGCTGATAAACAAAGAAGTCTGGCAGGGACAGCTCACAGTACGTGTTTTTAATGAGCAGGAAGGAGAATTCCGGCATTATGAAAGTCGTATGCGGCTTTCGACCGAGCATTTTGGCAAATTGCAGATCGTAGGCACCTTGCTGGATGTAACTGAAAAGATCCGGATGGCAAAAAAGACACAAGATCTTTTGATTAAACGTGAATTGGCCATGAAGGTTAATGATATAGTTCATTGGGATTTCAATGTACAGACGCAAAAATTCGAATCTTGCAATGACCCGGTGAACGATTATGCTTCTGATAAGTTGGTATCCTTGGAAGAGTACTTGAATGTGATTCATCCCGAAGATAGGTCTTTGGTCAATGATGCATTGCAATCTATGCTGTTGGGGCGGAATATGAATATAAATCTTACCTGCCGCATTCAGACCAGGTATGATGATACATGGCAATATTGCAATATTACGGGTGTTCCTTTCGAATTTGGAGAGGCAGGAGAGGTTATCCGTTATACCGGATTTAGACAGAATATTTCCAAACTCCACCAGTTGAACGAAGAGCTTAAAGAACGGAACTACAAGATGGAGCTGACTTTCAAAACTGTTGGTATGTCCTACTGGGATTACGATGTGAAGACCCGGCAATATCGGTCATTCAATGACCCGGTGAATGATTTTAATCCTAAAAAAGCAATTATGCCCGAGGATTATTTGAATGCTGCTCATCCTGAGGATACGGAACGTGTTCGTGAAAATATGATCGGCATGTCTGTCGGGCAGTATAAGGAATTCTCGCTTCAGTATCGCTCCCGTACCAAATGGGATCAGGATTGGCAGACACTGATTGTTACCGGGCTTCCGTCTGAACGCGACAAGAAGGGAAATGTCATTCGCTATACCGGTATCGCTTTCAACAATACGAAGTGGGAAAAAATGGCTCAGGAGCTGAAGGAACTGAAGGATAAGGCCGAACTCTCCGACCGGCTGAAATCGGCATTCCTGGCCAATATGAGTCATGAAATACGTACACCATTGAATGCTATTGTAGGATTCTCCGAATTGTTGGTCGATAGTGACGACCCGGATGAAAAGAAGGAGTATTGGCATATCATCGAGTCCAACAATGACTTGTTACTGCGACTTATCAATGACATTCTGGATCTTTCGAAGATTGAGTCGGGAATTATTGACCGGAAACGGGAACGGTTTAACCTGACGCAACTGTGCAATGAACTCTATATGATGATCAGGGCTGACGCATTAAAAATATTTCATGGATAAAAGTTCACAAAGTAGTTCAT
>ERZ791724.1189-NODE-1189-length-15528-cov-12.758806_pt1 | contig 15528 bp, 15 predicted proteins | sample MGYA00510044_ERZ791724 | MGnify/ENA primary metagenome ERZ791724 (study PRJEB30046, sample SAMN00715140) | human gut metagenome | study: EMG produced TPA metagenomics assembly of the A metagenome-wide association study of gut microbiota in type 2... | reverse complement strand
GATGCAAAGGTAATATATTATATAGGTACCGCCATACGGGCTAATGGTGATTTACCACTTAATCTCGGTTTTACATCTTTTAATCGCCAAATTTCGAGAGTATTCCGAATATCGTAAACGCTTTGTATATTAATATGTTATATGTCTAAAGTATATTCTTTCTGTTTCTTATTTTTCTATTTTATTTGTTCAACTTATGTTACAAGGGAGCAGCCGTCTGGGGCAACCTCTCCCCTTTCGAGGGCAAAGTTACAAAAAATAAATGAAATATGCAACTTAATATTTCAAAATATCTTTTATCGAGTAAATTTTACTAGAAGCATCAAAGGAGAAATACTGGTCATCCATAATCATATAATCCTCTCTCTCTGCTTCTTGCTCAGACTCTTAATGAATCTATACGACACATATCAAATCTGCTGAAGATAACTTATAGCCTTCTCTGTACCGAAAAAATACTGGCGATTCAGCTTTCTGTAGGTCAACTCTTTTGCAAGTTGCTCTAAAGTCATTCCTCCATACAAATATCTTTCCAACTGAAAAGCGACACCATCATCAGCAACGGGACCTACCACTATATCATAGTCATGAACAAATTTTTCCTTACTTCTTTTACGGTTAGCTAAGATAAATTTTGCCCATTCTATTGATGGACTATCAAAAGTCAACACTTTCAGACTTCCATCAATCAACAGTTTCTCGTCAAACAAGAATTTTGTTACGACAGGAGAACCTGAGCCAACAATACGAGTTCGCTTGATTGCCATCTCCATTGCCTGCGGAAAAATATCCGTCAGATAAAAACCTTGCCCAAAATCCTTATAAGGCTTACACTTAGTAAAATCAATCTTGTCTATAAACAGATTGGATCCATGATACAACTCTATCATACCAATGCCCCTCCATGCCTATGGCAAATGACTGCCAAATCATCCACTGCATCATCTAAAGAAAGAAGATGCTCCGCTCCATAACATTCATACAAAAAATCCAATCCCTTATGCCTTTTCAGATAAGCATAGGATTGCTTCAAAGATATGCCAAACCGCTGTGCAAATTGGCTCACACAATATATAATGTAATAAGTCTTACTTTCTAATTCCATAATTCTCAACCTACCTTTCCATATTTAATTTCCTCCTTCAGCAACTCATAGTTGTAGCCAGAACTCTGATAATATAGCCCTGTCTCTAAATCCTGAAGTTTCTCGAATAACTCTGAATTATAAACACAATCTAAAGCTTCTTCAAGAGAATACTTGAAGTCTTCCATCAGCCACATTGCCATATCTTTGATACGGGCATTAATCAATATGCCTATCTGTCCGGCTGAAAGTTTTGTTTGTCCTTCCATAATTATATATTTTTCTTTTGTGGGCAAATTTACAAAGAAATATCGAGAATACCACATATTTTATATATAAAAGTTTGGAGAATACAAAGAAAACTTGTAATTTTGCCTGAAAGAATGGATTTTTAGTGACACGAACAAAATAAACAGAAGAAATCATGATAAACGACAGAAGACAACTGGCTGACGTGTATCAGCAAACTATAGATATTGTACTGGAAGGACATTACACCTCTGAGAATGGGGAGGAAGTGAAACTGCTCGACAACACGAAGATGCTGAAGGGAAGCAGATTCTATACCAACCCACTGGATGCTTCAAACATACCTACCCTTGCAGATGGTTCCACCAAAATCATCGTGAAGAATGACGACAGCATCCATTGCGGTCATCAGTTGCAACAGGAAGGATACAATCCCGTGGTTCTCAACCTGGCAAGCCGGCGCAACCCGGGCGGTGGAGTGAAGAACGGAAGCCGGGCACAGGAGGAGAGCCTCTTCCGTAGCACCAACCTCTTTCTCTCTATGTATCGTTATGCAGAATATGCCGAGGATTACGGTTTGGAGAAAAGCAAGTTCCAATATCCGATGCCTGTGAGATTCGGAGGCATCTATGTGCCAGACGCTACCGTATTCAGGGCTGGAGCCAAGGATAACTTTGCCTTGCTCGATACTCCTTACTATATGTCGTTCGTAGCAGTAGCCGCCATCAATCATCCTGATTTAGATAGAGATGGGAACATCTGTGAAGAAGATGCCGCATTGACAAAGAACAAAATGAGGACGATGCTGCGTATCGGTCTGCTGAACGGACACGACAGCATCGTGCTCGGTGCATTCGGTTGCGGTGCCTTTCACAATCCTCCGAAACATATCGCAAGACTGTTTCACGAAGTCATCGACGAGAAGGAGTTCAAGGACAAGTACAAGCTCATCGCCTTCGCCATCCTTGAAGACCATAACTCGCCAAGAGGTGGAAACCTGCAACCCTTCATCGAGGAATTCAAGTCATAAACTCCCACAGATTTGGCTTTCCCTTCGGCCGCCGATTTTCAATTCACAGATTCACACAGATGGGGCTTGATTAGCAGTAATCAATGCCTCGCTTCTCGCACTCACCTCGCAGGGCGGCAAGGAAGTAGCTGCGCTCGCTGCCCCAACCACGAACCTTGCGCTCGTGATCCACGGTCTGCTTCAAACGCTCATCGCTGTATGCAGCAAAGCGGGCTGCATACTCTGAAATTCTTGACTCGGCATAACCTGCACCAACAGTTGATGACTCAACATTAGCTGCCTTAATTGTTGATGACTCGGCATTAGCTGCCATTACATTCTCATTGTTCTTTAAATCTGAATTTGGATTCATAAAGATAATTATTTTAAGTTGTTAAACACTTACACATTCTTTTACCACCGTGGTTATCTCTATGCGAAACTCGGTTGGTGTGCCGCAACTGGGCAACTCTTAATGCTTGATTTCGGGTGAAAAGTACATCATTATTCTGAAACCACCAAATTTTTTCAGGATTATTTTTCTTGTTTTTTTCCTTCTTCTAAAGAAGAAGATTCTTCGGGGTTGCAGATAGTAAGGAAGAGAAATCCTTTAATGGTTAAACTTTCCTATATTTGCATTATAATAGTATTATAATAATAAAATTATAATTACCTTTGTAAATTGACAATCAGAAAGATACAAACAATTGAAATATAAAAACAAAGAATGATATGATACAGCAAGTAGAATTTTCATTGCGTCCGCTTCCTCGCGGCTTTCACCTCGTAACCAACGAGGTGATGAGGAACCTGCCAGCGCTGCCTAAGACAGGGATTCTGAATCTCTTTGTAAGACATACCAGTTGCGGATTGTCACTGAACGAGAACTTCGACCCAGATGTGAGACATGACTTGAAGGGTATCTTCGAAAGACTGGTTCCGGATGGCGACCCAAGATACCTGCACCAGGATGAAGGACCGACGGATATGTCGGCTCATGCCAAATCGAGCATGGTGGGTGTATCACTCACCATTCCCATTACCAACGGCAGATTAAACCTCGGAACATGGCAGGGGATCTACCTCTGTGAATTCAGAGAGGGAGGCGGAAGCCGACACCTCATCGCAACGATTATCGGGGAATAAAGATAAAAACGAGGATGTTCGCACATCCTCGTTTTTACGTTAACATAATCATTTATTCTATCGCGTCCAATTCCGCTTCATCCTCTTCCTTCTCCTCTTTCTTTCCGAAATTAGGATCAATCTTCAGGAAAGCAGTAACCAGGAAGGTGATGGCGCAACATGCCATCACGATGATGAAGAACATGCGGTAACCTACCATATCCTTCAGATATCCAGAAACCATGCCCGGCAGCATCAATCCGAGATAGGAGATGCCTGTACAGATGGAATAATGGGAGGTCTTGAACTTTCCCTGACTGTAGAACAGCATGTAGAGGGTAAGAACCGTGAAGCCCAGACCATAACCCAACTGCTCGACAAAAAGACAGCTGGAAACCACGATGAGGTTGCTGTTGAGCGAATAACTCAGATAGATGTAAACCACATCAGGCAAGGTGATGGCGCAAACCAGAGGCCAGAGCCATTTCTTCATTCCATCCCTGCTCACCAGAATACCACCAAGAATTCCACCCAGCAGCAAACCTATCAATCCCACAGTACCATTGGCAAAGCCATATTCCTGAGGTGACAGTCCCAGTCCACCCTGCGAATTAGGACGGAGGATGAAGGTCTTGGTCATGGTGTTCAGAAGCGCTTCCGGGAATCGGTAGAGCAAGAGAAAGAGCATCACACAGACGGTTTCACCCAATCCGAACTTCACGAAGAAGGTGCGGAACATATTCTTCAGTTCATGAGCCACTTCGCCCACCGTTCTGTCGGTCTGCACATCATCCTTCGGGCGAGGCATGAAGCGGCTGTGGTAGAGCCACAAACCGATGAAGATACCTGCCAGTCCGTAAAAGATAAGCGCCCATGAGAAGCGAATCTGGTTGCGGAAGAGAACCTGAAGCACACCTGCCAGCATCACCAGAAAACCATTCACAAAGATGATGGCGAGGCGGTAGAAGGTATTTCGCAAGCCTACAAACTTAGTCTGCGTATGTTCATCCAGCTCAATCATGTAGAAACCATCTGCCGAAATGTCGTGGGTAGCACTACAGAAGGCGATGAGGAAGAAGAAGCACATCGTTGCCTGAAACCAGAAGGCGGTAGGCAGCGAGAAGGCGATGCCGGCAAGGGCAGCTCCGATGAGAGCCTGCATGGTGAGCACCCACCAGCGCTTAGTCTTCAGCAAATCTATGAACGGACTCCACAAGGGCTTGATGACCCAGGGAAGGGCGAGCCATCCGGTATAGAGACCCACCTCAGCATCGGTCAGCCCCAACTGCATGTACATCACCACAGAGAGGGCGGTTACGATGACGTTGGGGAGTCCCTCGGCAAAATAGAGGGTCGGAATCCATGCCCATGGACTCCGACTGTTTTTCTTTGTTACCATTTTACATCACTATTTATAAAGTTTCTTGATTTCAGCACCCTGATAGTAGTGCAACAGGATGGCATCATAATGATAACCCTGCTCGCCCATCACGGCAGCACCAATCTGGCAGAGGCCTACTCCATGCCCCCAACCGGCTCCGATGAGTTCGAAACGCTGAGGCACTCCCTGTTCATCCATATCATACTTATCCACCACAAAGGCTGAACTCAGCAGATGACTGTCGCTCAGCGTACGACGGATTTCGAGTTCCTTACCGATGGTAAAGGTCTTCTCGGTTCCGATAATCTGGAGCTTACTGATTCTTCCACTCTTGCCGCGCTCCACGGCCTTCATGTCTAGGATGGCACCCAGGTCCATCTTCAGTTTGTCAGCGATGAGCTGCTGCAACTTCTCCTGGCTGAGCGTTTCTTTCCAGCGGTAGAAATTGACGGTTTCCTGATCATAGTCGTTGAGCACTTCTGACAGGATTTTCTTGTCCTGCGTGTTGCAGAAAGCTGGCGGATTGAAGCGGATCCATTTCTCAGTCTCCTCCTCATTGGTCAGATTAGGCAGTGTATGTTCCACGCCCAGGGCGATGTCGCGAACCGCCGTGAGATAAGTCTTCGGCGTGTCCTCCCAGCAATACTGGAATTCCTCGGTTATTCCGCCGCAGCATTTCGAGAATCTTGCATCGCAGATTTCTTCGCCGTCCATCAGAATCTGTCCCTTGGTCTGGCGGATGGCTTCAGCTACATGGGGCGATGTTTCCTTGGTGATGCCCTGGTAGCGCTGGCAGTGGTCGTCGGCACATACATCAAAGAGGGTGTGATCTTCGCGGTCGTACCAGCGGATGAGCGTATCTTCCTTCTTGGTGAAGGAGAAGAAGTTGTTGCCGCTCTCAGCCACCTCTCGGCGCTTCTTCATCTGTGCCAGGAGCCATGAACGGGAGATGACGGCGTGCGCCTTCAGGAGTTCGAGACTCGAAGTGGCACTCATCTCACTGCTGATGACGCTCTCCAGATATTTCTCTACAGGCAACTCATTGATTGCCACAATCTTATCTGATTCTACCACAAAGCGGAGCGTGCCCAGGAAGGTTTGGGTTTCCTTGCGCTCCCAGTGGAAGTTGACACCGATGGTTACGTTGCTCAGCGAAAACGAGGCGTCGGCACTCTGCGGATGGAAGGTGAGCTGGCTGTACTGGTTGCCGTTCCAGAGCACACCGCCCTCTGAGAATTCTACCACCTGTTCGCCCAGCACCTTTTCGCCCTTGGCAAGATAAGGTTTGTTGAGCGAGAAATGAATCTTCTGCGCACTCACGATGCCCACCGTTACGTCGGGCTGCTTACCTTTATTATATAAGGTGGAAGAGGCTTCGGCTGCATCCTCGGCATCCTTAGATGCCTTCAGTTTAGCGATGATGGCATTCATCTTTTCTTCCGAAACGCCACATTCCTGCAGCAGCGAGAGTGCTTTCTCCTCGGTCAACTTTCGGAAATCTTCCTCACGAGGGGTGATGATGAGTCCGCTCATATCCAGTGCTCCCGGCGAAACCACAAACTGGGCGTCGCCTTCGGCAAAATAGGCTTCCGGACGATGCTTTTCTCTCGGAATGACCACGCTGATGAATTCCTCGCCCTTGCGCCAGGAGATGATGTTCATCATCGGTTCGGTTTCGTCGCCACGCTGAGGCATTGCCTTGTAGAGACGGCGGAAGAGGGCCTCATCGCTCTCAGCACTCTTCGAGATGATGACGAAGGCGGGAACGATGAAGTCGCGAACCACAGAGATTTTCTCCTCATCATTGAGAGAGATGATGTCGGTCAGGTTGCGGGAGAGACGCTGCCAGTTGGTCTGAAGAGGAAGGATGCCGTTGGTTCCTGCCTGGAAATGAAGATGGTCTGGAGCCGATGCACCACACTTCGGACCGTTGTAGAACACCATCAGGTCGCTGTGCAGACTGATGAAGCGGTGCATCTCGCCGTAGTTCTTGTAGATGAGCTGAGGCTGATGCTTACGTGCCGGAATGGTGAAGTGGACTGGCAGAATCGGGAACGGATTCACCAGAAGATGGAATTTCTCGTCTATCTGCTTCGACATCTGTTCCTTAGGACGGTTCTTGTCGCAAAGGAAACAAGGGCGCTCGCCCAGGGTTTTCTTATCTATCTTGGCGCCCGTACTTACGATGCGGGCTGGGTTCCACTGCAGTTTCAGCTGGTCGGAGAACTGACGGGTTTCTACATGTTTGAGGTCGCGGAAGCGGTGGCGCGCATCGGTCCAAACCTCCAGCTGCCGGTTGAAGAAACGCGAGATGCTGCTGTCTTCCATAATGTCGGCCTTGCCCTGCAGCAGGTGCTGGCGTGCCTTCAGTTCCATGGTGCGCAGGCGGTCCTTATACAGGTTGTTGGCGTTCACCTTCTCTACGCTGAGGGCTGCATCGCTGTTACCTCCCCAGCGGCGGCAGAGGTAGAGTTCGTCGTAGATTCTGCCGATGCGGTAACGGCGCGAAAATGCCAAGCCGAGCGCATAATCCTCACCATACGAGGTGTTAGGAAACTGGATTTGTCTGACCAGCGGAGTAAAGAAGGCGCGCGGAGCACCCAATCCGTTGATACGCAGCGCATTGTTGCATCCGTTTTCATCGGTCCACTCCTTGTGGTCTATCAGTCCCGGTGGCAGGGTATTGAGGTCGAAGTCGCACATGCGGTACGAGCCTATAATCATGGCAGCCTTCTGCTTGTAGAAGGCATCTACTATCTTCTGGAGTGTCTTTGGTGAAGAATAGAGGTCATCGCTGTCAAGCTGTACAGCAAACTTTCCGCAGAAACTGCTGTTGATGGCTTCGTTCCAGCATCCACCTATTCCCAGGTCGGTTCTCTCCGGCACAATCTGTATCAGGTTGTCGGCTTTAAGTTCATCCAGTATTTCGCCGGTGCGGTCGGTAGAATGGTTGTTTACCACGATGACGTTAAATTTGAAGTTGGCCTTCTGTCCCAGCGCACTCTTCACGGCATCAGCCACCGTCTTTTCGCGGTTGAAGACGGGGATGATGACAGATGCCTCGTATTCAAAATCCTGCTCACCGAAGTCGGGCTGGCGGTAGAAGGTGGTGTCTATCAGGGCGCCCACCTTGCCCAGATGCTGGGTGCATGCCTTTTCCATCTCAATCTGCACCTCGCGGTTGCGCGGGTTTACATAGTCAAACTGCTTCTCGCCGCTCTTACGGGTGTCGAGTTCGGCTTCTGAATAGAGGAATTCGTTGAGATGGAAAATTTCGCCCACACGGCTCAGATAGAGACGGAGGTCGTAGAGGGCGGCAAACTGATACTCTTCGCGGTCGGGTTGGGCGATGTAGTCGGCCAGCGCCTGTGCCTTGATGCACCAGAGGCTTCCAAAGTCGAAGTCATCTCGCAAAGAACCTGACTGGTAGTCAATTACCGGATGTTTCTCCATTTTGCCTTCCACCATCTTGTAGTGGTCGGCGTAAACCATGACGGCATCCGTATCATCTGCCACTCTGAGGAATCGCTCCAGCGTGTTGTTTCCCCATCCTATGGTGGTGTGGCGGGTACAGATCATCACGTAGTCGGCATCTGTATTTTCAGCGATGCTGACAATGGTGTTACTGCTTTCCAGGCGGTCGGTGATGACAAACGTACATCCTTCGGGTACCTGATGATGAGCGGCAAAATCAGCACTCACCAGGAAGTGGATATGCTGTACAGTCTTGTACTCATGAAGCACCGACAAGGCATTCTGCGCATCGTCGATGTATTCGCAAGGCAAGAAAAGGTCTATTTTTTCTCTCATTTTCTTACGTTATTTTTGTTCACTTCAGCCCTTTTCGGGGGGCTAAATCTGTGTTTTTTATCTTTATTTTATCTTATTATATTAAAATATGTGGCAAAGATACTAATTTTTCGGCAAAAAACACTATCTTTGCAGTATGAATAATGAAAAAAAATATCTTTTGGGCCTTACACTTGCCGAATTGAAGCAGGTGGCAAAGGACTTAGGCATGCCCGCCTTCACCGGTGGGCAGATGGCGAAGTGGCTCTATGAGCAGCATGTGAAGAGCATTGATGAGATGACCAACATCTCGAAGGCGAACCGTGCCAAACTCGCTGCCGAATACGAAATAGGATGCTTCGGATATTCCGATGCGCAACATTCGGTGGATGGTACCATCAAGTACCTCTTCCCTACCCGAAGCGGCAAATTTGTCGAGACGGTTTACATCCCCGACAAAGACCGCGCCACGCTGTGCGTTTCTTCGCAGGTGGGATGCAAGATGAACTGCCTGTTCTGCCAGACCGGCAAGCAGGGGTTTGAGGGCAGCTTGCCTGCAGGCGACATTCTGAACCAGATTTACTCGCTGCCGGAGGTGGACAAGCTTACCAACATCGTGTTCATGGGTCAGGGCGAGCCGATGGATAATCTCGACAATGTGCTGCGCGCCACAGAGATTCTCACCGCCGACTACGGCTGGGCATGGAGCCCGAAGCGCATCACGGTAAGTTCGGTGGGCGTGAAGAACAAACTGAAGCGGTTCCTGGAAGAGAGCGACTGCCATGTGGCCATCAGCATGCACGACCCTATCCCTTCTGAACGCGCTGAACTGATGCCTGCCGAAAGGGGCATGGGCATTGAGCAAGTAGTAGAACTGCTGAGGAACTATGATTTCTCTCATCAACGCCGCCTGAGTTTCGAATACATCGTCTTTAAGGGCGTAAACGACAGTATGCAGCATGCCAAGGCCATCATCAAACTGGTGAAGGGACTTGACTGCCGCTTCAACCTGATCCGTTTCCACCAAATTCCAGACATTCCTCTGCAAGGTGTGGATGATGAGAAGATGGAGCAGTTCCGTGATTACCTCACCCAGCATGGTGTCTTCACCACCATCCGTGCCAGCCGCGGCCAGGACATCTACGCCGCCTGCGGTCTGCTCAGCACCTCGAAGAAAATCGGAGAAATCCGTGAGCACGAGGATGAAGAGAAGATGAATAAGTAAGGAAAGGTGGGGAAAAATGGTTAGAGAATCTTTAAAGATCCTACTTGCCGGCTGTCTTTTGTTCCTTTTTCTGGCAAGTTGCAGCCCGGGAGGAGGAAGAAACAGAAAACTGCCCAAGAGTACAGGACAGCCTTACGAGGTGGTGCTCGAGGGAGATACCGACAGCATCGTTACGAAGATACTGACGGAAGAGGTGCCTGCCCTGCCCCAACCCGAACCGCTCTGCCGGCTCATCCAGGTTAAGAAGGGCAAGATCCACGGCAGCTACCTGCTCGTAAGAACTCGCATCGTAGTGAACATCCCGGCAGCGGAATTCTCTGTCAGACAGAGCCGCAACGAGAATGCTTCACCGCAGACCGTCATCCGCATCTCAGCCCGCTCGCCGCAGCAACTCAGAGAGAAACTCAACCCCGAGAAACTGCGCCAGCTCGTAGATGAGACTGAACTGGAGCACCTCGTCTCCATCATCTCCACCAACCCGAGCAAGCAGAACCGCGAGATGCAGCAGCTGGTAAAGAAGAACTTCGGCATCAGCATGAACATCCCTGCCGAAATGCAGGCAAGCAAGAAGGCCGGGAACTTCATTTGGATTTCAAACAACGCCAGTTCGGGCATGAAGAACCTGCTCGTAATGAAAGTGAAGAGTGAAGAACGAAGAGTGAAAAATTCAGATGCTTTTTCACCTCAAGAGAAGCAGCAGATTGACAGCATTCTCCGAACCAATATGCCGGGCGAAACCGACAGCATGTACATGATAATCCCGGTCCTTTCTGAAAAAGGACTCTGGGAAATGAAGGGCGACGCCATGGGAGGCCCCTACGTGATGAGGCGAATCCGCCTGAGAAAAACGGGGAATGAAATCATCATCATCGGCTTCGTCTATGCGCCCGAAATGAAAAAGAAAATATTAATCAAGCAGCTAGAAGCTGCGATTTCTACTATAAAATAAAACGATAAATGGACAGCAAAAAGATTAGAGTGGCCATCACTCACGGAGATACCAACGGTATCGGATACGAACTCATTTTTAAGGCATTCAGTGAGCCAGAGATGTTGGAGTATTGTACCCCTATCATCTACGGTTCGCCTAAAGTGGCAGCTTATTACCGCAAGGCGATGAATCTGCCAGCCCAGTTCTCCATCATCCAGAAAGCAGAAGATGCTGAAGACGGAAGAATCAACCTCCTGCCAGCCGTAGACGAGGAGGTAAAGGTTGACATGGGCATACCTACTCAGGAATCGGGTACGGCAGCCATCAAGGCACTTGACCGAGCCATGACCGACTACCGCGACGAGCTCTTCGACGTGCTCGTTACCGCACCGGTAAACAACCAGAACGCACAATTTGAGGGCTTCCAGTTCAAGGGCCACAAGGAATACATTGAAACTTGCCTGGGCGAAGGTGCCAAGGGCCTTTCCATCCTCTGCGGCGGCGACCTTCGCATCGCATCCGTAACCGGAAAGACTCCGCTCAAGGACGTGCCGGCAGCAATCACCCAGGAGCTCATCATCGAGAAGGTGAAGCAGATGCACACATCACTGAAGCGAGACTTCATGATTACCAACCCGCGCATCGCCGTGCTCGCCCTGAATCCTAGCAACAACGGTGAGGAGAGCTGCGGACCAGAGGAAGCCAGCATCATCATCCCAGCCATTGACCAGCTTGCCGAGCAGAAAATACAAGCTTTTGGTCCTTACCCTGCTGACGAGTTCTTCGGCAACGGCCATTTCGTAGAGTTCGACGGTATCATGGCCATGTATCATGATCAGGCTACTACCCCGTTCCATTCTCTCTACACCGAGGATGGCGTACTCTTTACTGCCGGTCTGCCACTCGTGCACACCGCCGCCAACACCACTCCTAGCTACAGCATCACGGGCTGCAACGAAGCCGATGCAATCTCCTTCCGCCACGCCATCTACTTGGCGCTGGATGCCTTCTGCAACCGCGAAGACTATGATGAGGCCTACGAGAATCCACTGCCTAAACTCTACCACGAGAAGCGTGACGAGAGCGAGAAGGTAAGATTCTCCATCCCTAAGAAAAAGGGATAAGAGAAAGATTCCCTATTTCCGAGAAAAAGCGGAATAAAGAAAGATTCGGGAGGGCAGATGACGCAAAAAAGGCAAATCTGCCCTGTAATCAGACCTCCCGAACGTTAAAATTTAAAAAAAATGCAGATAATTCAGAAAAAATGAGTAATTTTGGCAGCTAAATGGATACTTCCGAACTACAAAAGATAAAACAACGCTACAATATCGTCGGTAACAGCGACGGATTGAACCATGCGCTCGACGTAGCCCTACAGGTAGCGCCGACCGACCTCTCCGTGCTCATCATCGGCGAGAGCGGTGTGGGTAAGGAAATCATTCCAAGGGTGATTCACGACAATTCGCCACGCCGCAGAGAGAAATATTTCGCCATCAACTGTGGAAGCATTCCGGAAGGAACCATTGACAGCGAACTCTTCGGACATGAGAAGGGTTCCTTCACTGGAGCCATAGGCGAAAGCGAAGGATACTTCGGTATTGCCAACAAGGGTACCATCTTCCTCGACGAGGTGGGTGAACTCCCGATACAGACGCAGGCAAGACTGCTACGCGTGCTCGAAACGGGAGAATACATCCGCGTGGGTGGAACTGAGATAAGGAAAACGGATGTCCGCATCGTGGCAGCCACCAACGTAAACATGCGCAAGGCTGTGAGCGAAGGCCGCTTTCGCGAGGACCTCTACTACCGCCTCAACACCATCCCGATACAGATGCCTGCATTGAGAGAGCGGGGCGATGACATCCTCCTGCTCTTCCGCCTCTTCGCCATGCAGATGGCCGAAAAATACCGTCTGCCTAAGATTTCACTCTCAGATGAGGCCAAGCAGATTATGCTGAAATACAAGTGGCCGGGAAATGTGAGACAGCTCAAGAACATTACCGAACAGATGTCAGTGCTGAGCCGAGAAAGAGAAATCGATGCACAGACCCTCACCCAGTTTATTCCGAGAGATGAGGAGTCTACACAGCTCGCCACCATACAGAAGGATGGCAAGGACGACCATAGCTACGCCAGCGAGCGCGAACTGCTATACAAGATTCTCTACGAACTGAGGGGCAACGTGAGCGACCTGAGACGTGAGATGAACAGCCTGCGCAAGCAACTCGATGAGGCACGCCAGTTGGGCAGTACAGGCGGATATGTTTCTCCGGTTCAGCCGAATACCCAGGTAGCTCCAGTATCATCCGTATCTCCGGTTTCATCGGTTTCTCCGGTTCCGTCCGTATCATCCGTTCCATCGGTTTCTCCGGTATCTTCCGTACCTCCGATTACCGATCTCGACGAGCTACAACACATCCGTCAGGAAATAGCTACAGGTGGCATTAGGGGCACTTACAAACCCGAAACCGAGGATGCTGAGATTGAGGAGATCAAGGAAGAAAACGAGAATCTGAACCTCAGCGACCTTAGCAAGCAGATGATAGAAAAGGCACTGGAGAGAAACAACGGAAACCGCAAGAAAGCGGCAGAAGAACTGGGAATCTCCGACAGAACTCTGTACAGAAAGATTAACAAATATAAGTTATGAAGCATATACGCGCGTACCTATATATAATAGGAGTCACACTGATGGTGGCGGTCATGGCAGCATGCTCCGTGAGCTACAAGTTCAACGGTGCCAGCATCGACTACACCAAAACCAAGACCATACAGATAGCCGACTTCCCTATCAGAAGTTCGTATGTGTGGGGTCCGATGGGTCCGATGTTCAACAACGAACTCAAGGATAAGTTTGCCAGCAACACCCAGCTCATACAGGTGTCACGCAACGGAGATCTGAAGATAGAGGGCGAAATCACCCAATATTCTCAGCGCAACAAGTCGGTTAGTTCTGAGGGATACTCAGCACAGACCGAGCTCAGTATCACCGTAAACGTACGTTTCACCAACACCAAGAACCATGCCGAGGACTTCGAAAAGCAGTTTACATCTGCCAAGACCTACGACACCACTCAGAGCCTTGCCTCGGTGCAGGAAGAACTGGTAACCCAGATTATCAAAGACCTAGTAGACCAGATATTCAACGCTACGGTAGCTAACTGGTAAAGTAAGTGAAGAACGAAAAGTGAAGAGTAAAGAATTCAACGGCTTTACTAATCATAAAGTTCAAAACTCAATGTTCAAAGTAAAATAAAGTAAAGTAAAAATATCGTGGAATTAAGCAGATTGATACAACACCCGGAGGAAATGAACCGAGAGACGCTCTACGACTTGCGCGCCCTCTTGGCCTTATATCCGTATTATCAGACGGCACGCCTGCTAATGTTGAAGAATCTGTACCTGCTCCACGACCCGAGTTTCGACGAAGAACTGCGCCGTGCAGCCATCTACATCACCGACCGTAAGATTATCTTCGAGATGGTAGAGGCAGCCCACTATCAGATAAAAAACGCCCCTGAAGAGGCTGAATCCAACAAGCAGCAAGGCGTAAGAGGAATAGGAGCAGAAAAACACGGAGACCGTACTAGCGACCTCATCGACCACTTCCTGGGATCCATTCCTATGGAAGAAGACGAAGAAGAGAAGAAGGAGAAACGTAAGCCTACACCTGCTGACGCGGCTGTAGACTATGTGGCTTATCTCATGGAGACCGAAGATCAGCAGGAGCCAGAAGATACTTCGCGCACCATGAGTCTCATCGACGACTTTATGGAGGATGGCGGTTTCAAACTGCCTAAAATCCAGCAGGACGAAGATTACAAACCAGAATTTACTCCAGAACTTCAGACCGATTCCGGCAAGGATGGCGAAGAGGAAAACAGCGGTGTATTCACCGAAACCCTCGCCCGCATCTACATCAAGCAGGGCAAGTATCAGAGAGCTTACGAAATCATCAGCCGCCTGCATCAGCAGCATCCTGACAAGAACGGATATTATGTTGACCAGCTCAGATTCCTTGAGAAACTGATGCTGAACAGCAAGAAGAAATAAAGAAGAATAATAAATAAATAAAACTAGTTTTAAAAAATGGCTTACACATTATTAGTAGTATTAATCGTCCTGGTAGCTATCCTGATGATTTTCATCGTGCTCATCCAGGAATCAAAGGGAGGTGGACTTGCAAGTAACTTCTCTTCAACCAACTCAATCATGGGTGTTCGCAAGACCACTGACATTGTTGAGAAATTAACATGGGGCCTCGCTGCAGCCTTGGTTGTCATCAGCGTGGCATGTGCTTATGTAGCCCCTCAGGCAGCTGGCGAAAGCAGTGTTTTGGAGGGAGCCACTCAGGAGCAGACCGCTCTTCCTGCTATGCCAGGTGCTAGCAAGGATGCAGCAGCAGGTGCTCAGAAGGCTGTTCCTGCAGCTGGTGCAGATGCCCAGAAGGCAGCTCCAGTTGTTCCAACAAGCCCTGCAAAATAAAAAATAAGAAAAAAGGTACGAAAAAATTTGGTAGAACCATTTTTTTTTCGTACCTTTGCACCCGCTTAACAAGAATATGGTGGACGTAGTTCAGTTGGTTAGAGCGTCAGATTGTGGTTCTGAATGTCGTGGGTTCGAGTCCCACCTTCCACCCAACTATTTTAGAAAAAGCAAAACATAACCAATATGGTGGACGTAGTTCAGTTGGTTAGAGCGTCAGATTGTGGTTCTGAATGTCGTGGGTTCGAGT
>ERZ791724.1187-NODE-1187-length-15557-cov-2.430009_pt1 | contig 15557 bp, 15 predicted proteins | sample MGYA00510044_ERZ791724 | MGnify/ENA primary metagenome ERZ791724 (study PRJEB30046, sample SAMN00715140) | human gut metagenome | study: EMG produced TPA metagenomics assembly of the A metagenome-wide association study of gut microbiota in type 2... | reverse complement strand
GAAGAAACTTCTAAGTGACTACGAAGTAGTCATGTTATGTCCTAGAACAAAGAATTATATAATTCCTCATACTTCTTAGCTGAACTCTTCCAAGAGAAATCTGCTTTCATTCCTCTGTCAACTATCTTGTTCCACTCTCTCTTGTGGTTATAGTATACGCTCTTAGCATAATTAATAATCCCAAGCATTTCGTGGGCATTGTAATTAGCAAATGAGAAGCCTGTTCCTGTACTCTCATATTCATTATATGGCTCAACTGTATCCTTAAGACCACCTGTCTCTCTAACTATAGGCACTGTACCATATCTTAAAGACATAAGCTGGCTGAGTCCACAAGGCTCAAACAATGAAGGCATAAGGAATGCATCACAAGCTGCATATATCTTGTGTGACATCTCCTCTGAATAGTAAATATTAGCAGATACTCTGTCATTATATTTCCAGTCAAAATGTCTGAACATATTCTCATATTTCTCTTCACCAGTTCCAAGAACTACAAGCTGTACATCTTCTGCACATAACTCGTCCATAACATAAGCAATTAAATCGAGACCCTTCTGGTCTGTAAGTCTTGATACTATACCTATCATAAACTTGCTCTTATCCTGTGCAAGTCCCAGTTCTTTCTGGAGAGCAACTTTATTCTTCCACTTTTCTTTACGGAAAGTAATCTGATTATAGTTAGCCGCAAGAGATTTATCTGTCATAGGATTATATACTTCGTAATCTATGCCATTAACAATACCACTAAGGACATTAGCTCTTGCATTCATAAGACCATCAAGATTCTCACCATAGAAAGGTGTCTTAATCTCCTCTGCATATGTCTCGCTAACAGTAGTTACCCTGTCAGCGTATACTATGCCGCCCTTAAGATAATTAGCATCTTTATATGCTTCAAGCTTATCTGATGTAAAATAGCTGTCATCTAATCCGGTAATATCCTTTACCTTCTTAAGATCCCATATACCCTGGAACTTAAGGTTATGTATAGTCATTATTGACTTTACACCATTGTAGAAATCCCCAAGTGCAAAACGCTCGTGTAAATATACCGGAACAAGTCCTGTCTGCCAGTCATTGCAATGTATTATGTCTGGCTTAAAACCAATAACAGGTATTGCTGACAAAGCAGCTTTACTAAAGAATGCAAATTTCTCAATATCTTCGTGTATCCAGCTATAAGGCTTTGGTCCTCCAAAATAGAATTCATTATCAATAAAATAGAATGTAACTCCATCATACTCCATTTCAAATACGCCAACGTACTGTGTACGCCAAGCTAAATCAATATAGAAATGAGTCTTGTATACCATCTTCTCTCTGTACTCCCAAGGAATACATGTATACTTTGGAATCATAACACGAACATCAAATTCATCCTTATTAAAATACTTAGGAAGCGAACCAACAACGTCAGCTAAACCTCCTGTTTTAATGAAAGGTACTGCTTCTGATGCAATAAATAAAACATTCTTCATATAATCCCCTTTCTATACATCTATGTAACTAAATGTATAAATATAATCAATGTAATAACTATATTAAAACATATTTTTCAAAATATATCAATTACCAGTATCTTCTTACACCAATTATCTGCATTCCGATATTAACTGAAGAAACCTTTACATAATCACCAGGTACAGAAGCATGTATCATCTGTCCTCCGCCGATGTAGATACCAACGTGTCCCGGGTAACATATTACATCACCTGGCTGTGCGGCACTTATGCCACCTGATACAGCAACGCCTCCATATGCCTGTGAACTTGATGAACGGGCAACACCAGATATACCTGCCTGTGCAAGTACATATGATACAAGACCTGAACAGTCAAATCCACTTGGTGAAGCTCCACCACTTCTATAAGGAACACCAACATATCTGTAAGCTATTGAAACAATGTTAGATGCAACTGATGAATCATTATTAGCTGATGTAGGTATTGATGTAACTTTTGTCTTAGTTGTTGTCTGACCGCTTGTTGCAGCTGCTCTTGCTGCTTCCGCCTGTCTTTTCTGTTCTAATGCCTTAGCAGCTTTTTCATTAGCTTCTGCTAATAATTCGTCAAAGTTGCTGATATCACTCTGTGCAGCATCAATTGCTGTATAAAGTGTAGCCTGCTTGTTAGTAAGTTCCTTCTGCTTGTCATTAAGAGCTGCCTGTTTAGTCTCTAAGTCACTTTTGTATCCAGCGATAGATGCTGCTGTTGCAGCCATCTCTTCAAGCTTGTTACGGTCATAGTCATATACCTGCTGCATATAACTTGCCTTATTAATAACATCACTCATATCAGATGCTGTAAGGAATACATCCGAAATTGATGTTGACTGGTCTTCATACATATATTTAATTCTTAATTTAGTATCATCAAACTGTTTCTGCTGTAACTGTTGTGCAGCTTCAAGATCAGCGTTAGTCTGGTCAATCTCATCTGAGAGATCTGCCATATCCTGTTCTAAAGAACTCATCTCTGTAAGAAGATAGGCAGCCTGCTGCTGCAGCTGATCAAGTTCATTCTGTTTATCCTGCTTCTGCTGTGTAAGTGTACTGATTTCGTCAGCAAATGCTGTTGAACCTATAATTGTTGTTCCCACAATAGTTGTTGCCAATGCTGCTGCAGCAAACGTTTTGAATACTCTTTTACGCATATATAAAACTCCTAAATATTACAATTTTGTTAAAACATTTTTACAAATACGTTAATATTATAATATACAAAGTTCAATATAGCAAGAAAAAACCGCAAAAAAGCTGATAAACTGTCAGTATAATTCCTAAAAAACCATCAAACTGCTGTCTGATGAAGCCTTATATTATCTGATATAAGTGCTATGAATTCTGAATTAGTCGGCTTGCCTTTGCCATTGCTGATTGTATATCCGAACAAATCGTTAAGAATATCCGGATTGCCTCTGTTCCATGCAACTTCAATAGCGTGTCTTATAGCTCTTTCAACACGGCTTGGTGTTGTGTCAAACTTTTTGGCTATAGTTGGATAAAGGACTTTGGTAATACTATTTATTATATCCGGATCATTAACCGCAAGTGTGATAGACTCTCTCAGATACTGATAACCCTTTATATGTGCAGGAACACCAATCTCGTGTATCATTCCTGTAATCTCATTCTCAAGGATATGTTTGTTATGAGGAATACTGTCGTTAACCGATTTTTTTATATTGACAGGCTTTATATTAATAATTCCTCCAATATATTTAATGCGGTCAATCAGCATATTATTATCAAATGGTTTCATAACATAATATGTAGCTCCCATATTGAAAGCATCCTCTGTCACTGCTTCCCTTCCAACTGCACTAATAACAATAAATGCAGGATTAACACAATCATTATCCTCCCTTATCCTCTGCATAACAGTTAGTCCGTCAATCTGCGGCATAATAATATCAAGAAGTACAATATCAGGCTGTGTCTTTTTAATGACATCAACTGTATCCTCGCCATTCGTCGCTGTACCTACAACATCTAACTGCGGCTCTCCATTAATAACCTCTTTGATTACATCTACCATTCTCTTGTTATCATCCGCAATTACAATTTTCAATGGATTCATAAGCAATTCTTCCCCTCGTCATATAATAATATATAAATATGCTTTCCGCCAAAAGAACCTATCTTTCAGCACCGCATAATGAATATATTTATTATTATATATTTAAAAATGTAATTTTACAACGAAAACGCATCGCAACTATCGACATAATTCGACAAATAAAATTAAATCATATAAATATATTGGCATTATAAACCTTTTTATTTAGCTTCATTATTGCAGATAATAATATCATCAGATAAATTTCAAATAAATTTTAAAGGAGGAAAACCATGCTTATTAATAAAAATACATTTTCTAATAAATTATTAAATAAGTATATTTACTGGTCAGGAATAATAACACTTTTATTTATTCTTATTACATCTTATGTAAACTATGTTAATAAGCATTTTCCTGAACAGATATATATAACTGAGCAAAGCGATACAAGTATCAACCTGTCACTCCCCGTTACCGGAAGCGTTCACAACACGCGGAATGGTACTAATAACAGTCTTGCAAATGCTGATTTCAGCCGAGAAGTCACTTTTATAACCGGCAGTCCTGGAAGTTACCACATCGACCTTCATCTGTTCGGCTTCTTATTTTTAAAGACAGTAAATGTCAATGTGGTTGATGAAAAATACGTCTATCCCTGTGGCTTTCAGGCTGGCTTATATCTGAAAAGCAGTGGAATACTTGTAGTAAAGACCGATTCCATCGAGAGCAAATCAAGTGGTACAATAACCCCCTGCGAAAATATTATTACCAAAGGCGATTACATTTTAAAAATCAATGATGAAGAAATCAATTCCAAGAAGCAGTTATCTTGCAAGGTAAATGAATGTGCTGGCGAGAAGCTTAATATAGAATTACTGCGTAATGATGAAATAATAAATGTAACTGTAACCCCTGTTGAGGATAAAAACAGTGAATATAAGCTAGGTCTGTGGGTAAAAGATGATGCACAGGGTATAGGAACAATAACTTATATTGATACAGATTATAACTACGCTGCACTTGGTCACCCGATAACTGATAATACCACCGGCAAAGCCCTTAATATTAAATATGGCAGATTATATAACACAAGAATTCTATCAATAATAAAAGGACAGAATGGCACTCCTGGAGAATTGCAGGGAATTATAGACTACAAGAACAGTACCCCGATAGGAACAATTGACAAGAACAGCTCTTACGGAATATATGGAACAATCGACAACTCTATTGTAAAGAAGCATTCTCTTTCACTTATGAGTGTCGGTTACAGATACAGTGTCCACAAGGGTAAAGCATATGTAAGATTTTACAGGAATAATAAATATGATGACTACGAAATTAAAATTACACAGCTTAACAATAACGATTCCAAAAATATCAGTTTTGTTGTTACCTCTGAAGAACTTCTTGATATGACTAATGGAATTGTACAAGGTATGTCTGGCTGTCCTATTATTCAGGACGGAAAGATAATCGGTGCTGTAACACACGTTCTTATTGATGACTCAAGAAGCGGATATGGCATATATATAGAAAATATGCTTAATGCTTCATAAAATTAACAGCTGGTATATACATACCAGCCGTTAATTTTTCAGAGTGCTTTTACTGTTCCAGATATAATTATTATAATAACTATATCTAAAAATCACAACTCTGATTTCACTTTATCAGCCATAATCTTTAATTCTTTGGCATTCTCAAGCACAGAGTCTGTAAGTGTCTCACCGGATAACATTCTGGCAATTTCATTAAGACTATCATCTCCTGCGACCCTCTGGATATTACTGTAGGTCTTATTATCGTGTACACTCTTTTCTATTATGTAATGGGCATCTGCCATAGCCGCAATCTGTGGCAGATGTGTTATACATATTATCTGATGCGATAACGAAAGCCTTGCAAGCTGATTAGATACCTTTGAAGCCGTCTTACCACTTATACCTGCATCAATCTCATCAAATATAAGTGTCTTATCTGCATCTTCTGACATAACTGTCTTTATGGCAAGCATAATTCTTGAAAGCTCACCACCCGAAGCAATCTTTGATAATGGCTTTAAATTCTCACCAGGGTTCGTTGATATCATAAATCTTACATTATCACAGCCCTTTGAAGATAAAGATGGTTCTTTAGCAAAATCTATTCTGAACTTTACATCTAAAAAGTTAAGATTCTTTAAAGAAGCTATGAATTGCTCTGCAAGCTTTACTGCTGCCTGCTGTCTTATGGAACTTAGCTTTTGGGCTATATCCCACGCCTTACAGCATGCTTCTTCATACTCTTTTTTCCTTCTGCTTATAAGCTCATCAAAATTGTAATAATCTGCAAGCTTCGCATTAATAGCCTTTAAGGTATCATTAATAGCCTCTATTGAACTTCCATATTTGTTCTTAAGATTATTAATAAGATCAAGTCTTTCCTGTAGTTCGCTAAACTCTCTTGGATCATATTCAGAGTTCTCTATATATGAACTGATACTGTGTCCGGCATCACGAATAAGTCCTTCAGCATCAGACAAAGTATCACAGCACTCTTTCAATACATCATCATATTCACTTGCTGTTATAAGTGACTTTAATGCAGTTCCTATCATATCACTTATATTATCATTACCTGAATTCAAAAGCATATCTGCATACGAAAGCTCATTAGTAATCTTCTGGTAATTATTAAGCTTATGATATCTTGCTTCAAGCTCCTCATCTTCATCTGGCTGTATATCGGCCGTCTGTATCTCATTAGCTTCATACTCAAGAAATGCTATCTCTTTTTGAAGTTCATCTTTATCCTTATCAATAAGTTCTAACGCTTTCTTTGCTTTAACCATATCTTTATATGCATCTTCCATAGCCTCTCTTAATTCAGCTATTTCATCAGCACAGAATGTATCTACAACCATCAGATGATTAGCATCATCCATAAGTATCTGGTTATCGTGCTGTCCATGAACATCTATAAGATAGCGTGCAAGCTTCTGTGTCTGTGCCGCTGTAAAATTCTGTCCATTAACCTTTATCTGCGAACGTGTTGGTGTTATCTTTCTTGAAATAAGCAGTTCACCATTCTCAATATCTATAACTCCAAGCTCTTTTATGCGTTCAATCACATTATCATCTTCAATATTAAAAAGCAGTTCTGAAAGTCCATATTCTGCACCTGTTCTTATAAAATCAGGCGATGTCTTGGCACCTAGTGCCGCATTAATAGAACCCAATATAATAGACTTACCTGCACCTGTCTCTCCTGACAGAATATTAAGCCCCTCTTCAAAATCAATATTTTCTTCTTCTATAAGTGCAAGATTCTTAACATGTAAATTAGATAACATATTCCTCCTCTGATACTATATCTTTATAATACTATGCCTTTATAAGTTTCTTAAGTTTATTAGAAACATTTACAGTATCCTTAACAGTCCTTACAGCACACATAATAGTGTCATCACCTGCAATAGAACCAACTATCTCATCAAGCTTAAGTGCATCCAGTGCCGCACACACCGCCATTGCCATACCCGGAACAGTCCTTATAACAAGAATATTCTGTGCCATATCCATAGAAAGATAGCCTTCCTTTAGCACTCTTATATATTTGTCATTAGGTACAGGACTGCTATGTGAAAGAGTTGTATACTTCTGATTAACCCCGTCAATTGTGACCTTGGTAAGATTAAGTGCTCTTATATCCCTTGAAACAGTCGCCTGAGTTACATTATATCCTGCTTTATTAAGTGCATCAGCAAGCTCTTCCTGAGTTCCTATATTATTATCAGCTATAAGTTCTAATATTTTTTTATGTCTGTCTGATTTCACTTTTCTTCTCCTATTCCGGCTACATTTTATTCCTTATCCTTTCAAGGAAAGAAATTCTGCTTGTCTTTATAAGCCGTGCTGTCTTATCAGAACGGGTAATAACAACTCTGTCCCCTGTTATGACATTACAATAGCTTTCTCCATCATATGTAGCTACTCTTTCTTCTGATAATTTCTTATTATCATTCATCTGTATTACAATCTCATCATTCTGTTCAAATATTATGCTTCTCTGAGTAAGTGTATGTGCACATATTGGTGTAATCATTATAAGATGTGCATTCGGCTGGACAATTGGTCCGCCTGCCGATAAAGAATAAGCTGTAGAACCTGTCGGCGTAGATACTATAACTCCGTCTGCTGCGAACGAATTAAGATATTCTCCATTGACATATATATCAAAATCTATAACCCTTAATATTCCCCTTCTGCTAAGAACTACATCATTAAGTGCTACATCTTCATATATAAGCTCGTCATCACGGTATATCTTTCCATCAAGCATCATCCTTGTATCTATCTCATAACAGTCATTAATAAGGCTTTCAAGGGTATCATACACTGTGTTCATATCTGTATCGGTAAGATACCCCAGCGTTCCTATATTAACACCAAGAAGAGGTATATTCTTAGAATTAAGGTCTCTTGCCGCCTGTATAAGCGTACCATCTCCACCAAGAACAATTATGCATTCTGTATCATCTGGCACAATATCTGCATTCGTATAACAATAATCAGTATGTGCTACATCTGCTGAGTCAGGATTATATATACAGCTTACATTGTGCCTGTTAAGATAATCCAGAATACTGTTTGTGTATACAAGGTCTGGATCTTTAGTTGTATTCGTGACTATGTAAAAAGATTTCATTAATACCTCTATACTTTAAATTAATATTAATATCTATATGAATATATTACAATGTTTCGTGGGCTTTGTCTACTATATTTTGTATTGTGAAAGGAATATTATCATAGGTTCCTTCTATATGTTTCTGTAAATGAAGAAGATATTCGATATTTCCTTCCGGACCCTTAACTGGCGAGAATTCAAGGTTAAGTATCTCAAATCCAATTGAAATTGCATAATTAATAACCATTTCTATAACTTCGATGTGTACCGCCTTATCCCTTACAACACCGTGTTTACCAACCTTTTCTCTTCCAGCTTCAAACTGTGGCTTTATAAGACATACTATCTGCCCGTCATCTGTAAGAAGATTTTTCACTGGAAGCAGCACCTTTGTAAGCGATATAAATGATACGTCAATGCTTGAAAAATCTATCTTATCCGCAATATCTTCCGGTGTTACATATCGTATATTAGTCTTTTCCATACATACAACACGCTCATCATTACGAAGCTTCCAAGCAAGCTGTCCGTGTCCTACATCAACAGAATATACTTTAACAGCACCATTCTGAAGCATACAATCTGTAAAACCACCTGTTGATGAACCAACATCCATACATATTTTCCCTTCAATCGTTACATCAAAATTCTCCATAGCTTTTTCAAGCTTTAACCCGCCACGGCTTACATACTTAAGTGTATTGCCTCTTACCTCAATATTAACAGTCTCATTAAATGATGACCCAGCTTTATCTTCCTTCTGTCCGTCAACATATACATTTCCAGACATAATTATAGCCTTTGCCTTTTCCCTGGAATCAGCAAGCCCCCTGTTCACTAACAGAACATCTAATCTTTCTTTACTGCTCATTATTATTATCTCCAATATTATTATAAACTGCTGTTATACGTTTAACAATTGTATCTTCATCTATTCCTGTCTCACGCCGTAATATATCAACACTTCCGTGTTCTATATAATCATCAGGAAGTGATATGTCAAGCACATAGTTATGAAGTTCTTTATCATTGATATATTGACAGACTGCACGCCCAAATCCGCCCGATGATACATTCTCTTCAAGTGTTACTATAAGCTTATGTGTTGTGCTTATTTTATCAAGCATTGCACTGTCTATAGGCTTTACAAAACGTGCATTTACAAGTGTCACGTTATAGCCCTGCTCTTTAAGTCTTTCCCTTACATTAAATGCTGTATCAACCATACTTCCAAGTGCAAGAATTGCTATATCACTTTCTTCATACATAAGCTCAGCCTTGCCGTATTCAACCGGCGCATTAAATTCGCGAAATCTGACAACTGCCTCACCTCTTGGATATCTTATAGCTATCGGCCCATTAAATTCTTCCAGAGCGAACTCAAGTGATGACTTTAATTCATAATCATTCTTTGGTGCCATAATAGTCATATTAGGTATTGATGACAGGAATGATATATCAAATATCCCCTGATGTGTCTCTCCATCACTTCCAACAAGTCCTGCCCTGTCTATTGCAAACACAACGTGAAGCTGTTGTATACACACATCATGTAATATCTGGTCATAAGCTCTCTGTAAAAATGAAGAATATACCGCAAACACTGGTTTTAATCCGCCTGCTGACAATCCTGCCGCAAATGTTACAGCGTGAGCCTCAGCAATTCCGACATCAAAAAATCTATCCGGAAACCACTTTGAGAACTTAGCAAGCCCAACTCCGTCTGGCATAGCCGCTGTAATAGCACATACAGACCTGTCTTTCTTGGCTATTTCACATATAGAATTAGAGAACACCTGCGAATATGTTGGCAGAGCAGATTTATTAATCTCCATACCTGTCGCCACATCAAATGGTCCAATACCATGAAACTTGCTTGGATTACGCTCTGCCGGCTTGTAACCACGTCCTTTCTGTGTAACAACGTGAACAAGCACAGGTCCATTTATTCTTTTGGCAACTGTAAGTATCTTGATAAGCTTATCCATATCGTGCCCGTCAACCGGTCCAAGGTAATATATACCCATACTCTCAAACATCGAATCGTGAAGAATTACCTGTTTTAGATTCGACTTTGTCTTCTGGATAAGCTTTACAACCTTGTCCCCTTTAGGAAGCTTATATAATACATTGCCTATATTCTCTTTTAAATCATAGTAAGAGTCTGACGAACGTATTTCACTAAGCATATTGGATACGCCGCCGACATTTTTAGAAATTGACATTGTATTATCATTAAGTATAATCACAAAATTACCCTTAATACCTGAAGCATTATTTAAAGCTTCATATGCCATACCGCCTGTAAGTGCACCATCACCTATAACAGAAACTACACTGTAATCTTCGTGCTGTACATCTCTTGCCATAGCAATTCCAAGTCCTGCTGATATTGATGTCGAGCTGTGACCTGTATCAAAAGCATCGTAATCACTTTCATTTCTCTTAGGAAAGCCGCTCATACCGCCGAATTTTCTTAATTCATCAAATTGATTTTTCCTTCCTGTAAGTATCTTATGCGTATATGACTGATGTCCTACGTCCCATATAAGCTTGTCCTTTGGAAGATTAAACACAATATGAAGTGCCATAGTAAGCTCCACAACTCCAAGATTAGAAGCCAGATGTCCGCCTGTGACACTTATCTTATCAATAAGAAACTGACGTATCTCATCAGCAAGCTGGTTGTATTCTATTGGTGATAATTTCTTAATATCGTTAGGTTTATTGATTTTCTCAAGTATCATAATTAACCTCTTTCACACGATTACCTATCCCTATGTATAAGCATTGTGATTAAATCCTCCAGATACTCGTTATGTCCAATAGTTTTGAGTGTTTCCAATGCTTTTACGGACATATCAGCAGTATCTTTTTCTGCTTTTTCCATTCCATAAAGTGTAACATATGTTGTTTTATTATTTCTCTCATCACTTAACACAGGCTTTCCAAGTACTTCCTGTGTGCTTGTAACATCAAGAATATCGTCCTTAATCTGAAATGCGAAGCCTATATTATAACCTGTTTCCTCAAGAAGCTTAGTGACATTTTCATCACAACCTGCAATAATTCCACCAGCCATAAATGCTGCTTCTATAAGAGCACCCGTCTTTAATCTGAAAATGTAATCAAGCTGTTCTTCATTCATCGGCTTATCTGTAAGCATTACATCAAGCGATTGTCCTCCGACCATACCATCAACACCAGCCTTATTAGCTATCACATCTGCGGCAGCAGAATATCTTAATACAGCCTGTGCATCACCTGTCTTTGCTGCTTTATGTATAGCTGAAAGCATTGTTTCATACGCAAGATTCAAAAGTCCGTCACCCGCTAATATCCCAAAATCTTCACCAAATTTCTTATGTGTTGTAAGCTTTCCTCTTCTATAGTCATCATTATCAATAGCAGGAAGATCATCATGCACCAAAGAATAAGTGTGTATCATCTCAAGAGCCGCCATAAATGGATACAATTCTTCCTCGTTAGTACCATTACACAACTTGTAAGTTTCAAGCATAATCATTGGTCTTATTCTCTTGCCGCCAGCTTCCACGCTGTAATCCATCGCAGATTTAATATATTCTGCGTGTCCCTTAGCTTCTGGCAGGTACTTTTCTATTATATTATCTATACAGGAGGTCTCTTTGCTTAACTGTTCTTTGAAATTATTCATTATTATCCACCACCCCATTATCATCAATTATAACAATCTGTTTTTCAACCTTATCAAGCATAGTATTACATTTATTGAGTAATTCCATACCTTCTTTATATTTTTTAAAAGACTCATCTAATGTAAGCTCGCCCTGTTCCATTTCATTAAGAACTGCCTCAAGCTTATTAAATGTATCTTCAAGATTAGAAGCCTTTGCCATTAATTATACCTCATTAAACATTATCAATATTTATGACCTTAGCTGTCACAGTGCCATCTTTTAAATAAAGCGTTAACAAATCATCTACTGATACATCGTTAACCGACTGTACTCTCTGTTTATTATTCTCTACATAGCTGTAGCCCTTGTCAAACTTCTTTAAAGGACTTACATTATCAAGTCTGTACGCAGCTAATGACAGCTTCTGCCTGTAGCGTTCCACTGCTTGTGTCATCTGGTTATTTAATATATCCTCTATATGAATAAGACGTTGTCTTCTTTCATATATCTGGTTAATAGGATTGTATATCTGCAAAGAAAGCTTGTCCTTCTCTGCCCTGTTCTTATATCTGGCAAATACATTATCCAGAGCATTTCTTAAACGTCTCTTGTATGCCTGCATATAATCATCAACCTGTACCATATCAAATACTGCACACTCTGCAGCGGCAGATGGTGTTGGAACTCTTAAATCTGCCACAAAGTCTGTGATTGTAAAATCTGTTTCGTGCCCAACCGCTGATATAACCGGTGTATTACAGCTAAATACTGCCTCTATAACCTCTGGTTCATTAAATGCCCACAAGTCTTCAAGTGAACCTCCTCCACGTCCAACAATAATGCAATCCACCCCGAACTTATCAAGCACAGCTATTCCCTTGGCAATACTGTACTTGGCATATTCGCCCTGAACTAATGCAGGATACAGATACAGACTTACATATGGATTACGTCTGTGTGATATATTCATTATATCGTGTATAGCAGCCCCTGTTGAAGCTGTTACAATTCCTATCTTTCTTGCAAAACGTGGTATCGGACGCTTATATGATGAATCAAAATATCCCATATCATCATACTGCTGTTTTAATTGTTCAAACTTCTTATATAAATCCCCCATACCACTTTCGGTAATATTAACGGCATACAACTGATACCTGCCATCACGTTCATATATATCAATTCTGCCATCTACTACAACAGACATTCCATTTTCAAGCTTTATATCAAGCTTTGATGCATAAGAGGCAAACATAACAACTGCAATCGTTCCACCCGAATCTTTTAAAGTAAAATAAATATGACCGGATGTATGATACTTGCAATTAGATATTTCCCCTTTTATCTGAATACGATTAAGTACAAAATCCTGTCTAAACATATTCTTAATATAGGAATTAATCTGTGTTACAGTATATACTCCAGCCATCGTTCCTCTTTCTTAATCTCTTTATTATGCTCTTTAATTCAGCAAAAGGTTATTATACAAGCTTTGCAAGAACACCATTGACAAATGATGCTGCATTATCATCAGAGCCATAACTTTTAGCTAACTCTACAGCCTCATTAATAGCTACATTAACGGGAATATCATCATCATAAAGCATCTCATAGACTGCAAGCCGCATAATAGCAAGCTCTGCCTTACCAATACGGTCAACTGGCCAGCCTTCTGATACCGAATTAATCTTCTCGTCAAGCTCATCGCTTAATTCACATACAAGAAGTGCCTTATTCTTAATATATTCGTAATCTTTCTCATTGACATCTGTCAAATCGTCAAAATAGTAGTCAATCTGTTCTCTTAATTCATTCTTATCGTGGAAAGGAACACGGAATATAAGCTTAAAAACGTGTTCTCTCATTTCTGATCTTGTCATAGGAATCCTCTCATCAATTAATTACTCAAACAGGACTGCCCATTAAGGACAGTCCCAAAAGCTTACTGTACTTAGTTATCAATATTAACGCCAGCAATCTTAATATTAACTTCTGATACTTCAAGACCTGTCATTGTCTCGATTGCTGTCTTAACTCTGTCCTGTACTGTAGCTGATACCTTAGGTATCTCACAGCCATATTTAATATTAAGTGCAAGATTAACTGTCACATCATTCTCACCAACGTGAACCTTAACACCCTTAGATAAATTCTTCATTCCAAGCTTGCTTACAAGTTCATTAGTGATGTTGCCAGACATACTCTCAACACCTTCCACCTCTGTAGCAGCAAGACCTGCAATAATAGCAACAACCTCATCTGCAACTCTTACTTCGCCAATATCCTTGCTTTCGTGAATTGTATAAGTATTACCTCTATCTTCAAACTCTTTTGTCATAATGCCCTCCTGACTGTTATTAACGTAATCTTTAATCTATTATAATAAAAAACACAAATAAATGCAATGATAAGTTACTTAATAACATTAATGGTAATTTTATCCGATGTAACCCCTGTCTTTCTCTTTGCTATATCTTCAATCTGAGCTTTCTGGCTGTTTTCTAATGTCTGCTGGTTAATTACAATGTCAACGCTGTCTTCTGCCACCGAAGCCACCACATCATTAAACCCCTTTGCCTCTAATAACAGCTCAATGGCAGCCTCTTTTTCTGAATATTCTGCAATTTTAGCAAGTTCATTTATCGCCGCTGTCTTTGAAGTTTTATCGATTGCTGTATCATTGACGATATTAGTAAGATTTTCTGTATTCTTGGCACGTATCTGTTCTCTGTTAAGCTTAGCTTCAGAGATTACGCTTGAAGACACGCCCTGTCCTGATGTAAGTATAACACTCCCCGGTTCTTCAAGGCTCTCATCATCTGGCTCTTCCTCTGTAAATATTGTATCATCTGTTGATGTATTGACAACTTTACTGCCGCTCTTACTGCTGACAGATATTATATCTGAAATGTTTCCTGCATAATTAATATATCCCGCAACAGCTATCATAATAGCAAGCGCTGTAATAATAACCTGATTTTTCTTAACTCTTTTCACAAAAAACCTCCATATTTAAGACATTTTCATTACTTTGATTTTATGTACAGGAACATTTAAAAGCCCATATACAGCATTCGTAATCTCACTTACAAGCTCTTTATTATCACCACCCTCACATACTATTATCACACCTTCAATAACAGGCATATTCTCCATTACTACATATGGCGTATTACCATTAGCTGTATCATAAAAAATGTGTGTCTCTGTTTTTTGCGTATTATTGGAATTCTCATCATTATTCCCATTAACTTCTTCATCAGAATAATCTGTATCCTTGGCAAGTATCTTTTCAGACGAATTCTTAAGACTGACCATAACTTTAACCTTTCCTGCCCCCTCAACATCAGATAAGGTATCTTCTAATCTTTTCTCTACATATTCCTCATACATTTTCTGTGTGGCCTCACCGCTTTCCTGATTAGATGTTGTGTTTTCTGATACAGTCTGTCTGTCTTTTACGGGAATTGATATAACCATAAGCAGTATGCCTGCTAGTATTACTATTAATATTTTATCTTTGCCTGATTTATTCAATATATTTTCATAATTAAATATAATAATTCTCCTTTCCGTCCTGAACATCGGAATACAAAATATTCTCTGTACCTGGCTTAATGTATATTGATAAGTATTTCATCTATACTAAAATTATCCGCTACCA
>ERZ791724.1186-NODE-1186-length-15568-cov-3.123832_pt1 | contig 15568 bp, 9 predicted proteins | sample MGYA00510044_ERZ791724 | MGnify/ENA primary metagenome ERZ791724 (study PRJEB30046, sample SAMN00715140) | human gut metagenome | study: EMG produced TPA metagenomics assembly of the A metagenome-wide association study of gut microbiota in type 2... | reverse complement strand
AGACAGAGGCTATGACACTTGGTACAAGAATCGTAGTTCTTAAGGATGGTATTATACAGCAGGTAGATACACCTCAGAACCTTTACAATACACCTAACAACATTTTCGTTGCTGGTTTCATTGGTTCACCTCAGATGAATCTTATCGACGCTACAGTAGCTCAGGAAGGTTCACAGGCAGTTCTTAAGATGAGCGAAGAAGTTGTTATCAAACTTCCAGCTGAAAAGAGCAAGAAGCTTATCGATGAAGGTTATGTTGGAAAGACAGTTGTAGTTGGTATCCGTCCAGAAGACGTTAAAGATGATCCAGAATTTATCGCTGCTCATCAGGATACTAAGTTTAAGTCAACAATCAGAGTATATGAATTACTTGGTGCTGAAGTTAACCTTCACTATGAAATTGGTGATGTTACATGTACAGCTAAGGTTAATCCTAGAACAACAGCTCGTCCAGGTGATGAAGTTGAATTCGCTATGGATGTTGCAAGACTTCATGTATTTGATAAGGAAACAGAAATGGTAATTACTCACTAATTACTATACATAATTAGATATTTGTATTATTCAAATATAATTATTTTATAAAATTTAGAGGAAGTGTATAATTTCTATACATTTCCTCTTTTTTTTTTTGTCATTTTGCTTTACAATGATATAGTAAATGTCAAAAAGATGCGAAGGAATGGAGTATAATATGATTTCAAATCAGATTTTACAGACAACCGTTGATGGGTTAAAAGAAATATCACGAGTTGATTTATGTGTTATTGATGCAGAGGGCAAGGTTGTAGCTAAGACATTTGATAATGTTGCTGAATGTACAGCAGATGCACTTGTATTTATAGATTCACCAGCAGATAGTCAGGTGGTTAATGGATATCAGTTCTTTAAGGTTGTTGAAGATGGCAATCTTGAGTATATAATATTGGCTAAGGGAACAACTGATGATGTATTTATGTTAGGAAAGCTTGCAGCATTTCAGATACAGAATCTTTTAGTTGCTTATAAGGAAAGATTTGATAAGGATAACTTTATAAAGAATCTTCTTCTTGATAATCTTCTAAGGGTTGATATGTATACAAGAGCTGAGAAGCTTCATATTGATACGGATGTAAAGAGAGTTGTATATATTATTGAGACTAAGCACGAGAAAGATATTAATGCATTAGAGACAATAAGAACTTTATTTGCTTCAAGAACAAGGGATTTTATCACAGCAGTTGACGAGAAGAGTATAATACTTGTCAGAGAGGTTAAGAGTAATGAAACTTACGAAGACCTTGATAAGACAGCAGAAGTTATTATAGATATGTTAAATACAGAGGCTATGAGTTCTGCTCATATTGCTTATGGTACTATTGTTAATGATATAAGAGAAGTATCACGTTCTTACAAGGAAGCTAATATGGCTCTTGATGTAGGCAAGATATTCTATAGTGACAAGAATGTTGTTGCATATAACAGACTTGGTATTGGACGTTTAATATATCAGCTTCCACTTCCACTTTGTCAGATGTTCATAAGAGAGATATTTGACGGAAAGTCACCTGATGATTTAGATGAGGAGACATTATCAACAATTAACAAGTTCTTTGATAACAGCCTTAATGTATCAGAGACATCAAGACAGTTATATATCCACAGAAATACTCTTGTATACAGACTTGATAAACTTCAGAAGACTACAGGTCTTGATTTGAGAGTGTTTGACGATGCAATAACATTTAAGATTGCACTTATGGTAGTTAAATATATGAAATATATGGAAAGTAAAGATACATACTAATTTGGAGGAATATTAATAATGATTATAATGGAAGATGTTACCAAAACGTATACATCTGGAGTTCCTGCTTTGAACGGAATTAATCTTCACGTTCAGAAAGGAGAATTCGTATTTATAGTAGGTAAGAGTGGTTCAGGTAAGTCAACTCTTATAAAGCTTCTTCTTAAGGAACTTGACCCAACATCGGGTAAGATATACGTTAATAAAAAGTACCTTAATAAACTTACAAGAAAGAAGTTACCATATCTTAGAAGAGATATTGGTGTTGTATTCCAGGATTTCAGACTTTTACCAGATCGTAATATATACGATAATATTGCATTTGCACAGAAAGTTGTCGAAGCTCCTAATAAGAAGATTAAGAGCAGGGTTCTTGCTATGCTTTCAATGGTAGGACTTCTTGATAAGTATAAGTCATTTCCTAATGAGTTATCAGGTGGTGAACAGCAGAGAGTTGCCATAGCCAGAGCACTGGTTAATAAGCCAGCTATATTATTGTGCGATGAGCCTACAGGTAACCTTGACCCAGCTAATTCTAATGAGATTATGAAGATATTAGATCAGGTTAACAAGCAGGGAACAACAGTACTTGTTGTTACTCATAATATGGAGATAGTTCAGCAGATGAAGAAGAGAACTATTACTATGAGCGAAGGCAAGATTATCAGTGATTTGGAAAAAGGTGGTTATTTCTATGAAGATTAGATCGTTATTTTATCATATTAAAGACGGATTAAAGAACATCTATCGTAATAGATTGTTCTCTCTTGCGTCTATAGCAACAATTACAGCGTGTATATTCCTTTTTGGTGTATTCTATGCACTTGTATCCAATTTTCAGTATATGATTCATAAGGCTGAGAATGAAGTATGCGTAACAGTATTTTTCGATGAAGGACTTACAGACGCAGATATTAAGAAGCTTGGTGATACAATAAGCCAGCGTAATGAAGTGTCAAGAATTCATTATACATCAGCTGATGAAGCGTGGGAGAATTACAAGGCTGAGTATTTTAAAGATTACCCAGAACTTGCAGAGGGTTTCAAGGATGATAATCCTCTTGCTAATTCTTCATCATATGAGATATATCTTAATGAAGCTTCAAGTCAGGCTACACTTGTAACATACCTTGAAAATCTTGATGGTATAAGACAGGTTAACCGTTCAGAGGCAACAGCAAGTGGACTTGCTAGTGCCGCAAGACTTGTTAGTTACATAACAATAGCAATTATAGTTATTCTTCTTGCAGTATCTATATTCCTTATTACTAACACAATTGTAATAGGTATTACTGTCCGTAAAGAGGAGATTTCTATTATGAAGTATATAGGTGCTACAGATGCGTTTGTTAATGCACCATTCTTCGTAGAAGGTATTGTAATTGGACTTGTTGGTTCAATTATTCCAATAGTTATTCTTAGATTTGTATATGAGAATATTATTAATTTTGTTATGAATAAGTTCTCGATACTTCAGAACATTCTTGCGTTTATGCCGGTTAATGATGTATTCAGAATACTGGTTCCAGTAGGAATTCTTCTTGGTATCGGAATAGGTGCATTAGGAAGCTTCTTTGCTGTAAGAAAGCACGCTAATGTATAGCAGATAATATTAGCCAGACATAGGACTGCTGCATTGAATTATATGATTATGTATTATATATGAAGATTATATTATGTGATTGTATATGATATGTGGAAGTCCTATTTAAAAATAAAAATGGTATCCGACAGTATAGATTGTTATGCTATTGTTAAGCGGCTGTTTGTATGCATTTTATAAATGGTTTGGCTGAATGGAGGAGTTGTATGAGGAGAGCATTAGCAAAAAGGCTTATTCCATTGTTGATGGTACTTGTGCTTGTAATACCATATTTTGCAGTGTCATATTATGATGTATATGGAGATGATAAGCAGAATCTCAATGATGCTAACAGCAAGAAAAAAGATTTGCAGAGCCAGTATGAACAGACAGAGAAAATAATTGAAGACTTAAAGGCACAGAACGATGATATGATAGCTTATATTGCCCAGCTTGATGCACAGATGTCCAGTGTTGATGGTGAGCTTAATGAGGTTAATGAGCAGGTTGAGCAGATAGAGGCTGAGATAGCGGATACAGAAGAAAAGCTTGCACAGGCAGAGATAGAGGCAGAAGAACAGTATAGTTCAATGAAGCTTAGAATTCAGTTTATGTATGAACATAATGATGAAACATATTTTGCATTGCTTATGAATTCCCAGAGTATGGGTGATATGCTTAATAAGGCGGAATATATTACAAAAATCTCACAGTATGACAGGGAAATGCTTGAAAAGTATAATGCTACTGTTACTTATATAACTGTCGCCAAAGCACAGTTAGAAACGGACAGGGAGACACTTGTAACCAAGCAGGAGGAGCTTGAAGATAAGAGAGCTTCACTTTCACTGCTTGAGTCAACCAAGAAGAGTGAAATGGCTTCATTACAGAAGAATAAGCAGCAGCAGGAGAATTATAAAGCTAAGATAGAAGCTGATATAAAGGCTCAGGACGAATATATTGCCAAGATAGAGGCAGAGATTAAGGCTAAGGAGAATAGTGGAAGTGCCAATGTTGTAAAATATGATGGTGGAAAGTTCAAGTGGCCTACAGAGTCAACAAGGATAACCTCACCTTATGGTGATACAGAGGGCAGAAGCTCTCCGCATAAGGGAATTGATATCGGTGCACTTAACAGAGGCGTTGCGGGTGATGCTATATATGCGGCGTATGATGGTGATGTGGTAATTGCGACATTTAGTTCATCAGCGGGTAATTATATTATGATTAATCATGGTGGTGGATTGTATACAAGATATCTGCATGCTTCAAAGCTTCTTGTCAGTGCAGGAACACATGTAACTAAGGGACAGAAGATAGCACTTATGGGAACAACTGGTGATTCTGACGGAGTTCATCTACATTTTGATGTAAGATATAACGGAAGTTATGTTTCACCTTGGAACTACTTAAGCAAATAAATATTAATAAATGCAGAGGCATATAGGTATGGACAATCAAAATAACAACATTTATTCAAATGATAATGTCAATAGTAATGATTTTAATGCTGGTGATAACATTAATGTAATTAATAATGTTAATGCAGATAATGACAATAATGCCGAAAACAGAATTAATAATAGTGCTTCGGATAATCGTGGAAATATTGGTGATTTGTATGGAATGAATGATTTAAGAAGAAATGCACAGCCGCCAAGAAAGAAGAAATCACAAGGCTTTGCAAGTGGAATGATTATCGGTGCTGTATCAGCATTTATGGCTGTTATACTTCTAATATTAAGTGTGGCAGCAGTGTGTATAGCTAAAGGCTACATTCATATAGGTGTTAATGGAGATGTATATATACAATCTGATGCAGTCACAGCTTCAGACGGAATTGGAAGTGAGGTAGAAGGCAAGCTTAATGCAATTGATTCTGTGCTTGAATCCTTTTATTTTGGTGATGTAGATGATGAAACCGCCAAAGATAACATTTACAAGGCGTATCTTAGTTCATATGGTGACAAGTATACCATGTATTATACAGCGGATGAATATAAAGCCTTAAAGGAGTCAACAAATGGCAAGTTCTATGGCATAGGAGCAGTCTGCCAGCTTAGCGGTGAAGGTGGTGTTCTTCTTGTAGATGTATATGATAATGGGGCAGGTTATCAGGCTGGACTCAGGAGTGGCGACAGGGTTGTAAATGTTGATGGCAGGGACATAACAGGTATGGAGCTTTCATCAGCCGTTGCACTTATTAAAGGCGACAAGGGTACATCTGTCACGCTGGAGGTCATTCGTGGAACTGAGCGACTGACATTTTCTGCGGTAAGAGATGCTGTTGAAGCAAAGACAGTGTCATATACACTTCTTGATAATAATATAGGTTATCTTTCGATATCACAGTTTGAGGAGGTAACAACAAAGCAGTTCAAGGCGGCTGTTGAAGATTTGCAGTCACAGGGTATGAAAGGACTTGTAATTGATATAAGAAACAATCCAGGTGGATTGCTTGATACGGTTGTAGGTATGCTTAAATATATGCTTCCTGACGGACTTATTGTGTATACAGAGGATAAGCAGGGCAATAGAAAAGAGTATAAAGGTCAGGATAATGATGAGTTCAATCTGCCACTGGCAGTCATTGTAAATGGCAATAGTGCCAGTGCCTCAGAGATATTTGCAGGTGCTATACAGGATTATGGCAAAGGAACGATAATTGGAACCCAGACATATGGCAAAGGAATTGTGCAGACAGTTAAACCACTTACAGATGGAAGTGCAATAAAGTTCACAATTGCCAAGTATTTTACACCAAAGGGTCAGGATATACACGGAAAAGGTGTTACTCCAGATATGGTAGTGGAATATGATACTGATGCAGATGTTGATACCCAGCTTGATGCGGCAATTAAGAATGTGGAAGCACAGATTAATTAAATATATGCAAATGGAAAATATATAAATTACAGTAAGCCTGATGGCTGATATGCAGATTGGCAGTTTGTTGAAATCTGTTGTGTATCAGCAGTCAGGTAATTTTTATTACAAAATAAAACAAATGTTCTATTTTTAATAGACAAAGGCATTTATTTGTAGTAAAATCAATATATAAGGTAAATACTATTAAATAATATTGTTGTTGACTATTTTACTATAGATTAACGAAGGGAGAATTGTTATGGAATTCAAGTTACACGCTCCTTATAAACCGACAGGAGATCAGCCCCGTGCAATAGAGAAGCTTGTGCAGGGATTTGAAGAGGGTAATCAGTTCGAGACCCTTGTCGGTGTTACAGGCTCTGGTAAGACATTTACTATGGCAAACATTATCCAGCATGTACAGAAGCCTACTCTTATAATCAGTCATAATAAAACATTAGCAGCACAGCTGTACTCTGAGATGAAAGAGTTCTTTCCTGAAAATGCAGTGGAGTACTTTGTATCCTATTATGATTATTATCAGCCAGAGGCTTATGTGCCACAGAGCGATACTTATATAGCCAAGGATTCTTCGATTAATGACGAGATAGATAAGTTAAGACATTCAGCAACAGCGGCACTGTCTGAAAGAAATGATGTAATCATAGTTGCTTCAGTTTCATGTATATATGGATTAGGTGCACCTATTGATTATAAGAACATGGTTATCTCACTTCGTCCAGGTATGGAAAAAGACAGAGATGAGATGATAAGAAAGCTTATAGATATACAGTATATGCGCAATGACCAGGATTTTAAGCGAGGAACATTCAGGGTAAGGGGAGATGTTGTAGAGATATATCCGTCAGCTTCCAGTGGAGATGCTGTGAGAGTAGAGTTTTTTGGTGATGAGATAGACCGGATAAGCGAGATTGATTCTCTTACTGGTGAGGTTAGGTGTAACCTTGACCATGTTGCTATATTTCCTAATTCACATTATGTTGTTGAAAAAGAGAAGATGGAAAAGGCGATTGAGAATATAAAGAAAGAGCTTGCAGAGAGAATAGAGTATTTTAAGAGTGAGGATAAGCTTCTTGAGGCACAGAGAATAGAAGAAAGAACGAACTTTGATATAGAGATGATGCAGGAAACAGGCTTTTGTTCAGGTATTGAGAATTATTCAAGACATTTAGCAGGGCTTCCGGCAGGGTGTCCACCATATACGCTTATGGATTATTTTCCAGATGATTTTATGATTATTGTAGATGAGTCACATATTACTATTCCACAGATAAGGGGAATGTATGCTGGTGATCAGGCAAGAAAGACGACACTTGTAGACTATGGCTTCAGGCTTCCTTCGGCTAAGGATAACAGACCGCTTAATTTTCAGGAGTTTGAGAGCAAGATATCACAGATGCTTTTCGTATCTGCCACGCCTAGCAGGTATGAGGAAGAACACGAGCTTATGAGGGCAGAGCAGATTATAAGACCTACAGGACTTCTTGATCCAGAGATAACAGTCAGACCAATAGAGGGTCAGATAGATGATCTTATAAGTGAGATTAATAAGGAAGTTGAGAAGAAGAATAAGATACTTGTGACTACACTTACCAAGCGAATGGCAGAGGATCTTACAGATTATCTTAAGGAAGTCGGCATAAGAGTCAAGTATCTTCATGCGGATATTGATACACTAGAGCGACAGAAGATTATAAGGGATATGCGACTTGACGGATTCGATGTGCTTGTTGGTATTAATCTGCTTAGAGAGGGACTTGATATTCCGGAGATAAGTCTTGTGGCTATTCTTGATGCTGATAAAGAGGGCTTCCTAAGAACAGAGACTTCACTTATCCAGACGATAGGACGAGCTGCCAGAAACGCAGAGGGACACGTTATTATGTATGCAGATACTATAACAGAGTCTATGGAAAAGGCTATATCTGAGACGGAAAGACGTAGAAAGATACAGCAGGAGTACAATGAGGTACACGGAATAACCCCTCAGACTATAAAGAAGGCAGTAAGAGATCTTATAAGTATATCTAAGGCAGCAGAAGCAGATAATTCAAATGGAAGGCTTGATGTAGATTATGAATCTATGAGTATTAAAGATCTTGAAAAGGTTAAGAAGCAGATTGAGAAAAATATGCGTAAGGCTGCAGCAGAGCTTGACTTTGAACAGGCGGCTATGCTTCGTGATAAGATGATTGAGATTAATAAGTATATTTATGAGGATAAGAAGTCAGGCAGATAGAATTAATAGCTATTATATAAGGTGAGGCTATAAGTTCAAAAGCAATATTACGCAGTCAGAAATGACAGGCAGATATTATCATTACAGTATTATATGATGTATGTGTCATAATTATAAAAAGCAGTTGCTGTTTACAGAAAAAGCATTATGTAATTGAGATGATTAAGGATTAAGAAAGAAGAAATAACGGAGAAAATAGAATATGGAAAAAGGCGATTACAGGAATTATATAAGAATAAGAGGTGCAAGTGAGCATAATCTTAAAAATATTGATGTAGATATACCAAGGGACAGTCTTGTAGTACTTACGGGTCTGTCTGGTTCTGGTAAGTCAAGTCTTGCCTTTGACACTATATATGCAGAAGGCCAGAGAAGATATATGGAGTCATTATCTTCATATGCAAGGCAATTCTTAGGACAGATGGAAAAGCCGGCGGTAGAGAGCATAGAAGGACTTTCACCAGCTATTTCCATAGACCAGAAGTCAACTAACAGAAATCCACGTTCAACAGTTGGAACTGTTACAGAGATATATGATTATTTCAGATTATTATATGCAAGAATAGGTACACCACATTGTCCAAAGTGTGGCAAAGTAATCAACAAGCAGACTGTAGACCAGATGGTTGATACTATTATGGAGCTTCCAGAAAGAACAAAGATACAGATATTAGCTCCAGTTGTAAGAGGAAGAAAAGGTGAACATAAGAAGCTTTTTGAACAGGCTAAAAAGAGTGGTTATGTAAGAGTTATTGCTGATGGCAATATGTATGAGCTTACAGATGAGATAAATCTTGATAAGAACAAGAAGCATAATATAGAAATTGTCATTGACCGTCTTGTAGTCAAAGGTGGAATTAATAAAAGACTTACAGACTCAATAGAAACAGCACTTAAGCTTGCAGAGGGACTTATGACAGTTGATGTTATAGATGGTGAGCCGATTAACTTTTCACAGAGCTTTTCATGTCCGGATTGTGGCATAAGCATAGATGAGATAGAGCCAAGAAGCTTTTCGTTCAATAATCCATTTGGTGCGTGTCCAGATTGTTACGGACTTGGCTATACAATGAATTTTGATGCAGAGCTTCTTATACCAGATGATTCATTAAGCATCGATGATGGAGCTATAGTTGGTATGGGATGGCAGTCTGTAAAGGATGAGGGTAGCTTTTCAAGGGCTATTATGAGCGCACTTGCAAAGGAATATAACTTCAGTTTATCAACACCATTTAAGGATTATCCAGATGATATTAAGGATATGATTATAAATGGCACTAATGGCAGGAGCGTTAAAGTGCATTACAAAGGCCAGAGAGGCGTTGGAGAGTATGATATAGCATTTGAAGGCCTTATCCATAATATGGAGAAAAGATACAGGGAAACTTACTCAGACAGTGCAAAGCAGCAGTATGAGGAATTCATGCGCATAAGACCTTGTAAGTCCTGCCACGGGCAGAGATTAAAGCCATCATCTCTTGCTGTTACGATAGCAGATAAGAATATATATCAGATTACGGATATGTCTATTGTTAAGTTAAAGAAGTTCTTAGATGAGCTTGAGCTTACAGACAGACAGAAGTTTATCGGTGCAGATATACTTAAGGAGATTAAGGCAAGAATACAGTTTCTTATGGATGTGGGACTTGATTATCTTTCATTATCAAGAGCTACAGGTACGCTTTCAGGAGGAGAGGCACAGAGAATAAGACTTGCGACACAGATAGGTTCAGGACTTGTTGGTGTGGCTTATATACTTGATGAGCCAAGTATCGGACTTCATCAGAGAGATAACGACAAGCTGCTTGGGACACTTATACATTTGCGTGACCTTGGTAACTCAGTTATTGTGGTTGAACACGATGAAGATACTATGCGTGCCGCAGATTATATTGTTGATATAGGACCGGGTGCCGGACGTAATGGTGGAGAAGTTGTTGCGACAGGAACAGCGGCTGATATTATGGCATGCAAGGATTCGCTTACAGGTGCATATCTTAGTGGAAGAATTAGGATTCCAGTGCCGGCGAAGCGAAGAAAGCCGACAGGCTGGATAACTGTTAAGGGTGCAAGGGAGAATAATCTTAAAAATATTGATGTTGATATACCACTTGGAGTATTTACATGTGTAACAGGTGTATCGGGTTCAGGAAAGAGCTCACTTGTGAATGAAATTCTGTATAAGCACCTTGCGAAGTCTTTAAACCGTGCAAGATGTATCGCTGGAGACCATGATGATATTACAGGAATTGAGCAGCTTGATAAGGTTATAGATATTGACCAGTCGCCAATAGGAAGAACTCCACGTTCTAATCCTGCGACATATACAGGCGTATTTGATATGATAAGGGATCTTTTTGCTTCAACAACAGATGCTAAGGAAAGAGGTTATAACAAAGGACGTTTCAGCTTTAATGTAAAGGGAGGACGTTGTGAGGCTTGTTCTGGAGATGGTATTATCAAGATAGAAATGCATTTCCTGCCGGATGTATACGTGCCTTGTGAAGTGTGTGATGGAAAGCGTTATAACAGGGAAACACTTGAAGTTAAGTATAAGGGAAAGAGCATATATGACGTGCTTGATATGACAGTTGAGGATGCAGTTGATTTCTTTGAAAATGTGCCATCAGTCAGAAGAAAAATAGAAACTCTTAATGACGTTGGACTTTCATACATTAAGTTAGGACAGCCATCTACAGAGCTTTCAGGTGGAGAGGCACAGAGAATAAAGCTTGCTACAGAGCTTTCAAAAAGAAGTACAGGAAAGACTATATATATTCTTGATGAACCTACAACAGGACTTCATTTTGCTGATGTCCACAAGCTTGTTGATATACTTCATAAGCTTGCAGAGGGCGGTAACACTGTTGTTGTTATTGAGCATAATCTTGATGTTATCAAAACAGCTGATTATATTATAGATATGGGACCAGAAGGCGGCGACAGAGGTGGTACAGTTATTGCAAAGGGTACACCAGAAGAGGTTGCCAAGGTTAAGAAGTCTTATACGGGACAGTATGTTAAGAAGTATTTATAAGGATGGTGCAGATGACGGCATTGTGGATGAAAGTTCAATGATAGAAGATGTTTAAAATATCTAAATTGGCAAATTTGAAAATTGCAGGTGCTGGTCAGTGTTATAAATTATAAAAATATATCTTTTATAGTTATTTTGAATAATATAAAGTGTAAAAATACGACATTTGATTGCTAGGAGAAGAAAAATGGTATCAGGCATTATATTTGATATGGATGGTATTCTTATAGATTCAGAAAGACAGTCTAATGAGGGCTGGCTATGGGCGGCAGGGCAGCTTGGAGTGGATATGCCCATGTGGCTTATAGACAGCTTTAAGGGTGCTCCGGCAGAGCTTTGCTGCAAGTTCTTTGATGATTATTACAAGGGTGTGATAGATTATTGGGAAGCGAAGGAGCTTAGAACACAGCATGTATACAAGATAAGGGAAACAGAAGGTATTCCTGTTAAAAAGGGCGTAAAGGACATATTTGAATATATAAGAAATAATGGACTAAAGTGTGCAGTTGCTACATCAACAAGGCGTGAAAGTGCTGAGAAAATACTTCATGAAATAGGAGTGTGGGATTATCTTGATGCGGTTGTATATGGAGATGAAGTCGAACGTGGAAAGCCAGAACCGGATATATTTCTTCGTGCTGCTAAGGCAATAGGCGTAAATCCGTCAGAGGCAGTAGTAGTTGAGGACAGCATTAATGGCATTAAGGCTGGATATGCGGCAGATATGAGAGTTGTTCATATTCCTGATACAATAGCAATAGATGATGATATCAGGAAACTTACATATATGGTATGTGTTGACCTTAATGGACTTATTGATGTTGTGGAAAGTATTAACAAACCAGTTATTAACAGGAAAAATGTTATCAATGCATTTGCAGAGTATGTAAGAAATTATGACCCATCAGATGAAAAGATAAAGCTTAAGATAGATCATACCTACAGAGTAGCAGGACTGTGTCAAAGAATTGCAGAATCATTAGGCTTAAGTGAACCGGATGTAGATATTGCATGGCTTCTTGGAATGTTACACGATATAGGAAGATTTGAGCAGATAAGGCGTTTCGGTACATTTAATGATGCCCAGTCAGTAGACCATGCAGAATTCGGGGCAGATCTGTTGTTTAAGGAAGGTCTTATAAGGAAGTTTGCAGAAGGGTATTATGAAGAATGTGAGCTTGCACAATTGGATAATCAGTCTGATTATTGTCAGGAAGAACGGAAAATTAAAGAATTCTTAGTTAATAATGATGCAACGACTGTCGATGATGAGCAGATAATAAAAAATAATGAGCACCACAATAAAGATACAGGACTTCTTGAAATGGCAATAAGACAGCATAATAAGTATCGTGTAAAAGAAGACCTCACCGAAAGACAGCGTATGTTTTGTGATATACTGCGTGATGCGGATAAGGTTGATATATTTAAGGTGAATGCAGATATTCCTATGGAGATTATATATGATGTAACAACAGATGAGCTTAAAAGCGGAGTTATATCCAAAGAGGTACTAGAAAGCTTTTATAAGAGGGAAACAGTGCTTAAAAGTGTGAGAAAGAGTGCTGTTGACCATATCGTAGGGCATATATCACTGCTTTTTGAACTTGTATACAAAGAAAGTTATAGACAGGCCAAGGAACAAGGTTATGTATATAAACTGCTGGATTTTAAGTCTGATGTACCTGAGGTTAATGCAGAATTTGGCGATATGAGGAAATATGTAGACGAGTTTCTTATGGAAATATAAAGCTGTATAAATCTGAAATTAAGCGGTATAAGCATACAACAGATTAATAACAGGAGGTTGTGTTGTATGGGATTGTAATAAAGATTGAAGAATATGCTTGTCATTATACCACTTGTTTACTATAATAAATGTATATATGAGTTGTAGATGTGTTATATATACTGATATATACTTTAAAAGCAATGGAAAGAAATATAAAACAATAAAAGCTGTAAAATGATATAAAAAATTGTTATGTAAAATATCTAATTAATATATGTGTGTTATATGTATATATTATATATGCGTATGCTATATATGTATATGTTATATATATGTATATTATGATACCAGGGGCAAAAGGTCTAAACCCACATGAGCTTGCTCATAGGTGGGTGAAAGACCTTGTGACCCACTCCCTGATATGAGTATAAAAGTGGGATGATAATCCCACGATATGCGAATATTGGGGAGAATTGTGGGAGTGCGTAGCACGGAACAATTCGTAGGTATCAAAGTCGGGGGCTTTTGACCCCTACATCATGTTATTTATATATGCATATTGTGTCTGGATATTTTTTATGATTGGCTGATTAAAGTATAGAAATGCATATAAAATATATCTTCAACGCAAACTTATGATTAGGAAAGGGACAATATGAATCAGGAAAAGGTTATAGTTATTGACTTTGGCGGACAGTACAATCAGTTAGTTGCACGTCGTGTCCGTGAATGTAACGTATATTGTGAGATATATTCTTACAAAACACCTCTTGAGCAGATTAAGGCGATGAACCCTAAAGGAATTATCCTTACAGGTGGTCCGAATAGCTGCTATGAAGAAGGTTCACCTACTTGTACTAAAGAGCTTTTTGAACTTGGTGTTCCAGTGCTTGGATTATGTTATGGTGCTCAGCTTATGCAACACGTTCTTGGCGGCAAGGTTGAGAAAGCTCCAGTAAGAGAGTATGGAAAGACAGAGACATTTGTTGATAAGAGCAGTGCTTTATTTGGAGATGTTTCAGAAAAGACTATCGTGTGGATGAGCCATTTTGACTACATTTCACAGGTTGCTCCAGGATTTAAGATAATTGCACATACAGCAGATTGTCCAGTGGCAGCAGCAGAGTGTTCAGAAAAGAACCTCTATGCAATCCAGTTCCATCCAGAAGTTCTTCATACACAGGAAGGTACAAAGATGCTTCACAACTTTGTGCGTGGAGTATGCGGATGTGCTGGAACCTGGAAAATGGATGCATTTGTAGAGAATACTATTAAGGAAATACGTGAAAAGGTTGGCGATGGTAAAGTATTACTTGCACTTTCTGGTGGAGTTGATTCATCAGTGGCAGCAGGTCTTCTTTCAAGAGCTATCGGAAAGCAGCTTACATGCGTATTCGTAGACCATGGTCTTCTTCGTAAGAACGAGGGCGATGAGGTTGAAAGCGTATTCGGTCCAGAAGGACAGTTTGACCTTAACTTTATAAGGGTAAATGCACAGGAAAGATATTACTCTAAGCTTGCAGGTGTTACTGAACCAGAAGCTAAGAGAAAGATAATCGGTGAAGAGTTCATCCGTGTGTTTGAGGAAGAAGCCAAGAAGATTGGTGCAGTTGACTTCCTTGCACAGGGAACTATATATCCAGACGTTGTAGAGAGTGGACTTGGCGGTGAATCAGCGGTAATCAAGTCACATCACAATGTAGGTGGTCTTCCAGATTTCGTTGATTTCAAGGAGATTATTGAGCCACTCCGTGATTTATTCAAGGATGAAGTACGTAAGGCTGGTCTTGAACTTGGCATACCAGAACATCTTGTGTTCCGTCAGCCATTCCCAGGTCCAGGACTTGGAATAAGAATTATCGGCGAAGTAACAGGCGACAAGGTTCGTATCGTACAGGATGCCGATTACATCTACCGTGAAGAAGTAGACAAGGCAGTAGAAGCCTACAAGAAAGAAAATGGCAAGGCACCAGCCTGGATGCCAAACCAGTACTTTGCAGCCCTCACTAATATGCGTTCAGTTGGTGTTATGGGTGATGAAAGAACTTATGACTACGCAGTTGCACTTCGTGCAGTCAATACAATTGACTTTATGACAGCCGAAAGTGCCGAGATACCATTTGAGGTACTCCAGACAGTTATGAGTAGAATTATAAACGAGGTGCGTGGGGTTAATAGGGTATTCTATGACCTGACTAGTAAGCCACCGGGAACGATTGAGTTTGAATAACGGACTAAAATGCCGAAAGCCTGTATTTATGCGGGTTTCCGGCATTTGTTTTATCAAATGGCTCTAGTTTGGCT
>ERZ791724.1182-NODE-1182-length-15638-cov-3.477315_pt1 | contig 15638 bp, 16 predicted proteins | sample MGYA00510044_ERZ791724 | MGnify/ENA primary metagenome ERZ791724 (study PRJEB30046, sample SAMN00715140) | human gut metagenome | study: EMG produced TPA metagenomics assembly of the A metagenome-wide association study of gut microbiota in type 2... | reverse complement strand
TGGACTGCTCCGGGTAGGCCGCCAGGAAACGTAGCCTTGTGAACTCGTCGATGGCGGTGTACTGGAACAGGCGCAGCTCCGGATCTGCAATACAGCGGCTCATCAAGGAAGGCAAAATCAAGAAGGACAAGCACGAATCCGTCATTTTCAGACGGGATAATACGAGAGTATGGACGATATTCTCGATCAGCATCCGTGGTTTAATGCAGTATGCATCAGCTTTAAGCGGAAAACAGGCAGAGAGCTTCAATATGATGAACTTGACAGTACCAACAAGCTCGAACTTGCTCAGCTCGTGTTAAATAGCGCATCTTGTAATGGGCTTAAAGATTTTGGCGATATGCTGTTGGGCAGCGACGAAAGAGGTGATGATGACGATGAGTAAAATTCATATTAAGTATATGACTGACGAAGCCCTCGAAACTCTGAAGGCAAACACATCCGTCATCACAGAACGCTTGACCGAAAATCAAACATAATCAACATAGCTTAGCGAGTTTGTACCAAGTGAGCTATATGTAACAAAGAAGTACGAAATCGAAGAGTTTACTCTCCGGGTGCCAAAGGATGAAAAAGACCGTGAAACCGATATATACAACTCCATTTTGCTATATGAGCGTCTGCACCACCTACCTCTCTATGTTTTGACTGATGAGCGATTTTGGTGCTGGATGAACTTTGAGATGGGTTATGAGGTTGCTCTCAAATATATGCCGGTAAAAAAGAATTCCTCGGTTTTTAAAGACCACTGGCTTCTCACTCAAGGAAAACGGCGCGGTCTCTTTTTCGGTGTCCTTTCTCGTTGCTATTTCCGAGTGGCTCTTTCGGTTGATAATACTCTTGACGATCCTTATGAGCTAACGAAATTCGTTATTGAGAATCCTCTCCGTTTTAGAGAATTGACTTGGCGATCCTTCTCCAGCGAAAAAATGATTGTATTAGGATCGTTAAAAGCCGAAAAGCGTATTCAGGCAGAATATCCTCATGTCGAAGAAAACACAAAGCACTTTGCGGAAATTGCCAAGCACCTATCGAAATTGGGTAGTGTTATGCTTCTGGACTGTATGACAGAGAAAGATATTGAGGAGTACGTATATAAAAAATACAAAGAGATGATGGAAGAAGAACTCGCTAACAGAGGTACCATCGAAAAGATCAAAGATGCTGTTATGAGTATATTTTCCCCTCAAACATAACAAAACGGCCGCACCGAAGGATTAGACCCTTGGTGTGGCCGCTTGCTTGTGTCACCCGCTTAAAGAATGCCAGTCAAAATATACTTGTTTTCGTATATCCCTAATTAGCACCTTCTAACACCGGGGGCTTTTTTTGCAGCCGGCTGTGCTTTCTGCGCGCCCATTTCCGCCTTAAATCCGGCAGACGCGAAATAAGTTGAAAAATAGTACTTAAATTGTAAACATTCTATGAACGAGCGTAAAAATGTGCGCACATCGCTTGCTCTCCTGGAAAATCAATGATATAACTTCTGGAAATCTCATAATCATAATGTATACAAATGCGTAGAATAATGTAGAATAATATGGTTTCTGCCGGGATTCGCTTGCCCGGGACATCGCGGAAACAGGGGAAAGGCAGCACGACAGTGACAGAGAAAGAACTGAGAAAATTAAACCGCGCGGAGCTCTTGGAAATGCTTATTGCGCAGAGCAAGAGGCTCAGCCGCGTGGAGGAGGAGCTGTCGGCCGCCCAAAAAGAACTGGAACGGCGTGAGATTGCCATCACCACCTCCGGCTCACTGGCAGAGGCGGCCCTGAAGCTAAACGGCATCTTTGAGGCAGCCGACCAGGCAGCCGCGCAGTATCTGGATAGCCTCCGGGAGCAGGAGAGCAACGCCGAGCACATTGTTGCCGAGGCCGGGGCCAAGGCTCACGAGATTATCAATGCCGCCGAGGTGCAGCGGCAGGCCATTCTCGCCGATGCGGACAGGGAAGCCAAGCGGCGCATTGAGCTCTTTAACCAGCAGTTCAAGGAATTTTTGAGCACGCACACCTGATTGAGGAGAAAGGGCCGTATGAAACCAGAAAACAAAGCAACCGATACGGCTGTGCCCTCCGTGGACGAGCTCACTGGCGAACTCAACCGAGAAAAATATCACAGCCGATACAAAAAGCTGCTGCGCAGCACCATCTATACGCTGGTGATCGTGGCCGCGATCAGTGTGCTGGTGGCTACACTGCTGCTGCCGGTTTTGCAGATATACGGCACCTCCATGAATCCGAACCTGCAGGAGGGGGATATCGTGGTGTCGGTGAAGTCCCCACAGTTCAAAACCGGTGACATAATCGCCTTTTACTATAACAACCGCGTTCTTGTCAAGCGCATTATCGGCTGCCCCGGCGACAGCGTTGTCATCACCGACAGCGGCGACGTATATGTGAACAATACCCTGCTGGATGAGCCGTACCTAACCGAAAAATCCTATGGCACCGCCGACATTGAATATCCGTACACCGTACCTCAGAATTCCTTTTTCGTCCTGGGCGACCACCGGGAAAGCAGCGTGGACTCCCGGTCGTCTCTGGTGGGCTGCGTGGAAAAAGAAGAAATCATAGGCAAAATCATTTTCAGAGTGTGGCCGATCAAGCGGATCGGTTCCGCGGACTAACATCGCCTGGAAATACGGGGAGAAATTTGCATGAACATGGACATTCATTCGCAGGCTGAAGAGCTGAACAAGAAGCACCGCCGGAAGCGCACTTGGTACAAGATTTTATCTGTGCCCATATGCCTTGTGGTCTTTGTGACGACGTATGCGCTCATTCTGCCGGCTATCACCATGGAATCCACGCCGGATACCTACTGCGGCATTGCCGAGCACGTCCACACGGACGATTGCTACGAGCTTCCCGGTACGCCGGCTCACAAGGAGATCCAATGCACCGCCGGGGCCGATCTGGGCCAGGGCGAGTACATCATCCACAAGCACGACAGCTTCTGTTTTGATGATAGCGGTGAGTTGCTGTGTGCGCTGGCCGAGCAGGACGAGCACGTCCACACAGACGCATGCTATGACGGTGACACCCTAATCTGCGGTCTGGTTACGGGGATTGTACACCAGCACACGGCGGATTGCGTCATATCCGTTCCCGCCACCGCGCCCCAGGGCCTGGTGTGTACCATGGAGGAGCATAAGCATACGGAAGCATGCTTTATGAATCCGGAGGGCGAGGCATCAAACGGCGATACGCCCGAGGACGACGCGGCGGTCAACAGCACCCCGGCCCGGGCGCCTGCCGCCAGCGGCCCTATCACAGATGTGACCCTTACCATCAATGACAATGTTTCCACTTCCGGCTGCTATGAGGCAGGCGTCACCGGCGGCGCTGCGGCGTTGGAGGGAAAAAACGTCCAGTATCAGTGGTATAAGAGCACCGACGACGGAAAGACCTATACGGCCGTAACGGCGAAAAACTTTACTGCTGGCGGCAACACCGTGTCTAACATCAGTGGGGACCATGGCGAAAAGCTGTTCCTGGCCCTGGACGGCGGAACTGTCAGCGACACGCTGCCCTCCGTGACATACAAGGCCGTACTGATGGTGGACGGCACCGTATATGACAGCGTGTCGGCTGTCTGCACCAACACCACCTATCAGGCCTCCGTTCTGAACGGCAGCTTTGAGGCACCGGATCTGACCAACTACTATTTCCAGGAATTTGTGCCCGAGGGGACTGCAGGCCTGTTTTGGAAAACCACCGCGTCAAATGAGGAAGGCGGTCAGCTTACATACCCGGATGGTTCGACGCAGCAAAATGACGGTAAACACTACATTGAGATCATTGATACAGGCACCCCTAAGCACAAGAGTGATGCAGCCGCTTATCACAAACAGGACACCCCAACGAACGGAACGCAGTATGCCGAGATCAACGCCGGCGCCGCGGGCGCACTGTACCAAACCATAGCTACCATCCCGGGAACCACCATGTATTGGTCCGTGGACCACAGCGGCCGGGACGGAACGGATACCATGGCCGTGGTCATGATGCCGGAAAGCAGAGCAAAGGACATTACCACGCAGGATCAGCTGCGGCAGGTGCTGAATAATCCGAGCAGTTATGGCGCCACGGTTGCAAGTAATCTATCCGCCCAACAAGGCGTGTGGACCACCCATTCCGGACAGTACACCATCCCGGAAGGGCAGTATGAGACCCGATTCTTCTTCATGGCTGTAAGCACATACAATAACGAAAACTACATCGGCAACCACATTGACAACGTGTGGTTCAGCCAGCAGATCCCGCCGGCTTCCTCGGAAAAGCCCTATTTCACGCTGACAAAGCATGTGGTGGGTCTGACGGAGGATGACCTGCAGCTGCTATCCGGAAAGCTGACCTTTACGGTTCAAAAGTCCAATAACAGCAGCTTTACCAATCCCGAAACCGTCATGACGTACACCGCCACAAATTTGGGCAGCTGGACGCCCAACGGCGATGGCTCCTGGACACTGTCCGCCCGTATCTCCATGAAGGATCAGGCGCCCGGTTATTACTACAGGATTGAAGAGAGCGGCGCAGAGCTGGATGGGTTTAACCTGACTGCGACGGATACGAACGCCGCTGTGCAGCTGCAGAGCACCACAGTCGCGGGCTTTACCTTCACCAACACCTATACGGATACCGGGCGAGACCTGACGCTAAAGAAAATCGTGAGCGCTCCCGACACCACAGGCAGCTTTACCTTTACCGTTTCCTATACGGATGCCGGCGGCAAGCCGAAGACAGAAACCGTTACTCTGAAAAACGACGAGTCGACCACCATTACGGGCATCCCCAGGGGTGCTTCGGTCACCGTGACGGAGACCACCACAGACGGCTACACCGTTATTATGAAGGATCCCAGCACCGGCACCGTCCTCGCCGGGAGCAGCAACTATACCTTTACTATGAAAGATGACACGGCCGTGGATATCTACAATGCATCCACCGTTGCACTGCCGGAAACCGGCGGCATCGGACGGGGAATCTTTCTGTATGCCGGAATCGCTCTGATGCTCACTGCTGTTATTACAGGATGTCTTCTGAGGCGCAAGTACGGAAAGGAGGGTGATTAACGCTTTTGTTTCCTCTCCTGCCCACGCAAAATATACCTCTACCCGCGCCGCAGGAACTGTCCGTTTCCATTAAACTACTTTAAATCAGAAAGGATACGCACGATGAAAACGATGAGAAAGCTTTTCACGGTTTTGCTGGCCCTGGCCATGACGCTGGCTCTGGCTGTGCCCGCCTTTGCAGCAGACACCGGCAGCATCACCATTACCAATCCCCAGGGGGATCGCACCTACACCGCCTACAAGATCTTTGACGTGACCTACTCTGGCGACCACTACTCCTACACCATCAGCGATAACGGCGCCGCCTTTACTACCGTCAAGGCATACGCCGATGAGGCCGCCAACGACCTCACCCTAACAGCCGTTGCTAACACGAACAAGTATAATGTGAGCACCGGCGACAGCTTCTCCGCCGCCTCCTTTGCCCAGTATCTGAAAACGAAGGTGGGTTCTCTCGGCACCGGCACCGCCTTTACCCAGGTTGGTGACACCGTGAAGGCCTCCGACCTTACCCCGGGCTATTACTTTGTATCCGGCACCAGCGGCACTGTCTGCGAGCTGACTACTGCCAAGAATATTGAGATTCGCGACAAGAACGAAGTGCCGGAGATCAAAAAGGATGTGAATGACGACGACCGCACTGTGGAAGTCGGTCAAAAGCTCACCTACACCATCACCGGCAAGGTGCCCTCCACCAAGGGCTACACCGAGTATACTTACGAAGTGACGGATACCATGTCCGAGGGTCTGACCTTCAACAAGGACGTCAAGGTCACCATCGGCGGCGAGGATGTGACTACCGCTGCGGCTATCACCAAAAATGGGAACGGCTTTGTGGCCAGCGTCAATATGATGGACTATCAGGGTCAGATCGACAAACCTGTAGTCATCACCTACACTGCCACCGTCAACGAGAACGCCATCCAGCGCAATGAGGAAACCAACACCGCTACGCTCAAGTACAGCAACAACCCCGCTGACAAAAACTCTTTTGGGCAATCCCACGAGGAAGTGGAAGTGTTCTCCTTCAATATCGTCATCAACAAGTACGCCACCGGCAACGAGAACACCAAGCTGGCAGGCGCCAAGTTCGTGCTGAAGAACGCTGAGGGCAAGTACTATAACTGTGACACCGCTACCAAGGCCGTCACTTGGGTCGTTGGCAAGGCCGATACCACTGAGGTCACCACCGACGTTAACGGCGTTGCGCGCTTTGACGGTCTGCAGGCCGGTACTTACAAACTGGAGGAGACCGCCGCCCCCGCCGGCTACAACCAGCTTACCAAGGACATCACCATCGTGCTGAACAAGGATGGCTCTGCGACCATCGACAGCGCTTCCTCCACTCTCGGAGCTGACCATTCCCTGACTGCGGGCGTTGCCAACTCCACCGGCACCATGCTGCCCGAAACCGGCGGCATCGGCACCGTGATCTTTGTGGCCCTGGGCGCTCTGGCTGTCATCTGCGCAGGCGTATTCCTGGTGACCAACAAGAGAATGAGCAAGGAATCCTTCTGATCCTGCATCCCTGACACACTGCACCGCCATGGGAGGCGGAGGTTCGCCTCCGCCCTCCCAATGGCATATCCTTTTCCAAGGCGGACGCATCCGAATACACCCGGCCCGCCTATTGCAGGCGGCCGGACAGCCGTGTGTTCGGCTTCGTGCGCCCTGGAACGCAACAGGAGATAAACCCGTGAGAAAGCGAAAAGTGATCACCTTAATACTGCTGGGCGTTTTCCTGGCGGGCCTCTCTCTCCTGCTGTATCCGTCCGTCAGCAGCTACTGGAACTCCATCACACAATCCAGGGCCATCGTGGACTATGACACCATTGTCAAGAGTCTGTCGCCTAAGGACAATACCGCCTATTTTGAGCGGGCGGAGGAATACAATAGTGAGTTGAAGGCGCTGTCATTCCCGCTGACGGAATACCAGCAGATCAGCGGATACGATGATTGCCTCAATGCCGTCGGCGATGGCGTCATCGGCTATATAGATATCGACAAGATTCAGGTGAAGCTGCCCATCTATCACGGCACGGACCCCTCTATGCTGAACCATGCCTGCGGACACATTCAAGGCAGCAGCTTTCCTATTGCAGGAAAGGGTACCCATGCGGCTATCTCGGCACATCGGGGCCTGCCCAGCGCAAAGCTGTTCTCGGATCTGGACAAACTGGAGGTGGGCGACACCTTCCGGATCACGGTGCTGGACAAGACCTTTATTTATGAGGTGGATCAAATTAAAACCGTCCTGCCGGACGATGTGAGCGACCTGCTCATCGACGAGGAGAAGGAACTCTGCACCCTGGTCACCTGCACGCCCTATGGCATCAATTCCCATCGGCTGCTGGTGCGCGGCCACAGGATCGAATCTGAGGATATGCGCTCCTTTGGGGCTATATCGGATGCATTTATCATCGATCGGCTGATCGTTACACCGGTGGTGGCAATGCCCATCATCCTGCTGCTCATTCTGTACGTCTGCTTTAAGCCTGCGAAGCGGAAGCTTCCCATCAATGACGAGGGAGAACTGATATGAAAAGAATAAGCTACCGGATCGCAAACTTTATACTGATTGCTGCACTGCTCCTGTCGGGAGCAGTGACCGCCCACGCCGCCTCCACCACGGAGGCCAGTGAAAAGGTGCAGCTGCGCAGTGATTGCACTCTGGACGTGACCTATTCCTCCGAGGGAATGGTCTTTGCCGGGCAAGACATCAAGCTCTGGCACATTGCGGATATTACCGAGGATGCGCAGTATGCTTTGGCCGGGAGCTTCCGGTCATACCCCATCCAGGTCACCGGCACCTCCTCTCAGAGCGAGTGGGATGAAATGACCATCACTCTGAACTCCTATATTCTCGCCGATGGCATCGCGGCTGACCAAACTGCCAAAACCGATGCGAGGGGCAAGGTCGTCTTTGATAATCTTACTGCGGGCATATACCTGGTTTCCTCCGTGCGCACAGAGCAGGATGGCAAATACTATGTGTTTGAATTCTTCCTGGCGGCCGTGCCAGGGGTGGACAGTGAGGGGCAGTGGGTGTATTCCGTCTCCGCAAGGCCAAAAATGAGTGTACACACACCAGCCAAGGGCGAGGTCACCTATAAAGCGGTGAAGGCCTGGAGGGATGGCGGCCAGGATCGCCCGGTTAGCGTCTCTGTGGAGGTTCGCAGGGACGGACAGCTGCAGCAGTCCGTGACTCTCAGCGCTGAAAACAACTGGATGTACACATGGAAGGCTGTTGATGATGGCAGCGTATGGACCGTAAACGAAGTGAATGTGCCAGAGGGTTATACGGTGGGCATTCAGCGCAGCGGCGATACCTTCAGCATTACCAACACCAAGCCGGAGACGCCTGCAGGAAATCGTCCGCAGACCGGCGACACAACAAATATGACCCTGTATGTGCTCTTGATGGCTGCATCCGGGCTGGCGCTGCTGGTGGTGGGCATCGTGTTGAGGAAGAAGTCCCGTGCGAAGTAAAGGGCTTTCCATCCTACTTGTTACGCTGGGCGTTTTGCTGCTGGGCGCTGCGGCGATATTATTCGTCGTGCGACAGGCGCAGGATAAGCAAAGGGCAGCTGACATTCCCTCTCTGATTGAAAAAATCGAAGCAGCTCTGCCGGAGCGATCAGCGGGTGTTATCGAAAATCACGCTGACAGCGCCATGGCTGCCGTGGAGATCGACGGAATTGATGTTATCGGCCTGCTGGAGCTCCCGGGCCGAGGCATTAAGCTGCCAGTAAGCGCAGAATGGGGCAGCTCCGAGCAGAGCTTTCGTCCAGCCAGGTTTATGGGCAGCGTGTATGACGGTACACTGATCGTGGGAGGACGCAGTGAGGATGGCAATTTCGATTTTATCGATCAGCTGGACGCCGGGGAGGAGCTTACCTTCACCGACATGATCGGAAGGGTATTCCGGTATATGGTACGTAAAATTTGCCACGCTGATAATGCCAGAGCCGAAACCTTGGCTGACTCAGAGAGCGCGCTTACCCTGTTTGTGAAAAAATGGAGCTTTTCTCATCGTCCGATGTGCAGCGGCATAGTATTCTCCTCAATAGGAGGTGCAGAACAGCCTCTGTAGACAATGGCAAGCTGCGTCGTCCCACGCGATGCCGCTATGATTCATTATTTAATTTTTTGTTTATAACCCATGAAGGGCCACCGCTGCAGATAGCTGCCCTACCCGGAGGTCGATGGCCAGGTGCAGCGCACCTGATACCCGGCAAAACAAAGCTGAAATATCTGTACCTCTGTATCCCCTGCTGAAAAAGCAGCCAACGCCATAGGCGTTGGCTGCTTAATGCTTTATGAGCCTTATGGGCTTTATCAAGGGCGGCCATAGATGCGGGTCATCTCGTGGATGCTGCTGGCAAGGCTGTGGCTCGCCTCCCCGGGCAGCATACGCCACTTCCAGTTGCCGCAGCTGGTACAGGGGACGTTCATGCGGTGGCCCGGCCCGAGGTCCAGCCAATCCTGCATATCCGCAAGATATTCGGGTAGCTTGCCGCCTGTCAGCAAATTTGCATAGATTACCTTGTGGCGGCGTTTCAAATGGCGTAAATGCCGTTGTCCCCATATCCTGATTGGCTGATCTTCCTCCGGCTCATCATCTCCGACAACCAGGTAATAGTCACCGACCAATTCATATTTCAGCCCTGTGCGTTCATCGGTAATGTACTTTTCCATTTCCTTGGCCTTGGCAACATCCTCCGCAGCAATATAGCTCATAGGGCATCACCTCGCTTCACGCCGGTCTCTCAGGAAATCGGCCCGGATGACCGCATTGGCTCGGCACTCGATGGTGTCACGGATGTTGTCCATGTGGTCGGTCTCCCGCTTTTCAAAGTCCTTGAACACATCCGCAAGGGGACTGGGCGATTTCAGGAGCGCCTTGCACTGCTTATCGGATAGGTCGTATTCCTCCAGTGCCAGCACGATGTCCTCCCGTACCGTGTACTCGTAGCAATGGTTCAGGATCTCATCGGGCGGCTGGGAAAGCAGCCACTCCCGATACTTCTCCTGTTCTGCGAACACCTTCTTATATAACGCGGTGTTCAGTTCTTCGTTTGTCATTTTGCTTCCTCCTTCATTTATGTTTTTGGGATAACACGCTCTATAGAAACAGCCGCTTGATTTCGCACTGAAACCAAGCGGCTGTGTATAGAATATTTGTTTTTGGAACGAAATCAGATCATCCACACGGGGACAATGTATGTGCTGCTGTCGATTGCGCTCAATGCCTCCCGAAGGCAGATGATCGCGCCTGTCCCTCTCGGCACAGAGGCTTTATCCAGCAGCTTGAAAGCACCCGTAATTTGTGTGGGCGGGTTGATGCTTTTTTTGATCTCGATGGGGTGCAGCTGACCGTCGCTCTCCATAATTAAGTCGATCTCGTTGCTGTTCTTGTCGCGGTAATAATGCAGCAGACAGTCCTTAGCGCTGTTGCTGTAGGTTTTTATGATTTCCGACACAACATAGTTTTCTAAGACAGCTCCGTTTATCGCACCGTTCATCAGAATTTCGGGGCTTGAGTACCGGGTCAGATAGCTGACCAGCCCTGTATCAAAGAAATACATCTTCGGCGTTTTGATCGTCCGCTTCAAAAGGTTGTTGGAGTAGGGGTGCAGGAAGAACACGATCCCGGATTTTTCAAGCTCCTTCATCCAGCGCTTTGCGGTATCGTCACTGACCCCCACATCTCCGGCGATGTCATGCAGGTTCAGCATCTGGCCGCTTCTGCAGGCGGCAGCGCGAATGAAGTCGGCAAACATCACCTTATCCACACCGGGAATGTCGGTGGTCACATCCCGGTCGATATAGGTCTGAATATAGCTGCTGTAAAACACATCCCGGTCTTTGTGCTTGCCGCTCCTGTGGCCGGGGAGTGCGCCGTCCCAAATCCGCTGGTATATCTCTTTCGGTGTGGCAGGGGAAAGCACCGCCTTGCGCTTCTGCAATTCGTCAAGCTCCAACGAAAAGGGTGAAACCTCCATTGCACCGCAAAGCTCCGACTGTGACAGTGCCGACATATGAAGAATGGCGGTTCTTCCGGCCAGCGACTCCTGTGCCAACTCCATTAGGCGATACGCCTGAGAACCGGTCAGCCAGTAGGAGCCGGGTGCAGCGCCGTTATCCACGGCGATCTTGATATATGAAAACAGCTCCGGTGCATACTGAACCTCATCGATGAGAACCGGCGCGGGATGCAGCTTCAAGAACATGGCAGGATCGGTTTTGGCAAGCCTGCGTTCCTCCAAATCGTCCAGCGAAACCTCGGCTCGTGCCGTCCCCTCCATCAGATGCCGCAGCATGGTGGATTTTCCCACCTGACGCGGACCGGTCAGCAGCACACAGGCGTACTCCTCATTGATTGCAACAAACTTCTTTTCAAGCTGTCTCTCAATATACATTGCTCCGCCTCCTTTAGGCTAAAATACGATGCACCTTTATTATAGCCTAATAGCGAGGAAAAATCAATAGTTTTTAGGCCAAAATACGATGCACTTGTATTTTGGCCTATATGAGCAGCGATTATGCGTGTCTGCACAGGCTTTCACCATTCATGCAAAAGTCGCCAGATTTCAAATCAGGCGACTGAGCAGACGGCACTTGTTATTCCCCCCATCAAAGAGCGTCGGGATTTTCTTCATGATCGCTTATCCTCCGACATTTGGCTGAGATGCCGCAAGAAGCTGATGACAAACATCACTTTCCAGAATGGGCGCAAGGCCCGCAACACTTGGCTGGCCGGGAAAATCAAATGTGAAAAATGCGGGTACGCACTTAAAACGACCCATAACCCCTCTGGCTATGAATACCTCCGCTGTTCCAAGCGGGCCGACCACAAGGGCTGTCCGGGGTGCGGCACACTCCGCAAGAATGAGTTTGAACAGTTCATTTTCACCGCTATGGGAGAAAAGTTCCGGGAGTTCAAACTGCTTCGGGGCGGCGAGGGAAAAGTCAATCCCAAGATTACCGCCTATCAGGTGGAGCTTGCACAGGTAGAAGCCGAGATTGAAAAACTGCTTGATACGCTGACCGGGGCCAACGCCACCTTGCTTGCCTACGCCAACAAAAAAATCGAGGATTTGGACAACCGCCGCAAAACACTGTCCAAGGCGATTGCAGACCTGTCCGTTGAAACGCTGTCCTCCCAGCAGATTGAATTACTGTCCGGGTATCTGGACGATTGGGAGCATATCAGCTTTGAGGACAAGCGGAAAGCCGCTGACAGCCTGATTTCATCAATCAGCGCAACCAGCGACTATGTAAAAATAGAGTGGAAAATCTGATACTTTTTCCACTCTATCAAACCACTTGTTTCTTTTTATCGCTTGTAGCCCCTTGTACACCGTTGCTTCCATACCCTGCAGCCAATCTGCCGGACGAGGCATTTTTATCTCAAGCTCGCTTGAATCAACAGATTTACTAGATATAGCAACCGCTGCCTCCTGGCTGAGGTCGTATCTATGCGTAGTCCAAATGTGTAACTGTTTCTTGTCATCAGACGAGGGCAGAAACAGCTTGTTTATTTCCAATCAAGCACTTAACCGATACTGGAGTACCGTTATAATTCCGCTCGGTCTCCATATACATAATGAAGCGTGCGACGCTTTCGCTTTTAAATTGCGCATTGCGCTCTGCGCTAAGTCTATAGCGTATTTTCTCTTTACCATCAATGTTATCGTTTCCCATTCTCAAGGTAAGCTGATGATCCTGAAAGTCAAAAATCCAGCCTTGAAGGGAAAGATCAACCAATACGCTTAGGGCCGCCATATATTTTTGGCAGTCAAGGTCGGCTTCTCGTGCAGTTTCAGAAACACGCCGAAGCTCATCGCTGATAATTCGAGCTCTGTTCATGGGTAACGTGTCTTCTAAGCGCCGAGTAAGTCGCTGAAACAGCTCTTGGTATTCCTCGCTCAAAGCAGGACGATACTGCTCCGAGGCGATGGTCTGTTCTATGTTTTTAATGGATGCTTTCATGCATTTCCTGCTTCCTGAATAAGTCTCTGTCACCGATGGCCGCATTCAATTAATTATTTGTAGCAAACACTGGCTGAGTGCTAATTCAGCAAGTATTTCTTTTCAGCCCCGCGGCCTACCCTCTGCACAAGCCCCATATTCCGCATCTGTTTCATAAGCTCAAAAGCGCGGGTCTTCTTGATTCCAAGCAAGGATTGGACTTCTTCATCCGTGATATGGCCGTGCGCGGAGGTATAGTCAAGAACCTTCTGCATCTGCGCGGTCACCGGCGAAGCCTGATTCGGCGCGGCGGCGGTCATGGCGTTCATATTGGGCAGCACCATCTTGAAGGCATTGGTGGTTGCTTCGATGACCGGTTGTACGGGGCAGTTTTCATAAAGCTTATAGATTCTGCGGATACCGGTGCCATAGCTTTCGATCAGACGCAGGCGATGGAACATCTCGGCAAGATTCTTGTTGCGCGGCTGTGAAATACCGATACGGATATCATCGGTGGAGAGACCGGGGAGGAGGCCGCCGATAGAGATGAACTCTATCCGCTCATCGTTCACATTAATGATAATGCTACCGCTGTAGCTGTAATCCCGGTGCACAACGGCATTCAAAAGTGCCTCGCGAAGAGCCTCCTCGGGGTAATCCTGCTTTTCAATACGCTCCAAGCCCTTAAATGACGCCTTGGTTCTGTTGCAGAGCATCAGGTAATCAAAGGTGTCCTCCAGCTGCGCAAAGATGGAGCCTCCGAACTCCTTGTTATCCTTGAAGGTGGTATTGGAATCATCACCGAAAACTGCTACCTTCGTCGTATGCGCACATTGATCGGAGATGATAAGTGCAAGGTTGGTAAAAAGCTCATCATTCTTCTGTGTGATCCCAAGGGCACGGTACTTTTCCCTGCCGAACGGCACTCCATATTTTTCGAAAGCGTTTGCCGCAGCCTCAAAGGACAGGTTCTGCTCCATGGAGCGCATTTCTTCGAACGCATCGCCATCGCTTTCCTTAATCATCTGGCGAATCTGCGCAGGGGATGCTGGCACGCTGGAGGTGCCCTGGCGTACATAAACACCGTTGGGCTTCAGACCTTTTCCTTTGAGGTAGTAGGGCTTGTTGCTTCCCTCACTGACGGCAATACGCACCACCCTGTTATCCTGGATCGAAAAGCGCACGAACATTGTAACGTCCGGCACAATAGCATCGCGGATGCCGTTGGTGATGCGGGTATACTCCTGATCCACATCTGCCAGTCCGACGGCATTTCCATTGTTGTCAATGCCGACGAACACCACGCCGCCGTCCGTATTTGCGAAAGCGATCACTTCTTTATAAATTACCTCAGTAAACTGAGCCTTGAATTCTATATTTTCGGTTTCAAAGTTCATGGAGACGCCTCCTCATACGAATTCTAATTATATTATACTCATAAAATTCGCTCTGTCAACCGGAGCTTGTGAATTTTCGGCGAATATTCGCTTATTCAATGTGAGTGCCTGCCTTGTCTGTTCTCAAAAACAGAGAGCCGCCTCGTCTAATAATGCGAAAGGACCTCCTTCGCGCAAGCAAAGGAGGTCCGCCGAATATAGCTTTTTACGCAATTACAGCTTGAAGCAGGCATTTTTACAATTCCACTGTTTCATCGCCTGTCGTTCCATTTCTGCGTCTCCCAAAGCATATCGATTTGCTTTGGCCTCCCGTTCGAGGCGTTCTTCCTCCTCGCGCTCGTATTGCAGCCGAATCTCATCGAAGGCTTTTTGTGCCTTACGCTGGCTGGTGTCCTGAACGGACAGCTTCATGGGTATCCATTTGCATCTGCGGCGTCCATCGACTTTCAGGTACAGAACCGCATAGTAAAACCCGCTTTTTTGCTGCAGGCAGCCTGTTATCATAATGTCCTCCTATTCTTCATAACAGGTGATCGTATTGCCCGCCATTGACACCCCAAACATACCACACGCTCCTGCAAATAGCTGTTATGAAATGACATTTTTCAATCGAAAAAGTCAACGAACTTTTACCTGTCAAATTGTGCAGAATACCAAATGGCATCTGAAAAGGGCTAAGACGATGCAGATTTCCGGCATTGGCCACTCTGTTATACGTGGATTGGTTACCACAGGACAATGGTTCTCCGCCAGCACTACCGTCTATCCTCGTGGATCGCCGCAAGGGCGCCGCCATAGCTATTTCGTAGATTGCTGAACCTTCATAAACCGCTTAGCCCCTTCCAGATGCCGTTTGGCAGCACAGATGTATATGGATTCCTTGAATATAATACATTGCATAAAAATATGTGGGTCAAGGACGAAGCCGCGCAGCGGTGCAAAGCATCCTTGACGCACGGATTTTTACGCAATACGCTCTATCAAGGAATCATGCACAAGAAATGTTATCTGTCATCATCCCCCAGATAAAACAAGCCATTTCTCTTGCCACAGCAGTCTTTGCAATGTTTACCTTTGATCGCATTGCAATTTTAAAGTATTTTTTCTTTAGCCGTGCGTTTGCCTTATCCGCATAGGCAACAGTCAATGAATCGCACTTTGCCTGCCGTTCCTTGAGCGCTACTGATTTTCCA
>ERZ791724.1176-NODE-1176-length-15675-cov-1.745903_pt1 | contig 15675 bp, 10 predicted proteins | sample MGYA00510044_ERZ791724 | MGnify/ENA primary metagenome ERZ791724 (study PRJEB30046, sample SAMN00715140) | human gut metagenome | study: EMG produced TPA metagenomics assembly of the A metagenome-wide association study of gut microbiota in type 2... | reverse complement strand
TCTAAAGATAACAAAAGTTCTTATAGAAGGGGGGCATCGCAGTTATTATTTATAATGACTGAAAGCTTCCTTTCACAACAGTATGAAAGGAAGCTTTCGGTAAGTGTAAGGAAGAAGACCGGGACTTCAAACGGGGTATCAGCCCAACGGATTTTCATCTATACCGCCATCCCCACCGCCTGAGGGACCATCGTCCACAGTATCGGAGGGAAGCTCAATCCACTCCAGCGTGCCGCTGTCCACCAGCGCACGAGTGTAGGTGCCGCTGGAGGTCTTCTCCCGGTCGGGAGTAAACTCCACGCGGACGGCTTTCACTTGTTTCTGAAAATCGAAGTCTTTAAGGTCGGCCACGCCTACGGTATTGAGCGTGTAGCGGAAGTAGCCCAGCCCTTTGATGTGGACGGACTTTCCTTGTTTCATTTGGTTGTGCATCACGGGGGCGATGTCGCCCAGCACGGCCTGCACGTCGGAGTTGCTCACGGTGGAGATGCGAGCCAGTTCCTTGGCTATATCTTCGGTTTCTATGGGTTTGCCCTTGACGATGGCCTGGGGATAATACACTTTCTTTGACTTGTTCTGTTGTTTTTTCCAAAATGCCATGATTTCTTAGTTTTTAAAGTGAATATTGTATGTTAAACTTTCCCGTTGCCAAAGCTTAGCTTTAACGATGCCAAAGTTGAACTTCGACGATGCCAAAGCTTAGCTTCGGGAAAGGGCTTTCAATTATCGGAACTCAATCTTCTTAAATTCTGTGTTAGCCCATATTGCCCATGGTTCGTACGATGCGAGGGGGCTACCCGTGCCGTCAGGTTCTTTCTTATCCATATTCAACACAAGGGTACACGCTTTGGGGGCGAACTTCGGATCAATAGCTTCGTTAGCGAAGACGCTGAAGAGTTTGCTACCGTCAGTGTTGGTAATATTTCCGGCGGCGGTCATTTCTATTCGGGTGAGGTTGCTGCAATTAGCCACGATATAGCCGCTTACCTTCGTGGCTTTGGGCAGTTTCAGTGTCGTCAGAGCGGTGCACTGCCTAAAGCTATAACCGGACAACGTTGTGGCTTCGGGCAATTCTATCTCTGTCACGGCCCTGCAATAACCGAGCGCCCCCGAGCCTATCGTTGTCGCACGGGGCAGGTTTATCGTTGCCGCTGCCGTGCAAAGCATGAACGCCCTGCGGCCTATCGTTGTCACATTCTCAAAATCAATGCTTTTCAGCGACTTACAGCCATTGAAAGCCGACTGGCCGATTGCTTTCACCTCAGCGGGGAGCTTCACCTCTGTCAGATTTTCGCAATCATAGAAGGCATAAGCCGGAAGCCCTATTTCAGTTTCAGCGGTCTGGAGGTTATTGCCGCATTCCACAGCCACCCAGCCTGTCACTCCCGTAAGGTCTATTTTCGTGATTTGCTTGTTTTTGAAAAACGTACTGCCTTCGTCCGGCACCGCATTGTCCATGCCGTATATCCCGCTTTTGGCAAGGGGGCCGGTCAGCTTGAATTCGGTGAAGCCTGCGGCGAGGGCGGCTTGGATGGCGGCTTTTGATTCGTCGGCGGTCATGTTGGTCATGTCGATGTCGCCGGTATTCTTAGCAAGTGTCACTTTAGCCACGTAAACGTTTCCGGCTTCTATCGTGATGTCGGGCAGGGTGGCTGAATACACACTCCCATCGCTGCCGGTGGCGGTTATGAGCATACCGTCGGATAGAGTGCCGGGTATGAGGCCGGTGTAGAAAACATTGTCCGCTGAAGAAAGGGAAAGGCTTTCTATTTCCCTGTTCTCCATGAGGAGTCCGTTAGAATAGGAAAGTGGCTCCTCCGTTAGGTTTACGTCGATACCATAGAACAGGTCAGTTCCACTTAGTTTAAGTTTATTGATAGTGACACCAGCAGGTATCCCTTCCAAAGTAAGCTTCAGAGCCGCCGTCAGGGGGCGGAAACTGAAACTAATGTTAGTTTCTCCTTCCTGTCCACCTTGATAGGTGGTCTTGGCATACATGGCATGCTTTATTTCAGCTAAAGTTCCGTTACTTGTGATATCGGCTATATTTAGCATTTTTATATCGCTAATGGAGTAGTCGTCACCAAGATCATTATAGTAGTAGGCATACAGTATATCGCCCTCTGCGGTATTATCAGGTAAATTTCCGGTGAAATCGGTCTTTTTGCCGTCTGTGCTAAGTGAAGTAGTACTTTGCGTAAGGGGAGATGACGTATTTCGGGTCGCATTAAAGAGACCTACCTTTTCTCCGCTCTCTTTCCATTTCACTACAAGCTTCCCGGTGCCTGCATCATTCGTTTCATCTTCGTACGCCAGGCGGGTGTCCACTCTTGTATCGGGCATGGCAGCGGTGACGGTTATCTGCTTTCCCGTGGCGTTGCCGTTATCGGGATTTTCCGTTGCCGGTTCGTCCTGGCTGCATCCTGCCGCCAGTGTCAGGCAGAAGAGGATGGCGGGTATACTTATTCTTTTCATATAGCACTTACTTTTCAATGGTGAGAATATCGTTGATAAGATCTTCCAGGTCGCTGCCGGATGCAGCGCGGCCATAGCCGGTGGAACGGGTGCTTCTTCTGCTACTGCCCCAAGGTCTTTGCGGCATATCTCCCAAGCTGCTTGCCATCACTCCTTCGCTCTCCATCCGTATCACTTCGATGGCGGGGGCTGTGTACTTTTGCTTTTCTTTTTGTTTCATAACGTGTCTCCGATTTAATAAATGAATATTGGTTGCTTGTCACGAAATTACCGGATTGACGTATTCACGCCAAATAATATCAATTATCTTTCGTTTGTGCGAACGAAAGATAATTTCCTACATGACCAGAGGCAGGAAAATCAACGAAAGATAACTTTCCTGCTTAACGAAAGATAATTTAAAAAGATAATTTTATCTGTGAAGAATGGCACAATGAGTGTTTATTGGAATTGCTTGCAGAAGCATTTGGGAGTCATTCCCATCATCCGCTTGAAGTCTCTGTTGAAGTTGCTGCTATTGTTGTAGCCTACCATTTCGCTTACCTCTTCTATGGTATATTCGGGATGTCCGGCAAACAGCCGGGATGCCTCGCGCAAGCGCAGTTCCTTGCGCCACGGACGGAAGTCCATGCCATAAGAGTCCTTCATATATTGCCGGAAGAATGCTTTACTCATCCCGAAAGAATCGGCCACAATGCCCGAAGGAACATCCTTCCGGCAATACTCCTTCTCATCTATGTATTTTTGCAATCTTTCTTTCAACAAATGCTCTGCCCCGGACTTCTCTTCCACTGCCACAGCTTCTTCTGCAACTGCCACAGCCTCTTCTGCCGCCACCCCATCCGTTTTCCCTAAAACAGTTTCCGGAATTGCACAAGCATCCGCCTCCTGCGGCATAGCGGCAATGACCGGTATGGCAAATTTCATCCGGCGATAGTAATTGACAAACCACATCACCATGAAACTATAAAAGACCACATACAGCGGAACAAAGTATTTATATAGGACGGGGAAAAACAAGATGGACAGTGCCATGATTCCAACAGCCAAAGCACTGAAAAATCCGCATTTCACCCACACCAGGCGATTCTCCTCATCATCGTCATAGTAATCCTCCACCTCTTGCACAGTCTTGCGGTAAACCAGCATAAACTTCCGGGTATAGATTATCAATTGAAGAACATAAGCAACAACGCCCGCATAAAAGAAACATGAATAATAGTCCGTAAAGCGGAAAAAGGAGACAAACAAGACAAGACCTGCAACCGTGATTACTCCTGCCTGCCGGAACACGTTCTTCCACCGGACCTCATTAGGACGTATGAAAACCAACATGGACATAGTGAAAAGCAAGGCCTGAAACGATGCAACCAAAAGCGTACTTGCAGGTTCGATACGACGGTCATATCCCGTCAGGCAACATACCAGACTGAGAAGTGCCAATACAAAATAAGAAGGTACAAGGATATTGCGGGCCTTGCGCAATTTCTCTAACCCTACCTCCGGCAATATGGTTGTAGCCGCCAGCATAAGCCCCAGTATCGCAATCACGAAAGCCGAAGCTCCCATCAGGAATTTATATGTAGTTTCATCCATGTCTTAAAATCTGTTTCATTGCAAAAATAGTTTTTTTTGAATTGTACGCCAAATTATTGGTACAGAAAATTTACGAGACACGTCAACAAGCATTATCTATCGCCAATACACGCCTATCGACAAAGCTTGCAAACGTTTGCACTATTCTATAACCCGATAATTCTCAACGAAGAAGCTTATTCTCATCTATTCCGCTATTTTTGCAATCGGATTAGTTGGCTTTACATTTTTTAGTTTGGCAGCTATCCTCATTTCAATTACCTTTGGGAATATTTAGAAAATACCATGAATAAACCGCAGATTACCATCAAGGATATTGCCCGGGCGTTGAACGTCTCGCCATCCACTGTGTCGAGGGCGCTGAAAGACAACCCGGATATCAGCCAGGAGACCCGTGACCTTATACATGCGTATGCCCGGGAGCATAATTACAAGCCTAACGTACTTGCAGTGAATCTTCGTGCCAGCCGCTCGAATACGATTGGTGTGATTGTGCCGCAATTGGTGCACCACTTCTTCTCGTGCGTGCTGAGTGGTATTGAAAAGGCTGCCGCCGAAGCGGGATACAATATTTTGGTAGCGCAGAGCAACGAGTCTTACGAACAGGAAGTAAAGATAGTACACTCATTCCTTGCCGCCCGTGTCTGTGGTGTGATTGCTTCACTGGCAAAAGATACTTCCCAATACGACCATTATCAGGAACTGCTGAACAACAACATCCCCATTGTTTTCTACGACCGCATCTGTACGGGATTGAAAACGGAACGGGTGGTAGTGGATGATTATGCCGGTTCATTCGCTGCCGTGGAGTATATGATACAGACCGGTTGCAAGCGCATCCTGTTTTACGGTGCGGCGCCTCATATGGAAATCACCAAGAACCGCCGGAACGGGTATCTGGATGCCATGAAGAAGTATAAAATTCCTGTGGACGACAGCATGATTATGTTGTGTGATACCCGTGAACGTGCCATAGCCATCACTCCGGATATTCTGGAAGGTCCTGGCCACCCCGATGGTTTTTTCGCCATCAATGACGAAACAGCTTCGGGCATTCTGTATGCCTGCAAACTGGTTGGAAAGAAAGTGCCCGACGAAGTATCGATCTGCGGATTTACCGACGGCGCCATTGCCCAAAGCACAGATCCCAAACTGACCACCGTGGAACAGCACGGAGAAGAAGTCGGAAAAAGTGCTTTCAGCATTCTGACAGGTAAGTTGGAAGGGGGCGATGACAAGAGTAGCAACAAGATTGTAAGGACGAATCTTGTAGTGAGGGGAACAACGAAATGAATAAGTGACAAGCTATGAGCTACGAGTGACGAGTAGGCTGTGCGAAATTGCCAGTATGCCGAAAGGAACTCGTAGCTTGTAGTTCGTAGCTCGTAACTAATAATTTATTAAGAATGAAAGTAAAACCTGATTTGAGCTTTTGGAAGTTGTGGAATATCAGCTTCGGCTTCTTTGGCGTACAGATCGCATATGCTTTGCAGAGTGCGAACATCAGCCGTATTTTTGCGACATTGGGTGCAGACCCGCACAATTTGAGTTATTTCTGGATATTGCCACCATTGGCAGGTATCATTGTGCAGCCCATCGTAGGTGCTGCAAGCGACAAAACGTGGACACGCTTCGGACGACGTATTCCTTACCTGTTTGTCGGTTCACTGGTAGCCGTACTGGTAATGTGCCTACTGCCGAATGCCGGTAGTTTCGGTATGGCAGTCAGCACGGCAATGATATTCGGATTAGTATCGTTGATGTTTCTGGATACATCCATCAATATGGCGATGCAGCCATTCAAAATGATGGTGGGCGACATGGTAAACGAAAAGCAGAAAGGCCTTGCCTACTCTATCCAGAGTTTCCTGTGCAATGCCGGTAGCTTGGTAGGTTTCCTGTTCCCGTTCATCTTTACATGGATAGGCATCAGCAACATAGCTCCCCAAGGTGTAGTTCCCGACTCGGTTATCTATTCCTTCTATATCGGAGCAGCCATTCTGATACTTTGTGTCATCTACACCACGGTAAAGGTGAAAGAAATGCCACCTGCCGAATATGCGGAATACCATGGCATCACCGAAGAGGAAAAAAAGGAAAAGATCAATATGGTGAAACTACTGGTGAAAGCACCGAAAGCTTTCTGGACGGTAGGTTTAGTTCAGTTCTTCTGCTGGTTTGCTTTCATGTTCATGTGGACCTATACCAATGGTAGTGTAGCTGCCAATGTATTCGATGCTCCTACCGTTGAAACTGTGGTGAACGGTGCAAGCAAAATAGTGCTGGACACTAAGAGTATCCAATATCAGAATGCTGCCGACTGGGTAGGCGTATTGTTTGCCGTACAAGCCATCGGTTCTGTACTCTGGGCTGTATGTATCCCGATGTTCAAGAACCGAAAACTGATCTACTCACTCAGTCTTGTTTTGGGTGGAATAGGTTTCATCTCCACGTATTTCGTTCACAATCAATATGTATTGTTCATCTCCTTCCTGCTTATCGGTTGCGCATGGGCAGCTATGCTGGCATTGCCTTTCACCATCCTGACCAATGCTCTAAGCGGCGGACACATGGGTACCTACCTGGGACTGTTCAACGGAACGATCTGTATTCCGCAGATTGTAGCTGCTACGCTGGGTGGTAGTATTCTGGCTCTGTTCACCCCGAAAGGCATGTTACCGCCTGAAATAAATATGCTTGTCATGGCAGGCGTGATGTTGATTATCGGTGCCGTTTGTGTATATTTAATCAAAGAGACCAAAGGAGAACAAGCAAAAGCATAATCCTTATAAAAAGGGTGGTAAAGTGATGAAGTGGCAAAGTGATAGTGGAACAACACTCTGTGATATATAGCGCGGCTACTTTATCACTCTATCACCTTACCACTCTATCACTTTGCCACTTTATCACCTTATCACTCCCCCTTCATCTACTTTTGTCATACTTTCTTGCCGTTTATCCGTTTATTTGTTTATCTTTACCGCCATAATCACCATTGAGATACACACCATGAAAAGATACCTTAAAACCGATGAATGGAATATTATTGAAGATAACTTTCACGCTGACAATCTGCGAATGTCCGAAAGTATATTCAGCCTGGGGAACGGTCGCTTCGGCCAACGGGGAAATTTTGAAGAGCCTTATTCAAGCGATTCGTATCGCGGTTCATTCGTTGCCGGTATTACCTTTCTTGATAAAACGCGTGTAGGCTGGTGGAAGAACGGCTTTCCCGCTTTCTACACCCGCATCCCCAATGCAGCGGACTGGGCACGCGTCAGTCTGCGCCTCATCGACGAAGAACTGGACCTGGCACAATGGGACGTGAACAGCTTCAGCCGCAGGCTCGATATGAAAGCGGGTATCTCCTACCGCGATTTTGAAGTGACTTCTCCCAGGGGAAACCAATTGCGTATCCATGTGGAACACATCAACAATATGGCTCACCCCGATTTATGCCTGATAAAATACAGCGTCACCTCCATTAATTATACGGGAAGAATATCACTGATTCCCTCCTTGGATGCAGTCATAGTCAATAAGGACGATGATCCGAACGAGAAGATATGGAATATCCTCCGTTCCGGTGTCACAAAGGATTGTGCTTATCTATGGACGCAAACCCGGCGGGAAGATGCGCAAGTGTGCTATGCCATGACCTATCAGTTCTTCAAGAACGGCAAAGAAGCCACCTCGAACCCGATACGCATTGAAAAGGAGAAACAAACCGGATTCAGTATCGGGGCAGATGTGAAACCGGGAGACAACGTAATGCTCATCAAATATACCGTTATAAGTTCGTCGCTCTATGATGAACGCCAGGAATTGATAGAACATTCCATCGCCAAAGCCCGTCAGACTAAAATAGACGGCTGGGATAAGCTGGAAAACGATCATCAGCAAGCCTGGGCCAATATATGGAAAGAAATGGATGTGGTTATCGAAGGCGATCCGGAAGCACAACAGGGTATCCGGTACAACATCTTTCAACTATGCCAAACGTACCGCGGTGATGATCCGCGCCTGAATATCGGTCCGAAAGGATTCACTGGTGAAAAATACGGCGGAAACACATACTGGAATACGGAACTTTGTTGTGTACCGTTCTTCCTACTCTCTACTCCGAGGGAGATTGTGAAAAATCTGTTGATATACCGTTATAACCAACTACCGAAAGCGATAGAGAATGCCCGCAAACTGGGTTTCAAAGAGGGTGCCGCCCTCTTCCCACAAGTTACTTACAGCGGTGAGGAGTGCCACAGTGAATGGGAAATTACCTTTGAAGAAATACATCGCAATAATATCATCGTCTATGCCATTGCACAGCATGCTGCAATCACGGGCAGCAAAGATTATGTAGCCAAATACGGACTGGAAGTAATGATTGCCGTCTCCCGCTTCTGGAGCCAGCGTGTATCTTTCTCCAAACCAAAACAGAAATATGTGATACTGGGTGTCACCGGACCGGATGAGTACGAAAACAACGTGGATAACAACTGGTACACCAATTACTCGTGTGTGCAGTGCCTGCGTATGACACTTAACTATCTTGAAATCATTGCCGGAGAATACCCCGACGAATATGCCCGTGTACGCCGTGTCACCAACCTCCGCCAACAAGAAGAGGCTGAACGCTGGCGCGACATCATCAACCGTATGTATCTGCCGGAAGATAAAGAACTGGGGATCTTTGTACAAAATGACGGTTTCCTGGATAAGGAACTGAACAGTACCGATGCCATTCCACCCGAAGAACGCCCCATCAATCAGCATTGGTCCTGGGATCGTATTCTTCGTTCATGCTACATCAAACAAAGTGATGTATTGTTGGGCCTATATCTGTATTACTTCAATTTCGACAAGGAAACCGTCCGCCGTAACTTCGATTTCTATGAAACAATGACGGTGCATGAATCTTCACTTTCCCCGCACATCCACTCCATTCTTGCCGCCCGCATCGGTGAAGTGGAAAAGGCTTACCGGCTCTTTCTGCATGCCACCCGTCTCGACCTGGATGATTACAACAACGAAACTCACCAAGGACTGCATATCACCAGTATGCCGGGCAGCTGGCTTGCCATTGTACGAGGCTTTGCCGGGATGCAGATTCTGGAGGGCATACTCTCTTTCTTCCCAGTCATTCCAGAGAAGTGGAACAGTTACTCCTTCCAGATAAATTATCAGGGACGTACACTTCATATGCATGTAGGCAAAGAAATAAATATTTCACTTATTGCCGGAGAAGAACTGAACATACAAGTATATAAAAACGTTTATAAGCTCAAATTGGGCACCGATTTGTTGCTCAGGATAGAGGAGTAGAAGCCTGTATCATTAACAACGCATAACAAAATAAACCGGGAGAACAATTATCTGTTTTTCCGGTTTTATGTTTCTATACCTAAACGAACAACTATACATTAGTATGAAGAAAATCTATTTGTTCGCCATCAGCGTGATGCTGCTTGCCACATCATGCGGGCACAAGAAAGAGGGCGATGCCACGCTGATCCGACCTGTCAAGACAGCTACTGCCAGCTCCCAATCGGTCATCCGGAAAGACTTCTCCGGTATTGTAGAAGCCGTAGAATACGTGAAACTGGCCTTCCGTGTCAGCGGACAGGTCATAAATCTGCCTGTGGTAGAAGGTCAGCGGGTAAAGAAGGGACAGCTGATCGCCGCCATTGATCCGCGTGACATTTCCCTGCAATACGCCGCCGACAAAGCCGCTTACGAGACTGCCGCAGCACAGGTGGAACGTAACAAACGCCTGTTGGGACGCCAGGCTATCTCCGTGCAGGAATATGAAATCAGCGTTGCCAATTATCAAAAGGCAAAGTCAGCTTATGAACTGTCCAGCAATAATATGCGGGATACCAAACTGACCGCTCCCTTCGACGGTTCTATTGAAAAACGTCTGGTAGAAAACTATCAGCGCGTGAATTCCGGGGAAGGCATCGTACAATTGGTGAATACACAGAAGCTCCGCATCAAATTCACCGTGCCGGATGATTATCTGTATCTGCTTCGTGCAAAAGATGTAACATTCAAAGTGGTTTTCGACACCTATCCGGACATGGTATTCAACGCACAGTTGGAAGAATATCTGGACATTTCTACAGCCGGAACAGGTATCCCGGTAACTATTACGATTGAAGATCCTGCTTTCAACCGTTCCCTATACGATGTGAAACCGGGATTTACGTGCAAAATCAAGCTGGCTTCGGACGTAGCTCCCTTCCTGGAAGAAAAGCTTGTGAATATTCCGCTCAGTGCCATATTCGGTGAAAGCGAGAACCAGAAAACCTATGTGTGGGTAGTAAAGGATAATAAGGTAAACAAGCGGGAAGTAACCGTATACTCTCCTACCGGAGAAGCCAATGCTCTTATCTCTGCCGGTGTACAGCCAGGAGAAACTATTGTGATAGCCGGAGTGCATCAACTGGTAGATGGGCAGACGGTGAAGATTATCGATTAAGATCGTTGAATACTCATTCTACAGATCGTTGAATACTCATTCTACAGACCGGTGAATACCTATTCTACAGACCGGTGAATACCTATTCTACAGTCCGGTGAATACCTATTCTACAGACCGTTTAATGAATATCTCCAATAAAACCTAAACATTCAGCATTATGAACCTATCTAAATATGCATTAGACAACACCAAGATTGTTTATTTCTTCCTGGCTGTGTTGCTAATCGGCGGTATACTATCATTCGGCCGGTTGGGAAAGAAAGAGGATGCACCCTTCGTCATCAAGTCAGCGGTCATTATGACCCGCTATCCGGGGGCAGAACCGGCAGAAGTAGAACGACTGATCACCGAACCGATCTCCCGCGAGATACAGTCGATGAGTGGTGCATATAAAATTAAATCGGAGTCCATGTACGGACTATCCAAGATAACATTCGAGCTTCAACCTTCCCTTTCCGCAGAATCCATTCCGCAGAAGTGGGACGAACTGCGCCGCAAGGTGCTCAACATACAACCGCAACTACCCGCCGGCGCTTCCGTTCCCACGGTATCGGACGATTTCGGCGATGTATTCGGCATCTATTATGGTCTGGTAGGCGATGACGGTTTCTCTTACGAAGAAATGCGCAACTGGGCAGAACGTATCAAAACCCAGGTTATCACTGCTGACGGGGTAATGAAAGTAGCCTTGTTCGGTACACAAACCGAGGTGGTGAATATCTATATATCCGTCAATAAACTGGCCGGTATGGGTATAGATCCGAAGCAAGTAGCAAGCCTGTTACAATCGCAAAACCAAATTATCAATACAGGTGAAATCAATGCCGGTGAACAACAACTGCGCATTGTAGCCAACGGAACCTATACCACCGTCAATGACATCCGGAACCAAGTGATTACCACTCCGGGCGGACAGGTGAAACTGGGCGATATCGCCGTCATTGAAAAAGGATATATGGATCCTCCCGGCAACATCATGCACGTCAACGGGAAGCGTGCCATAGGTATCGGCGTTTCCACCGACCCGACGAAGGATGTAGTAAAGACCGGAGAATTGGTAGATCAGAAACTGGCTGAACTTCTTCCCCTTATTCCGGTAGGGTTGGAATTGGAAAGTCTGTATCCGGAAAATGTCATAGCTCAGGAAGCAAATAATGGTTTCATCATTAACCTGATAGAATCCCTCCTCATTGTAATTGTTATCATCATGCTGGTGATGGGGCTGCGCGCAGGTATACTTATCGGCAGTTCGCTGCTATTTACCATTGGCGGCACGCTGCTCATCATGTCCTTCATGGGGGTAGGACTGAACCGTACTTCACTGGCAGGTTTCATCATCGCCATGGGTATGCTGGTGGATAACGCTATCGTAGTGACAGACAATGCGCAAATAGCCATCGCCCGAGGTATAGACCGGCGAAAAGCACTGATAGATGGAGCTACCGGACCGCAATGGGGATTACTTGGCGCTACGTTCATCGCCATTTGTTCATTCCTGCCGTTGTACCTCGCCCCTTCTGCCGTAGCGGAAATCGTGAAACCCCTGTTTGTCGTACTTGCCATTTCTTTGGGATTAAGCTGGATACTGGCACTCACACAAACCACCACTTTCGGTAACTTTATTCTGAAAGCCAAATCCGGCGATGCCAATAAAGACCCGTATGATAAACCTTTCTATCACAAGTTCGCCTCTATCCTCGGAGTACTTATCAAGAAGAAGACTCTTACACTGGGTAGTATGGTAGTCCTGTTTATCATCTCACTGGTCATCATGGGAATGATGCCGCAAAACTTCTTCCCCTCACTGGATAAGCCCTATTTCCGTGCCGATATATTCTATCCGGACGGTTACAGCATCCGTGACGTGGAAAAGGAAATGAAACAGGTGGAAGCGCACCTCCTGCAACAACCGGAAGTGAAACGAATATCCACCACATTCGGAAGTACGCCGTTACGTTACTATCTGGCATCTACTTCCGTCGGTCCCAAGCCCAACTTTGCCAATATACTTATCGAACTGACCGACAGTAAATATACAAAGGAATACGAAGAGAACTTCGACCAGTATATGAAGGCAAACTATCCGAATGCCATTACCCGTACCACTTTGTTTAAGCTATCGCCTGCGGTAGACGCCGCCATTGAAATCGGCTTTATCGGTAATAATGTCGATTCACTGGTGATGCTGACCAACAAAGTCCTGGAAATCATGCATCGGGATAATGATCTCATCAACGTACGCAATTCATGGGGGAATAAGATTCCTGTATGGAAACCCGTTTACAGTCCGGAACGTGCCCAACCGTTAGGTGTCTCCCGGCAAAGTATGGCACAGAGCATTCAGATCGGTACAAGCGGTATGACATTAGGTGAATATCGTGAAGGCGATCAGGTGCTGCCCATCCTGCTAAAGGATAACACAGTCGATTCTTTCCGCATCAACGACCTGCGTACACTACCCGTATTCGGAATAACACAGGAAACCACTACCCTGGAACAAGTAGTCAGTGAATTTGATTTCCAATATAAGTTCTCGAATGTGAAAGACTATAACCGTCAGATGGTAATGATGGCGCAAGCCGATCCACGCCGGGGAGTAAATGCCATAGCAGCATTCAATAAGATATGGAAAGAAGTACAAGAAGAAATTCAGGTACCGGAAGGATACACCATGAAGTATTTTGGTGAACAGGAAAGCCAGGCAGAAAGTAATGCAGCATTGGCAGCTAATATGCCATTGACGTTTTTCCTGATGTTCGTCACCCTGTTGTTCCTGTTCAGGACCTACCGCAAGCCAATTGTCATCCTATTGATGTTGCCGCTTATCTTTATCGGAATCGTACTGGGATTAATCTTGCTTGGTAAATCATTCGACTTTTTCTCAGTTCTCGGCCTACTGGGATTGATTGGTATGAATATCAAGAATGCAATTGTATTGGTAGACCAGATCGATATAGAAGCAGCTTCCGGAAAAGCCCCCCTAAATGCCGTAATCAGTGCTACAACCAGCCGTATCATACCTGTAGCCATGGCGTCCGGAACTACGATTCTGGGTATGTTGCCGTTGCTATTCGACGCTATGTTCGGTGGTATGGCGGCAACCATCATGGGTGGTCTGCTGGTAGCCTCAGCATTGACGCTGTTCGTGCTTCCGGTGGCATATTGCGCGATACATAAGATAAAAGAGTGACGAGCTACAAGCTACGAGGGACAAGTGCCTTTCGGTGTGATAACCGTCATTTATCCGTAAATATATAAAAAGAAGAAATACAAGTAATCATGAAGAAGAAGATATTCATAATCACCCTACTCTGTTGCTTCGGCATTAATGCCGGAGCGCAGCAATACCTCAGCCGCGAAGCATATCGTGACAAAGTAGAAGCCTACAGCCAGGTGCTGAAACAGCTGCGCTTGAAAACCATGGCAAGCACTGAAGCGCGAAAAATAGCAAATACCGGCTTCCTGCCACAAATAGACATCACAGCCGAAGGTACCGCCAACCTCAACCACCTGGATAAGTGGAACAGTCCGAAAGGTGAATACCGCCCCTACACCTATCAGGCACTCGCAACTTTGGCACAACCCCTCTATACCGGTGGTTCTCTGATAGCCCAGAAACGTATGGCGCAGGCTGATGAAGAATTAAGCCAGCTCACCACCGAACTGACTCTCGATCAAATTCATTATCAAAGCGATGCCGTTTACTGGAATGCTTCAGCCGCCTATGCCAGTCTTGAGGCTGCTGCTACATTTCAGGATATCATAAAGAAGCAGCACGATATTATTCAGGATCGTTTCAACGATGGCGCTATCAGTCGTACAGACCTGCTGATGATTTCCACCCGCCAGAAAGAAGCTGAATTGCAGTATATCAAGGCCCGCCAGAACTATACCCTTGCCTTGCAGCAACTCAATATCCTGATGGGAGTGAAACCGGATGCCGCGGTAGACAGTCTTTGTGAAATCGGCATGCATTGTCCGCCCGTCGATTTACTGAGTCTTGACGAAGTATTGTCCCGCCGTGCGGACTATACCGGAACCCATGTCAGTATCGCCAGGAGCGAAGCGCAACGCAAGGCAGCCCTCAGCCAGTATAATCCCCAACTCAGTATGTTCCTGGCAACCGGTTGGGATACCGGTATCGCCTATATGGGACAGGACGTGCCCCATACGCCCATTGCGGGAATCAATCTCAACATCCCCATTTTCCGATGGGGTGCACGCTTCAAGACCAACCGTCAGCAAAAGGCATATATAGGTATTCAAAAACTACAGCAAAGCTATGTGGCAGATACTATTTTAGAAGAGCTGTCCGCCGCTACCACCAAACTGACGGAAACGGAACAGCAGGTAAAGACAGCCCGGGAGAATATGGCGCTTGCCGAAGAGAATCTCGACCTGGTTACGTTCTCCTACAATGAAGGCAAGGCAAGCATGGTCGATGTGCTATCCGCACAGCTTTCGTGGACACAGGCCCAGACCAACCTTATCAACGCGCACCTTGCTGCAAAGATGGCAGTGGCTGAATACAGGAAAGCTATCAGTGAATAAAGGCGGAAATAAAAAGGGAATGCGTCAAAACACAAATAATGAGTGTTTTGACGCATTCCCTTTTTATATCTCAACTTTCTTATCCGAGGAACGAAATCAATACGCCCGCCGCCACCGCAGAACCGATGACGCCGGAAATATTACTGGACATACAGTAATTCAGTACGTGGTTCTTAGGGTCGTACTTGGTAGCGATTTCATTGCATACGCGGCTTGCCATAGGCACGGCGCTCAATCCCGTCGCACCAATCAGCGGATTAATCTTCTTCTTGGAGAACAGATTGAACAGCTTCACAAAGAAGATACCGCCCGAAATGGACAAGGCAAATGCAAGGAAGCCGCCGACAACGATGCCGATAGTGGTCCAGTTGAGGAATGCCTCGCTCGTCATGGTAGCGCCCACACTCAGTCCGAGGAAGATGGTTGCCGCATTCATAATGCTGTTGGCTGCCGCATCGAACAGACGGCTGGTATCGGAACCGATTTCCTTAATCAGGTTACCGAACATCAGCATACCAATCAAAGGCACTGCCGTCGGCACGAAGAGAGCTACAATGGTAGTAACGGCAATC
>ERZ791724.1149-NODE-1149-length-15982-cov-2.324229_pt1 | contig 15982 bp, 9 predicted proteins | sample MGYA00510044_ERZ791724 | MGnify/ENA primary metagenome ERZ791724 (study PRJEB30046, sample SAMN00715140) | human gut metagenome | study: EMG produced TPA metagenomics assembly of the A metagenome-wide association study of gut microbiota in type 2... | reverse complement strand
ATAGGCAGCCGTCTTGCCCGTACCGGTCTGGGCGCAGGCGATAATATCGCGCCCGTCCAGAATGATCGGAATGGTCTGCTCCTGCACAGGAGTCATCTCCTGAAAATTCATGGCGTCGATGCCGTCCAGCACCTCGTCTTCCAGATCGAGTTCGTCAAATCTCATACTATGCGTTTTCTTTCTTTTCCAATTATTACACTTCAAACGGGCGGGTTCTTTCGACCAACTCTCCCTGCAACGTCGCCGACGAGGAGGCGGTCACCCGCACCCGCACGTAATCCCCGATCCGGCACTCGCCGCGATCGAAGACCACCACCTTATTCTGCGACGTACGTCCGAAAAGCTGCCGGTCGCTGCGCTTGGAAGTACCTTCCACCAGAATTTCGAACTCTTTGCCGACATCGCGGGCGTTGCTTTCGGCCGAAAGCGTATTCTGCAAGGCGATGATTTCGTTCAAACGGGCCGTCTTGACCGAATCCGGCACATCGTCGGGCATGTGACGTTGAGCGAACGTATCGGGCCGCTCGGAATACTTGAACATATAGGCGAATTCATACCCCACCTCCCGCATCAGCGAAAGCGTCTGCCGATGATCCTCGTCCGTTTCGCTGCAGAATCCGGCGATCAGGTCGGTCGTAATCGCGCAATCGGGCATATAGCGGCGGATAGCGGCGATGCGGTCGAGGTACCATTCGCGCGTATATTTGCGGTTCATCAGTTTCAGAATACGCGAACTTCCGCTCTGTACCGGCAGGTGGATATGCTTGCATACGTTAGGTACTTCAGCAATGACATGCAGTGTTTCATCACTCATGTCTTTGGGGTGTGAAGTAGTAAAGCGTACACGCATTTCGGGTACAGCTTCGGCAACGATACGTAACAGCATCGGGAATGTTACGACCTCTCCTTCCCGCTCGAAGCGATAAGAATTGACGTTCTGGCCTAACAGCGTTACTTCCTTATACCCTTTCTGCTGTAAATCGTGCACTTCGTTCAGAATGCTTTCCACATCACGGCTTCTTTCGCGTCCGCGAGTGTAAGGCACAATGCAATAGTGACAGAAATTGTTGCAGCCGCGCATGATAGATACGAATCCGGAAATGTGATTTCCACAGATGCGTGACGGAATGACATCGCGATAAGTTTCAGTTGTAGAAAGCTCTACATTGATGGCCTTCTCTCCTGCCTCAACTGCGCCGATCAAATCGGGCAATGTGAGATAAGCATCCGGTCCTGCTACCAGGTCGACGTGGTGATTTTCTATCAGATCGTTTTTTACACGTTCTGCCATACATCCCAATACTCCGACAATCAGGTGCTTGCGCTTCTTTCTCAGAGAATGGAAGAACTCCAGCCGGTTCAGGATTTTCTGCTCGGCATTGTCACGGATAGAACAAGTGTTCATAAATACGGCATCAGCTTCATCGAGGCTTTCGCACGGACTGTATCCTGCCATTTGCATGATAGATGCGATGACTTCGCTATCCGCAACATTCATCTGACAGCCGTAGGTTTCGATAAACAGTTTTTTTGTTTCCAGTTCGGTTGCGGATTTAAAGTCCGCTCCCGTAGCTTCTTTTGTCATAATGTTATGTTATTATTTAATAAATTCATTTGCAAAGATATGAGTTTCTTCCCTAAAATCCATGAATGTGTTATATTTATTAGTATCTTTGGGCAAATCCTTAACATTTTGGCAGACTATGGACGAAGTGATAAAAATATTTGTTATAGTGGCGGCTATTGCTTTCGCCGCTTATCAGAATTATGCCAAAAAGGAAAAGAAAAAGAATAAACCCTCCCGTAAGAAGATGGCTAAGCCGGCAACAGTCCATGTAGAGCCGGATATTATCATGGCTGGTCAACAAAATGAATGCGTTGGGCAAAGTGTTGATAATAAGCTTAATAAGAAAAGAAAAGGAGAGGGGAGAAAGCATCGGAAGTTATCGGAAGAAGCGCCTCAGAAGGATGCGCTATCTACTGCCCAACAGCCTGAGTCAGGTAGCACTGTCCGGTTGAAGACACCTGCGGACGCAAGGCGTGCATTTATTTATTCCGAGATTTTTAACCGTAAATACTAATAAGCAGATTTTGTAAGTTTAATACTAATAATTATAAAAACACCTAATACCATGACTTATAATTTTATGACCGCAGCCGAAGCTGCCAGCTTGATAAAAGATGGAGAGATAATTGCCCTGAGCGGGTTTACGCCGGCAGGAAGTCCGAAAGCCGTAACTGCAGAGCTTGCGAGGCAGGCTGAAGAAAAACACGCCAGGGGAGAACACTTTCAGGTAGGTATTATTACGGGAGCTTCTACCGGAGATTCTTGCGACGGAGTGCTGACTCGTGCTCATGCTATTCACTTCCGTGCTCCATATACCACGAATACTGACTTCCGCAAAGCAGTCAATGCCGGTGAAATCAATTATACGGATATACATCTTTCTCAGGTTGCCCAGCGTTTGCGTTCCGGTTTTTTAGGTCATGTAACTACAGCTATCATCGAAGCCTGTGAAATTACAGAAGACGGACGGATCTATCTGACTGCAGGTGTGGGAATTACTCCGACAATTGCTCGTCTTGCCGACCGGGTGATAGTAGAGCTTAATGCTGCGCACAGCAAAAGCCTGATAGGTGTGCACGATTTGTATGAAATGGAGCGCCCTCCTTATCGTCGTCCGATTCCTATTGTACGTCCAAGCGACCGTATCGGATTGCCTTATATTCAGGTAAGTCCAGAAAAGATAGTAGGAGTGGTAGAAGTGAATCTGCCTGATGAAGCGAGAGGATTCCATGAGCCGGATCCTATTACGGATAAAATTGGTCAGAATGTAGCTGACTTCCTTGCAGCAGATATGCGCCGAGGAATCATTCCGTCTACTTTCCTTCCGTTGCAGTCGGGAGTGGGAAACATTGCTAATGCTGTACTCAGTGCATTGGGTAAGGATCCCAGTATTCCACCATTCGAAATGTATACGGAGGTTATTCAGAACTCAGTCATCAAATTGATTAAAGAGGGTAGAATCAAGTTTGGAAGTACTTGTTCACTCAGTGTTACAAACGACTGTCTGCAAGATATTTATGATAATATGGATTTCTTCCGTCACAAGCTTGTACTTCGTCCGTCGGAAATATCTAACTGTCCGGAAGTTGTTCGTCGTATCGGTGTCATTTCAATGAATACAGCTATCGAAGCGGATATTTACGGAAATGTAAACTCAACTCATATCTGCGGTACGAAGATGATGAATGGTATCGGTGGTTCGGGCGACTTTACCCGCAGTGCTTATATCTCTATTTTCTCTTGTCCGTCGACGGCAAAAGGAGGATGTATCAGTTCAATCGTGCCGATGGTTTCTCACCTCGATCATAGTGAGCACTCTGTAAATGTGATTATCACCGAACAGGGTATTGCTGATTTACGTGGAAAGAGTCCGATGGAACGTGCACAGGCTGTAATCGAAAACTGTGCACATCCAGACTATAAACAACTGTTGTGGGATTATCTGAAGATTTCTACCAAGGGACAGACTTGCCACAGTTTGTCGGCGGCGTTGGGTATGCATCAGGTTTTCATCAAACAGGGTGATATGCGTCTGACTAACTGGGCTGACTTCGAAAAGTAACTTTTTAATTTATCTGATATCGATTCCCCTCTGGGCTCCGTTATTGTTTCTGCTTTACAGAAAAACGGAAAGCTCAGAGGGGAATTTTCTTTTTGGGTATAGCTGCTGTTGGGAAAAACTCTTTTGATAAGCTTGTTGAAAAGTGTATTTGTATGTAAACAGGGATGTGAAATGAGTGTGAATATCTCTGTTAAAATCCTTGTTCTATATGGGGATGTGATAGATATATATTTCTGATAAATAGAATTTTAGTTATTGTTTCAACAGGTGTTAACAACCTGTTGGTAATAGTTGATTATTCCGTTAAAAACCTGATAAGTATTGGTGTGAAAAGATGCAGTATAATTAGTTGTTGAGTAATGGGGAAAAAGCGGCAGGAATGTCAACTAGGGGAGGAGTATGAGTTAATAGGCTGCAAGATAACGGATTGGTCGGATATTTGTTAGCGGAAAAATCGGTTTTATTCCCGAAGTCTTACTATCTTTGCACGGTATTGTGGGAAATAGTAAAAATCAAATATATAACATCACTATGGAATATAATTTCAGAGAGATCGAGAAAAAATGGCAGCAAAAGTGGGTAGACAACAAAACCTACAAGGTTGTCGAAGACGAATCGAAAAAGAAGTTCTATGTACTGAACATGTTCCCTTATCCGTCGGGAGCAGGACTTCATGTTGGTCACCCGCTGGGCTACATTGCCAGCGATATTTATGCTCGTTACAAACGCTTGCAGGGCTATAATGTATTGAATCCGATGGGGTACGATGCTTATGGTTTGCCTGCTGAACAATATGCAATTCAGACCGGTCAGCATCCGGCTATCACTACCGTAAATAATATTAACCGTTATCGCCAGCAATTGGATAAAATCGGTTTTTCATTCGACTGGGACCGTGAAGTTCGTACTTGTGAGCCGGGTTATTATCACTGGACTCAATGGGCTTTCCAGAAAATGTTCAACAGCTATTATTGCAATACTTGTGGAAAAGCTGAACCTATCAGTGAACTGATCAAGCATTTCGAGGAGAAAGGAACAGAAGGACTGGATGTGGCTTGTAGTGAGGAACTGAGCTTTACAGCAGAAGAATGGAAAGCTAAGAGCGAAAAGGAACAGCAGGAAGTGCTGATGAACTACCGTATCGCTTATTTGGGTGAAACTATGGTTAACTGGTGTCCGCAACTGGGTACTGTACTTGCTAACGATGAAGTAGTGGACGGCGTATCTGAACGTGGTGGTTATCCGGTGGTGCAGAAGAAGATGCGTCAGTGGTGTCTGCGTGTGTCAGCATATGCTCAGCGCTTGCTCGACGGACTGGAAACTGTAGATTGGACTGATTCTCTGAAAGAAACACAGCGTAACTGGATTGGTCGTTCGGAAGGTGCAGAGGTACGTTTCAAGGTAAAAGACAGCGATTTGGAATTTACCATCTTTACTACTCGTGCCGATACTATGTTTGGTGTTACTTTCATGGTGCTGGCTCCTGAAAGTGAACTGGTTCCTGTACTGACAACTGAGGCACAGAAAGCAGAAGTGGAAGCTTATCTGGACCGTACGAAGAAGCGTACCGAACGTGAACGTATCGCCGATCGCCGTGTTACCGGTGTATTTAGTGGTTCATATGCAGTGAATCCGTTTACTGGTGAATCTGTTCCGGTATGGATCAGCGACTATGTATTGGCTGGATATGGTACAGGAGCCATTATGGCTGTTCCGGCTCACGATAGTCGTGACTATGCTTTTGCAAAACACTTCAACTTGCCTATCGTTCCATTGGTAGAAGGATGTGATGTGTCGGAAGAAAGCTTCGATGCTAAAGAAGGTATCGTATGTAATTCTCCGAAAGCAGGAGCTACTCCGTATTGCGACTTGAACCTGAACGGACTGACTATCAAAGAAGCTATTGCCACAACCAAAAAATATGTGAAGGAGCATCAGTTGGGTCGTGTAAAAGTAAACTATCGTTTGCGTGACGCTATTTTCTCTCGTCAGCGTTATTGGGGTGAACCGTTCCCGGTTTATTACAAGGATGGTATGCCTTATATGATCGATGAGAGCAAGTTGCCACTGGAACTTCCTGAGGTAGATAAGTTCTTGCCTACGGAAACCGGAGAACCTCCATTGGGACATGCTACTAAGTGGGCATGGGATGTGGTTAAAGGTGAAGTCGTAGAAAATTCTAAAATAGATAACGTAACTGTTTTCCCACTTGAACTGAATACCATGCCGGGATTTGCTGGTTCATCGGCTTATTATTTGCGTTACATGGATCCGCACAATGATCAGGCACTGGTTTCTGAGAAAGCCGACCATTACTGGCAGAATGTTGATTTGTACGTAGGTGGTACAGAACATGCTACCGGACACTTGATTTATTCTCGTTTCTGGAACAAGTTCCTGTTCGATCTGGGTGTAAGTGTTAAAGAAGAACCATTCCAGAAGCTTGTTAATCAGGGTATGATTCAGGGACGAAGCAATTTCGTTTACCGTATCAAGGATACTAACACATTCGTTTCATTGGGCTTGAGAGATCAGTACGATGTGACTCCGCTTCATGTAGATGTTAATATCGTTTCAAATGACGTATTGGATGTAGAAGCTTTCAAGAACTGGCGTCCGGAATACAACAATGCCGAATTTATTCTGGAAGACGGCAAGTATATCTGTGGATGGGCTGTAGAAAAGATGAGTAAATCGATGTATAACGTAGTGAATCCGGATATGATTGTAGAGAAATACGGAGCTGATACACTGCGTATGTACGAAATGTTCCTCGGACCGGTAGAGCAGTCTAAACCATGGGATACAAACGGTATTGATGGTGTTTACCGTTTCTTGAAGAAACTCTGGAACTTGTTCTACGACCGTCAGGGCAACTTCATGCCAGCAGAAGGAGAACCGACTAAAGAGGAGTTGAAGGCTGTTCATAAGTTGATTAAGAAAGTAACTGGTGATATCGAAACCTTCTCTTACAATACTTCTATCAGTGCATTCATGATTTGTGTGAATGAACTAACTTCATTGAAGTGCCGTAACAAGGCCGTGTTGAGCGACTTGATTGTCATCATTGCTCCATTTGCTCCTCATCTGGCAGAAGAGTTGTGGGAAGCTTTGGGCAATACAACATCTGTTTGTGATGCACAATGGCCGGCATTTAATGAAGAATATCTGAAGGAAGATAGTGTAAAATATACCATTTCTTTCAACGGAAAGGCTCGTTTCACTATGGAGTTCCCTGCAGATGCAGATAATGACACGATACAAGCTGCTGTAATGGCTGACGAACAATCTCAAAAATGGATTGAAGGAAAGACTCCTAAAAAGGTCATTATTGTTCCGAAGAAGATTGTAAATATTGTACTTTAATAGCAGTCGTTTTATGGAAACGATTCTGAAGAAAAAAATTGGCAGGGAGTCGAAAGACTACCTTGCCATTACTTTCGGACTGATATGTTATGCACTGGGATGGGTAGCTTTTCTGCTTCCTTATCAGATCACGACAGGAGGAGTCAGTGGTATTGCCGCTATTATTTATTATGCTACAGGAGTAGAAATTCAGGTTTCTTACTTTGTGATTAATGCTGTTTTTCTGGGGTTTGCCTTGAAGATTCTGGGACCAAAGTTCAGTGTAAAGACGATATATGCTATTTTCATGCTGACTTTCCTGCTTTGGTGGTTTCAGGTTCTGTTCAGGGGCAGTGACGGAAATCTCCCGCAACTGCTTGGTCCGGGACAAGAGTTTATGGCTTGTGTAATAGGAGCCGGATTGCTGGGCTTTGGAATAGGCATTGTATTTTGTAATAACGGTAGTACGGGAGGTACTGATATTATCGCATGGATTATCAACAAGTACAAGGATGTTACTTTAGGACGTATGATGATGTATTGCGATATTGTAATCATTTCGTCGTGCTATTTTATCTTTCATGACTGGAAGAGAGTTTTGTTTGGCTTCTGTGTTTTGTTCATTATGAGCATAGTTATCGACTATGTAATAAACAGTACTCGTCAGTCGGTTCAGTTCCTGATATTCTCACGGAAATATGAACAGATTGCGGAAGGTATTTCTACCAAGATAGACCGTGGAGTAACTCTTCTTGATGGACAGGGCTGGTACAGTAAACAAGATATAAAAGTTATTGTTGTATTGGCAAGAAAAGGCGAATCACTTGATATCTTCCGTCTGGTGAAGGATATTGATCCTGATGCGTTTATTTCCCAAAGCAATGTAGTAGGCGTGTATGGAGAAGGATTCGACAAGCTGAAAGTAAAATAAACGAAAGTAAAAGTAAATATTTCTCTAAGATATATTTAAAATAGAATAGGTTTTTCCGTTTAATTTGTATTATCGGAAAAACTTATTTTATTTTGTACCATATTAGTGGTATAATTCTTAAATCTGTAATATGAGATGCATGTGGAAAGTTATTCCGATGATGTTTTTAGCTAGTTTTTTATCTTTTGGCACTTCTGTATGGGGCAATGCGTTAGCTCAGAATCTCTTTCTTCATACTAACTGGGAGTTTTCCAAGTATGGAAGCCACGAATGGCTTGCTGCACAGGTTCCAGGCACGGTACATCAGGATTTGATTGCTCACGATAAGTTACCCGATCCTTTTTATGGGATGAATGAAAAAGAAATACAATGGGTTGAGAATGAAGATTGGTTGTATCGTACGTCTTTTGTATTAACAGAAGAACAATCGGCACATGAGGAAATCTTTTTGGTATTTGAAGGACTTGATACTTATGCGGATATATTCCTGAATGGTGCATTATTACAAAGAACCGATAACATGTTTGTCGGATATCGTATTCCTGTCAAGCGAAATTTAAGAAAAGGAGAAAACAAACTGCTTGTACGTTTTCGTTCCCCAATCCGTGAGGTAATGCCTCAATGGGAAACCAATGGCTTTGATTATCCTGCTGCTAACGACCATTATCCACAGAAACTGAGTGTGTTTACCCGTAAAGCCCCTTATTCCTATGGATGGGACTGGGGAATCCGAATGGTTACTTGTGGCATCTGGCGACCTGTATATCTGGAATTTACCAACAAGGCTGTAGTAGAAGATTATTTTGTACATCAGAAGTCGGTTACTTCCGAACGTGCAGAAATAGACAACCGCCTGGAAGTAAACAATATTACCGGAACGGTTCAGGAAGCTCAGATAAAAGTGACTTGTGCTTATCGGAATGAACAGGCTGGAAGTGTAGAAAAGACTGTCCGGTTACAGCCAGGTGTGAATAATTTGTCACTGCCTTTATCGATTGATTCTCCGCATCTTTGGATGCCTAATGGGTGGGGAGAAGCTGCCTTATATGCATTTGAAGTATCGGTATGTGTAGATGGTAAGCTTGTTGCAAAAAAACAACACCAGATCGGATTGCGAACGGTGCGTGTTGTCCATGAAAAGGATAGCTTAGGAATGAGTTTCTATTTTGAAGTGAATGGCATTCCGATGTTTGCCAAAGGTACTAATCTGATACCTTCAGACGCTCTTCTGCCACGTGTAACCCGTGAACGATACGTTCGCCTGCTGGATGATGTACAGGCTGCGCATATGAATATGATACGCGTATGGGGTGGGGGAATCTATGAAGACGATGCCTTTTTTGAGGAAGCTGATAAAAGAGGTATTCTTGTCTGGCAGGATTTTATGTTTGCTTGTACACCTTATCCGCATGATCCGGCTTTTTTGAAGCGAGTTTCGGAAGAAGCAGTATATAATATCAAGCGTTTACGGAATCATGCTTCTTTGGCAATGTGGTGTGGTAATAATGAAATATATGAGGGCTTGCGTTATTGGGGCTGGAAGAAAAAATATGCTCCTGAGATATATCAGCAAATGTTGGATGGATATGACGTATTGTTCCGCCGGCTTTTGCCCGAGAAAGTAAAGGAGTTCGATCCGGGACGCTTTTATCTGGAAGGATCGCCTTATGAAGCCAATTGGGGACGGCCTGAAAGCTGGAAGATCGGCGATAGTCATAACTGGGGAACCTGGTATGGACAGAAACCTTTTGAAACGCTGGATACAGAGATTCCGCGTTTTATGAGTGAGTTTGGTTTTCAGTCTTTTCCGGAGATGAAGACGATACGTACATTTGCTTCGCCGGCAGACTACGATCTGGAGTCAGCGGTTATGAATGCCCATCAGAAAAGTACGATTGGCAATTTCCTGATTAAGAAAACAATGGGTATTTATTATCATGTTCCGGAAAAGTTTGAGGATTTAGTTTATATGGGACTTGTTCTGCAGGGACATGGAATGCGTCACGGAATGGAGGCACATCGCAGAAACCGACCTTATTGTATGGGTAGTTTGCTCTGGCAACTAAATGACAGCTGGCCGGTTGTTTCATGGTCGGGTATCGATTATTATGGAAACTGGAAGGCTATGCATTACCAGACTCGCCGGGCTTTTGCTCCGGTATTGATAGATGCAATTCGTGAAGGTGATAAACTGCGCTATTATGTGCTTTCGGATGTATTGAAGAGCGAAAAAGCAATATTGCAGATTGAACTTATGGATTTTAATGGAAAAGTGTATCGCAGGCATCAGGTAGAAGGTACGTTGCCAGCTAATGCTTCTGCTGTCTTTTATGAAGAAGACTGGAATAAAGCATTCGCAGCTTGTGATACGACCACTTCATTTATACATATGACTTTACGTAGTGATGTTGACCGGAGGGTACTTTCAGACGAAGTATATTATCCGGTGTTTGCCAAAAAGCAACATTTGCCCCATCCTGAAATAAGTTGTAAGATACGAAAGAAAGATGGAGCTTATGAACTGACATTAAAATCCAAACAACTGGCTCGTGATGTATTTGTAGAAATATCTGTTCAAGGAGTACGTTTCTCTGATAATTTCTTCGACCTGCTGCCTGGAGTACCTAAGAAGATTTTGGTTACTTCGGCTGACGGAACACCTTTGGAAGATATTTCCGTAAGCTTGCATCAATTGAGCGATATTGTGTCATTCTAATTACTAACTTTAATATTATTATCATGAAACCATTTTCGAAATTTAACTGTCTGGGGCTGGCGTTTGCCGGAATGATGATTACATCGTGTACGGATAAGCCAACGGCTTTCGCTGATTATCAGATTGTGCCTATGCCTCTTGAAATTACCACACCTCAACAAAGTGGATTTTTGCTGAAGAGTGGAGAAACTATTTATTACACTGCCGGTAATGAAAAAATGAAGAAAAATGCCGAATTCCTGGCTTCTTTTATTAAAGAACAGACCGGTATTGAACTGAAAGTACAGGAGGGTGATAAAGAAAGCGGAATCGTATTGAAATTAGGACTGGAGGCAACTTCTCCAGAGGCTTACCATCTGACTGTCGACGGAGGAAAGGTTGTCATTGAGGCTCCTTCAGAAGCTGGTGTATTTTATGGAATCCAGACATTGCGTAAATCTGTTTCTGTTCATGAAGGAGGTGGTGCAATCGAACTTCCTGCTGTAGAAATAAACGATACACCGCGTTTCAGCTATCGCGGAATGATGCTTGATGTTGGCCGTCATATGTTTACGATGGATGAAATCAAAACGTATATTGATATGCTTGCACTGCATAATATCAACCGTTTACACTGGCATCTTTCTGAAGACCAAGGCTGGCGTATCGAAATAAAGAAATATCCGAAACTGACAGAAATCGGTTCAAAACGTAGTGAAACTGTTATAGGACGTAACTCGGGAAAATACGATGGAAAGCCTTACGGTGGTTTCTATACTCAGGAACAAGCCAAAGAGATTGTTGCTTATGCTGCAGAACGTTATATAACTGTTATTCCTGAAATAGACCTTCCGGGACATATGCAGGCTGCATTGGCTGCTTATCCGGAACTAGGATGTACAGGTGGTCCGTATGAAGTTTGGCGTATGTGGGGCGTTTCTGATAATGTACTATGTGCCGGAAATGACAAAACAATTCAGTTTATTAAGGATGTGCTGGCTGAAATTATTGAAATCTTCCCGTCAGAATATATTCATGTAGGTGGAGATGAATGTCCGAAAGATAAATGGAAAACTTGTCCGAAATGTCAGGCTAGAATCAAGGCTTTGGGTATCAAAGGCGACAGCAAACATTCAAAAGAAGAATACCTGCAAAGTTATGTGATAAGAGAAGCAGAAAAGTTCTTGAATGAACATGGACGTAACATTATCGGATGGGACGAAATCTTGGAAGGTGGTCTGGCTCCTAATGCAACTGTTATGTCATGGAGAGGTGAATCCGGAGGTATTGAGGCTGCACGCCAGAAGCATAATGTTATCATGACTCCGAATACATACTTGTATTTTGACTATTATCAGGCTAAGGATACAGAAACAGAACCGTTGGCTATCGGAGGTTATTTGCCTATGGAAAGAGTATATAGCTACGAGCCAATGCCGTCTGCCTTGACTCCGGAAGAACAGAAATACATTACCGGTGTACAGGCTAATCTGTGGACAGAATATATACCTACTTTTGCACAGGCACAGTATATGGTATTGCCACGTATGGCTGCTCTTTGCGAAACTCAGTGGAGTGCTCCTGATAAGAAGAAAGATTACGAGGGATTCTTGAAGCGTACAGTGCGCCTGATGGATATTTACAAGCTGAAGGGCTGGAACTATGCTACTCATATTTTGGATGTGAAAGTCAATATTGCTCCAAATCAGGAAACAGGTAAGTTGGATGTCAGTGCATATACCGTTGACAATGCTCCGATATACTATACACTCGACGGGACAGAACCGACAGCAGCCTCTTTGAAATATGAAGATGGACTGTCAATTGACCAGGCTTGTGTATTGCGTATGACAGCAGTGCGTCCGGAAGGCAATTCACGTATTACTTGTGATACTATTTCTTTCAGTAAATCGACTGCCAAACCTATTTCTATGCTTCAGCCCATTAATAAAGCATATGAATTTAATGGGGCGCCTACCTTGGTAGATGGTATGACTGGTAACCGCAATTATAAGACTGGTCATTGGATTGCGTTTTATAAGAATGATATGGAGGCAGTTATCGACTTGAAAGAAGCAACAGAAATCAGTTCGATGACATTGCGTGCCTGTGTAGAAAAAGGTGACTGGATATTCGATGCCAGAGGTATTTCTGTTGAGGTTTCGGATGATAATAAGGCATTCAAACAGGTCGCTTCAGAGTCTTATCCGGCAATGAAGGAAACTGATCCGAACCAGATTTACGTACATACCTTGAACTTTACTCCGGTAAAGACACGTTATGTCAAAGTAAAAGCTTTGTCGGAAAAGAGTATTCCAGCATGGCATGGTGGAAAAGGTAATCCGGGATACTTATTTGTAGACGAAATTATTTTGAATTAATATAGGCTGACTATGTGTGGAAGTCCGGTTTCTGTAAAGAAGCCGGACTTTTTTAGTACGCCCAGCATGGGCGTGCGCTATAGGGTGTAAGTCCCGAACGAGCCCTGATAGTGGGAATCGTTAGCCCAATGCAAGGGTGTCCTTCGCGAGGAGGAATCTGAAGGAAGCTGGCGGCAAACTCTCGGCTCTACGAACAGAAACTGATTATAAGGCTACATTTGGAGGACAAGTTTGCTAAACAAAATAAAGTCCTATAACTATCCGAATCCCTATGTAGTAGAATCAGAGGGTATATGAGATGAAAGCGTACGTTCTTATCTGGGGAGGTCTCACGGACAGATGCACCACAACTGTATCTGGTTGAAACAAGATTTGTCGTGAGAAGTCAGCCGAAGCCATAGTACCTGTTACTCACCATAATGGGGAAGGGCTGAACCTTAATTATGTAAGATACCTGAATGTTACCTTATGATGGGAAGAAAGCAGAACATAGAAACTCTATCCGACCAATCGGCGCAGAGGGTGGAACCTGAAGTGCTGATTGGTATGCAGACTTTCATTGGGATAACTGAAAATCATCTTACAGCCATTAAACATGAAAAAGGAGAGTTATTGGAATACATTCTTTCCCCTTCTAATCTAAACCTTGCTTATAAACAGGTAAAGAGTAACAAGGGTAGTGGCGGCATTGACCGTATGGAAGTGGACGAGTTGCTTCCTTATCTTCGTTGCCACAAGGATAAGCTAATAACTTCCATTTATGATGGTAACTACCATCCGAACCCCGTGCGTCGTGTGGAGATTCCCAAGTCGAATGGGAAGACACGTAACTTGGGTATCCCCACGGTTGTTGACCGTTTGATTCAGCAAGCCATCTCACAAGTGCTTCAACCTCTTTATGAACCTCAATTTTCACCAGCCAGCTATGGTTTCCGCCCTCATCGTAGTGCTCATGATGCGTTATTAAAATGTGGCGAATATATCTCTGCCGGTTATGTGTTCACGGTCGATATGGATTTGGAGAAATTCTTTGATACAGTCTGCCATAGTAAGTTGATAGCAATCCTGTCACGTACCATCAAAGACGGTCGTGTCATTTCTCTGATTCATAAATATCTGAACTTATAGGAGGCAAGAAAGAGGACAGTCCGGTCGGAGTTCCTCAAGGTGGTCCATTGAGCCCCTTATTAAGCAATATAATGCTTAATGAGTTGGACAAGGAACTGGAGAGACGTGGGCATTTGTTCGTTCGGTATGCTGATGACTTGGTCATCTTTTGTAAAAGCCGTCGTTCCGCCCAACGCACATTGGATAATCTGCTTCCCTTTATTGAAACGAAACTTTTTCTAAAGGTGAATAAGGATAAGACCCATGTTGCTTATATGCGTGACATCAAATTCCTTTCCTATGCCTTTGGTCGTAGAAATGGCAAATGCCAATTCTACATCCATGTCGATAGTATCAAGAAGATGAAGATTAAGATACGTGAACTCACCAGCCGTAATAACGGCTGGAGCTCCGAATATCGTAAACAACGTTTGACTTGGTATATCCGTGGTTGGCTCAACTATTTTAAGTTTGCAGGTCTCAAAAGTAGGATAAAGGAATGGGACGGTTGGCTCCGTCATCGCATACGGATGTGTATTTGGAAGTCTTGGAAACGAGTCCGAACCCGGTATCGAAATCTGAAGAAGCTTATTCCCGATGAGAGCCGTGTGCGAATGGCTGCCTTTTGTCGTATGAAATACTGGCGAATGGCAAGTCATCCCACTGTACAGGCGGCTTTGTCGGATGAGCGTTTGCTTCGAGCTGGTTACCCTACTTTTAAGATGTACTATCATCCTGTGTTTAAAGGTTAATTAGGGAACCGCCGTATGCCGAACGGCACGTACGGTGGTGTGAGAGGTCGGAACGGGAATTAATCCCGTTCCTCCTACTCGATTCTTTTCTTCCTTTTTGTGTCTCGAGTGAAATTGAAACCTTGCAGCGACTATCATGGGATGTACTTCCGATTTGACAAACTTATGAATGAAAGCATTTTTACATCATATTCTTGCGGATAGAGAACTTCACGATAGCCATTGCCTGAATATTCTCTATTGGCAAATCCATCGGCTGATGATGTGGATTGTAGCTTACCAGCAGAATACATCCCGGATTCTCTGACCGGTTAACATATTTCACCACCAAGTAATCATCACCATCCAGACAGAACGATACCAGATACATTTCTCCATAGATAAGATGATGAAAATCGCTGATTTCCTTGAAACCAATAATGTCACCCGATTTCAGCAGTGGATACATACTGTCTCCGCTTACATATACCGCTCCGTCGCACGAAGATATATTAGGAATAACAATCTTTCCCAACACATATTGGTTGCGGTTCATCAGCATGGTACGCAGGTTGGCAGCTGCCGACACATCATATAGTTGTACATAGCGGTCGTCCTTCATCTCCGGTGTTTTCGGAATGTATATAGTTTCCACCTCTCCCGTATACCTTCCCAACTGGCAGAGGTGTGTATCGCGGTGAGGAGTTCCCTTCCCTACCAGCAGCCAGTTGTAATCTACCTCTTTCATCTTCTCCAACAGCAGTGGAAAGTCGATACTATTTCTTGCACACCAGTTACTTAATGTAGAACGCGATACTCCTAAATAATTGGCGAGTTCCACATCCGTCTTGAAGCCCATAACTTCTTTGGCTCGCTTCACTATATCAGTTACATTGAACAGTGCATCCATCTTTTTTGGGGTTAAACTATAAATTTAATTGTTTTATAATTGAAAACATAATTATATTTGCCTCGACAAATATAGCTTATTGTTTTAATAAATCAAATTGTTTTCAAGAAATAATCAATCCATCACTATGAATACCACAGCTACTTCTGCCCGCATTTGTGCATGCTGCAAGCGCGAGCTTTCCTCCGAGAACTTTTACTACAATCACCGTACACGAATTTTTGACAAATACTGCAAGGAGTGCCGCAAGAAG
>ERZ791724.1141-NODE-1141-length-16050-cov-2.100031_pt1 | contig 16050 bp, 8 predicted proteins | sample MGYA00510044_ERZ791724 | MGnify/ENA primary metagenome ERZ791724 (study PRJEB30046, sample SAMN00715140) | human gut metagenome | study: EMG produced TPA metagenomics assembly of the A metagenome-wide association study of gut microbiota in type 2... | reverse complement strand
AGACGCAAGAAGGACGCTGAAGAGCTTAGTTGCGGATTTGAGGTTGTACTAAACTATTCAAATAAATTTCCAGATTTGTATAATCAGGACTTAAATTATAGTTTTTAGCATCGGATCCATCATTTGGATTTAAGCCATGCGCTTTTTCCCAGTCATCCGGCATACCATCTCTATCTGTATCCACCGGAGCTTTTTCTGTCCGGTATTCAGGCCATCCTCCGACATCAGAAGGCTGATCAATCATCCCATTGGTACTACCGTGACTGCCTTGATAAGTATAATTCCCCTTTCTGGTTTCTGCTACAATTCTTGTATCATAAGAATCTCTTTTATAAGAAGCGCCGGCAAATTGCAAGACAGATTCAAAAGCATCCCATGTTGACTGCAATGAAGTATGCTCAGCTATCTTAAAGGAAGTATCGACCAATAATTCCCTTTGTGGAGCAAAGTCATTTTTGATAACTAAACCATCGGAATTATTCTTATTTACTTTCATTATTGCCTGACGTTGCTTTTCGCTTAGACTAGCACAAGTCGGATCAATATAGTTTCCATTGAAATAAAAGACTCCATGTACTCCCTTCACATTATTATTTTTTCCATCATCCGGATAAGCAGTGAACAAACGTTTATAAGAGGATTTTGTTGCAGTATAAGGACCAGGTTTATAATAATTATTCAGGAAATTATAACTTCCTCCTTCACCGGCATAAGCTCCATCACTACCATAATTGTAAATCACATTATTAAACAGTTCTACCTTTTCTTCTTCCGGCTTTCCTGTATAGCGGCTGCCACATAAACGAGGAGTACGGTTAGTATGATGAGCCAACAGATTATGATGGAATGAAGCTCCCTGTCCTCCCCATATGCCTCCATATCCATGAGCTCCTTTCTCGTGTATGGAATTGGCCAGACTCTCACTAATAATACACCATTGAAGCGTAAAATTACTGTTATCGTAAAAGGTAGCACACTCGTCTGTACTCCAGCTCATGGAACAATGGTCGATGATAATATTACGATGATTCTTAAAACCGTTCATCGCATCATCGCCCTTTTGCTTGATATCTGCTCCCATACGTGAACGGATAAAACGGACAATAACATTATCTGCCTGAATACCAAAAGTATAATTTTTCAAACAGATACCATCACCCGGAGCTGTCTGCCCGGCAATAGTCACATCGCCATTACTTATCTTCAGCGGAGATTCAAGTTCTATAATACCACTGACGGCAAAAACAATCGTACGAGGACCTTTCTTACGGATAGCCCAACGTAATGTTCCTTCTGTTCCGTCATCTTTTAAAGATGTTACAATCAGCACCTGACCTCCAGCTCCACCTGTAGTATACTTTCCTGCTCCATCAGCACCCGGAAATGCAGGAACTTCAGAACGATCAGGTACCGGATATGATTTCAAGCTCTGAGCCAGTAACGATACCGGCCCCATCAATAGCAAGCCGCAAAGTGTACCTGTCAATATCTTTTTCATACAATACATTCTATTTTAAAGTTGGATATAAACCTTCAACCAAACTATTTATATAAATCTCCAGATTTGTATAATCCTTACTTAAGTTATATTTTACTGCATCTGATTTATCTGCCGGATTCAATCCGTTCTGTTCTTCCCAGATATCAGGCATACCATCTCCATCGGAATCTACTTCGGGAGAATGTACCTCAACGTATTCATCCCATCCTTCAGCATCATTCTGCGTATCAATAAAACCATAGCTACTACCATTAGATCCCTCTCGTGAATAAGTACCAGTACGAGTTTCATTTACAATACGTGTATCCACGAGATCTCGTTTGTTAGATACACCGGCATACTTCAGGACATCTTCATATGCATCTTGAGCCGACTGCATAAAAGAATAATCAGAAAGGATATCGAAACGCTTTGCAACCAGCATATTTTGAGCTGAAATCTCATTATTCTTCACAACAAAAGCTGTAGATGAAGTATTGTCAGAATTTGCCGCTTCTACTTCGGCCAACTGACTTTCCGACAAATCGCTCCGTGTATCCATATAGTTACCCGACAAATAAAACTTACCATATACGCCTGCGGCCTGATTGTTAGCGCCATCGTCAACATAAGCAGTGAAGAAGCGGCAATGCACTTTCTTGGATGCAGCTATCGGACCGGGTTTATAGTAGTTATTCATTATATTATAGGAACCACCTTGTGCCCCATAAGCCCCCTCACTCGACCAGTTATAAATAACATTGTTGCATAGATCGACTTGCTCCATATCTGCCCGATTGGAATAACGGCTGCCACACAAACGTGGAGTACGATTACTGTGATGAGCCAATAAATTATGATGGAATGTTGCAGGACTGCCTCCCCACAAACCGCCATATCCGTGGCCTCCCTTTACATGAATAGAGTTAGTCAAACTTTCGCTGACAATACACCATTGCATTGTCATATTTGTATTTCCATAAAATGAAGCACATTCGTCTGTACTCCAACTCATAGAACAGTGGTCGATAATGATATTTTTCTTTCCAGGATACGACGACTGATATCCATTCATCGAATCATCTTCCGTTTTACATTCATCTCCCATACGACAACGGATAAAACGAATGATAACATTGTTAGCATTGACACGCAGTGTATAATTCTTCAAACAAATTCCTGCTCCTGGAGCTGTCTGACCGGCAATAGTTATATCATCATTCTTTATAACCAACTGTTTGGTCAGAGCTATAACTCCTCCCACGGCAAACACAACCGTACGCTTTCCGGATTTCTCAATAGCCCAACGTAATGTTCCTTCAGAACCATCATCTTTGAGGGAAGTAACCACATAAACGGTACCTTCAGCTCCCCCCGTCGTGAACTTTCCAGCTCCTTCAGCTCCGGGAAAGGCCGGAATTGTTGTCCGATCGGGAGCAGGATAAACAGGTAAAGACTCTTCTGGTATTTTATCATCGTTCGCTTGTGGCTCAGTCTGTTCTGAACAGGCAGATATTCCCAAGATTACTAACATGGTATTTATCAGCCACAATTTTTTCATGGATTCAACAGTATTCATCTTTCTATAGTAGATTTTCAGGTTCTAAATATCAAACTAAATAAAACACAAGTCCACATACAGAGGAATCCCCTGTCTATGGACTTGTCTATTAACTATTTTACATTCTCAAAGTGAGTTTTATTCATTCCAACGTGGATCACCAGCACCAGCAACACTGCTTTGGCTAGCCGACTGTATATGGAAATCACCTTCTGCAGGATTTACAAATAATTCTGTTGAAGATACACTCAGAATTTCTCCCCACTCATATCCACTGTTATACGGGCAATCGGTAGTTGTAAAGAGGTTGGTTGTAGTAGCAATGCCTTTCACACTAGTTGCCTTAATGGTTGACTCTGCTGTATAACTATACAACTGACCAATAATTGTATTCTTTACATCAACAGTTACATTCGACATTTTATTTATATCAATAAATGATTTGCCAGTAGCAACACAATTATAGAATGTACAAGCATCAATAGAGATATGAACATTATCCTGCTGAGTAACCAATACTCCACCAGCACTAAGCGTATTCACTGTAGAGTTAGACAAACTTACTGAATTAAGAGTAAATCCAGAAACTTTTGTCTGCAATACACCATACGAACCAATATCTGTCAATACACAGTTATCAATATTAATAGAACCTATAGAACCCTTTGCTCCGTCGCTCTGAACGCGAACTACACCACGAGTCTTACTAATATTACAATTGTCGATTAATATCTCACCAACAGTACCTTCTACATTAAAGTTCACAATATAATCATTTGCACTGCTTGTATTCTGCAAGTCAAGATTATAGAAGCGAATCAAATCATGGCTACCTGCCATAGAAAGTCCTTTAGGCATAAAGACTGGTTTTGTATCACCTGATTCACCCCAGAAAATAACAGATTTGAAATCAGCAGGGATAGTCAGTTCCATACTTTCACCCATATAATCTGTAGTAGAACCATTAGCAAATACCAATACGACATTACCTCCATTATCCTGTATGTAATTGGCTGGATTTGTAAATATATCATTCAACATATCTGCATCAGAAACATTTACAATATCATAGCCAGCTGGATATGATTCGGTAGTAGTAAAGGTTCTTGTACCACGTTTTACGTCACCATTATAAATAGATACAGAATATTTTGTTTTAGGAGTTAGTCCTGTAAGAGTATATGATGAAGCAGCTACTGCAGCAGCATCCAGTTCGATATATGTTGTATCTACCTCTTCGACATCATCTTTTGCTTCAGCCAACTTCAGCGAAGTAACCTCAGCGCCTTCAGTCCAAGAAAGTACAGCACTTTCACCTGTAATAGAAGCAACCTCATTCAAAATCTGTTCAGCGCTTGTTTTAAAAGAATATTTTTCCAAATAAGTCCATTTTGAATCAGCCTTTACCGAAGACATTGATTTCATTCGCAGAAAATACTTTGTTTCACCTTGTAAGCCAGTAATAACATAAGGAGTTTCAACGATAGATTTATCTTCACCTAAAACAACAGAATGCTGCGTACCACCAATCTCTATTTCATCATACAAAGAATCTGTACTATATTCTATTACATAATATTCTGCATCGGGAACTGTTCCCCACGAAATCTCAGCAGATGTCGGTTGTGCAGAAATAGAAATTTTTGAAGCAGTCACACTGAACAAACGATCATGAGCGCTGTCTACATCCCAATCATTACCATCAGTACATGCAGTTCCGATGATAGAGGCCAGGAGCATAAAAGCTCCAGAACCTATGATATATTTAAACATCTTCATATCTTTATGTCTATTTTATTATTTAAATTAATCTGAATATCCATAAGAGTTATGGATATAACCATTTGCAGCCGAAATAGTAGTAGAACCAATAGGCAATAAATAACGGTTCTTAACCTGTACATTATCTCCAACTAAGCCACTTGAGATAGAAGGCCAGTTAGTTTGTAATTGTGTCTGCTTAGAGTCTTCTCTTTCAGCGCCATAGAATGACTTATTATCATCATAGTCAGATGATTCTTTTCCTTCTGGCAAACCATACCAAGTAACACTCGACATATCAATCTTAGTTTTGGTTTCATCTGTATAGTTGAAATAAACCTTTTCCGGATAATAATTAGGATTAGATTCATTCATCAGTTCATCATAATAAGTATCCTTAAATTCCTGAATCTTTTCAGCCAACAGATTCCAACGAATCAAATCAAATTTACGGAATCCTTCTCCAGCCAACTCCCATGCATTTTCATCAACAATAGCATCAAACATTGCTTCTTTAGTAGCTGGTATAGCTTCAATATATTTCTCAGCATCAGCCTTGTCTGCATCAGCAAAAGCACGTGTATGTACCATAGCTAATGCCTGACGAGCAGTCAATCCTGCTGATCCTTCATAATCACCATCAGGACCGGCCAACTCATTCATAACTTCAGCGTACCACAACAAAACCTGAGGATAACGTGCCTTCACTACATTAATACCAGACATCCACTTAGCATTTCCTGTAGCAATAGCAGCCTGACGCCATTCTTCATTCATCTTACGTACATCCCATTTTCCAACATAAATTCCAAATGGTGCATTACCCAACATCGATTCTTTCGTTACACCATTTTCTGCACCTAACTGTACCTGTGCACAAGTTATATCACGGCGCAAGTCTTTCTTATCGAATGAATAAAAGAATGGAGCTGTCAATTTCATCTTACCAGATGAATTACCTTTTACACCATATTCAGTGGTAGCACCGTTAACACGTACACCAACGGTATATCCTAACTCACTGCTAACACCAAGTCCCATCGGCATCTCAAATATATTCTCATGGTAGTTCTTATCCAGTTCACGCTGGTTAATCAAATACCATTGATTTTCTACAGACGGATTCAATTTATGAGTACCATTAGTTATAATAGCACTTAAATGTGATAGAGCCAGTTCATAAAGTTTGGTACGAGTTGCAGCATCCGGACGCTGAGTAGGATAAGTAGGGTCAGTATAGTCTGCAGTTTCATATCCGTCCTTTGCTTGTTCACGAATCACCCATCCAGCACGAGTCATTGCGATATTCGCCAACAAAGCATGTGCATATCCCTTTGTCGCATGCTCTGTAGTATAACCCGATACCTCATCTGCCCAAGGCAGTAACTCTACAGCATTCTTTAAATCGACCATTAAAGTATCCAAAATAACATCACGGTCTGTCTTATGCAAATAAGCATTACTCAAATCAGCCTGTGAAGGTTCTAACTTCAGTGGCACATCACCAAAGAAACGAACCAAATCAAAATAAATCATGGCACGCAGAGCTAAAGTTTCTCCTTTATAGCGTTCCATTGTTTTCTGTTCTGATCCACCAGAAGTAAGCAATGAACTAGAGTTAATGCCCTCCAATGTTAAGTTTGCATCTTCTATAATACCATACATAGCATCCCAAAGTTTTGCTAAGTTACCCCAAGACGGGCTGGCATTATAGTTCATATTACCACGCTCACTGGTTGTATTGTCGGCATCAGCACCCAAACCATCGACTAATTCACAATCTGAGTTTAATCCCCAAATAATAGGAATATACTGTGAATAAGTCTGATCTTGTGCCAATCCACCATAAATTTTATTCACACGCAATCCTGTATAATAAGTAGAATTGTATACAGTGTTGTCATTTAGTTCGGAAGGAGCTGTCTGTTCCAGAAAATCAGAACAAGAACTCATACCAGCAACTCCCGCAGCTAAAGCTAATAACTTAATTATATTTTTCATAAATAATATCATATTAGAATTTAGAATGTTACATTAATACCGGCTACAAATGAACGGCTCTTCGGATAAGCTGCATAATCAATACCCGGAGTCATTGCATTCTTTTTACTGCTTGTATCTACTTCCGGATCCGGTCCGGAATAGTTCGTCAGACAGTAAAGGTTATAACCTGTGACATAAATACGTACGTTCTGCATAAAAGCTTTCTTCACCCAAGCTTTCGGGAATGTATATCCGATAGTAATATTGTTCACTCTCAAGAAAGAAGCGTCTTCTACAGCATAATCGTTCAGATACATCGCGGTAACAGCAGCAGGATTATAGATATTTGCTCCTGTATTGATTGCGTTCAATCGTGTAATTAAACCTTCAGCACCACCATAGTAGTCGACTGTAGAACCATCTGGCTTACCTAAATTCAAACCAGTTTCAGGATCAATCCAAGTATAGCGGTTATCCAAAGCAAAATCATTAACCAAGTTATATCCCTTTGCAGAACCTGCACAGAATGAATTAGCTAATTTAGTACCGTTCACAATCTGATTTCCGACAGAATAGTTAAAGAAAATATTGAAATCAAAGTTTCCAATAAATCCATCAAAACCAAATCCACCTGTTAACGGAGCAACTGTATTTCCCAATTTCTGTTTAATAGGATTACCGTTTTCATCACATTCATATTTCAACTGTCCAGGATAAGGCTTACCACCGGCCATAGAATAGCTATTATCTTTAATGCCTTCACGCAATTCCCATGAAGTACCATTCAAAACCAATTCACCATTTGGATTTGTCACCGGATCGTATGCTGTATAGAAACCGTTTGTTTTATATCCCCAGATCTCACCTAAGCGACCACCCTCTTCTACACGATAGTCTTCATATTTTGCAATAGTACTACCCGACCAGTTACTGCTCTGCCATGGATTTTCTGTACTCAGTTCATCAATGCGGTTACGGTTATAAGAAATATTAAAGTTGAAGTTCAATCCCCACTTTGCCTTATCAGCCAATACAGCATTTAATGTCAATTCAACACCTTTATTAGAAGTTTTACCAAAGTTCTGATACTGGTAGCTATAACCGGTATTCGACGGAATCTCTGTTTTCATCAACAAATCTTTTGTTGTATTCCAATAAAAATCCAACGATCCAGATAAGCGGTTATTGAAGAAACCTATATCCAGACCTACTTCGAAAGACTTACTTTGCTCCCAACGTAAACCGCTGTTACGAGTAATAGTTGTTTCCCATTTCAAGTTTGGATTATACAGGTTAGAACCATGTTCCAGCATAGCTCCACGAGTTTCATCAAAGAAAGGAGCTTTACCTGTATTACCAGCCATTGTATAAGTAGTATACATTAAGCCAGAACTGATACGGTTATTACCGGCTGTACCATAGCTTAAACGAACTTTCAGGTTAGATAACCAGTCCTGAGTACCTTTCATGAATGCTTCATCAGACAAACGCCATGCCAAAGCAGCAGAAGGGAATACTCCCCACTGATTACCTTTTGCAAACTTACTAGAACCATCGGCACGTACCGTTACCGTTAACAGATATTTATCCATTAAAGTATAGTTTACTCGTCCAAAGAAAGACAACATATTATCTTTAGCCGAAATTGTTGTCTGAGTAGGCAAAGCTGTACCAGCTCCCATGTTAGCCAAGACTTCGTCGATAGTCATAGTGCTAGGAAATGCAACAGAAGTATTCTCGAGTGATGTTTCCTGGCTGCTGCTTACTTCATGTCCCAGCAATACATTCAGTTTATCACGTCCGTCAAACAATTTCTTATTATCATAAGTCAAGGTATTAGCATTACGCCAATTTTTAGTGATATCACGAGTCAAAACAGACTGTGGTTGTCCATTATAACCCAATTTAGAATTCTGAACAGCATCACTAGCCCAAACCTGATCTGTATTATCATACTTCCAGCCATAACCAAATTCAGAACGGAATGTCCAGTTCTTGAATGGTTTCCAGTTTAATCCAACATTATAATTTTGATTAAATGTATTTCTCTTTTTATAAGTTGCAAGCAAACGTTCTAACGGATTCTTCTGAGAAGACGTATTATTTTCTTCATCATCACTGTTTGAAGTCAAAGGATCAACAGGGCGGAAACGAGCTGCATTCGCAACAATTGAGTTAGCTGCACTCGATTCATTTGTATCTGCACCACCGCTCAAACCATCTACAGTAGTGTAACTCATACGAGCATTAAAGTCCAATGTCATCCACTGACTCAATTCTGCATTAATTTTAGCATTAATGTTATTCTTATTGAAGCCAGAGCCCAACATGATACTCTTTTCATCATTATGAGCGTAGCTTACATTATATTTTACCTGCTTGCTACCACCGCTTACATTCACATTATACTGAGCCTGATTTCCGGTACGTCCGAAAATATCATCCTGATAATCGTATCCTTCAACTGACTTCCAGATATCCATATCAGAATAGTTTCCATAATCAGTAGAACCTAATTCATGCTGATAAGCAACATAATCATAAGGACTAAGTACTTTTGTCAACTTTGTAACTTTCTTAAGACCAAAAGAAGCACCAAAATCAACTTGGGTTTTGCCTTCTGTTCCACTCTTAGTAGTTACAATAATAACACCATTAGCACCACGAGCACCATAAATTGCTGTAGAAGACGCATCCTTTAAAACATCGATACTTTGAATTTCAGATGGAGCAATATCACTAATACTTGAAACAGGGAATCCATCAACAATATATAAAGGAGAGTTATCCTGAGACAAAGAACCACCACCACGAACACGAATCTTCACATCTGCATCAGGTGAACCTTCGGTTGTTGTAATGTTTACACCTGCCAATTTACCAGTCAAAGCTTCAGTTGCACTAGAAACAGGAACAGCAGCGATATCTTCAGCACTGACAGAGGCAACAGAACCTGTCAAATCGCGCTTGTTAACCGTACCATAACCGATAACTACAACTTCTTCCAATGTTTCTGTATCTTCTTCCAAGATTACATTCAGTTGTTTTTGTCCTTCATACTTTACTTCCTTGTTCTTAAAACCAATGTAAGTAAAAGCAATGACATCAGACTTTTTCACTCCGCTAAGTGAGAAATCACCATCTATACCAGTTATAGTACCATTAGTAGTACCTTTCACTACAACGTTGACACCAATCATTGGTTCACCGTTTTTGTCCTTTACAATACCTTGTACCTGCAATCCCTGAGCAAAAGATGCAAGACAAAGCATGCTCATGATGAGCAAAGAAACAACGTTCCTTATTCTCTGTTGATAATACATAAAAAATGCGTTTAAAGATAATATTAAAAATTAGTTTGCAAATATCTCTTTAACACACATTTTTTATGTATAAATTTTGATTTTAAAAACGTAAAAATTGTTCTATTAGTACAAATCCCATGTATTCGAGAAAGTATAGAACTCAGATTTCACCAGCATCTTAACATCTTTATCAGATAATTGCCGTGCCCAACTTACACGCTGGCTTATATCAGCTCCTTCTCCCGTGTTCTTATACTCTGCATAACGAGCTGTCTTTTCGTTTTTAGGATTTCTCCAATTATCCCAACCAGCTTTTACTATATGCTTTCCTAATTCACAATTCATAAATAAAGTATAAGCGTACGGGCGCCATGGTCTTCCTAAATAAACTTTATCAACTCCCTCTTCTGCTGTTAACTTACAGTTATTAAAGATATATCCATACTTGATATTTTCAGGAGTCGATGCAGCTGTAACATAAGAATTTGCCTTACTGTGTATCGTACAATTCTCAAACCATGCAGTTGACGGTCCAAATATGAAATCGGTCGTTCCTTCGATATAACAATCTTCAAAATAAAGTCGAGTACCTGCAACTCCTGTATAGACAGTATCCTGATTACCCAAGAAACGGCAGTTAATAAAACGCAGACAATCTCCTTCTGTATGTAAAGCTACAGCCTGACCTAATTTAGGCGCATTGTTTTCTATCGTTATATTCCGAAAAGTTATATGGTTTCCTTCTACTTTGACTGTATATGTACGGAAGGTACCCATATTATTCATATTGGCATGATCTGCATTAGTTATAATCGTATTTTGCACATCCTCTCCTATGATTTCAACATTTTGCAGCCATGAAGGAATAATCAATTTTTCTTTATACGTACCCTTTTTTACATATATCTTTACATCAAAATCCATAAAAGCACGAACACTCTCCAAAGCCTCTGCTATCGTAGAATAATCGCCTGTCTTATCTTGAGCAACAACCAGCTCCCTAGGCTCAGCGAAACGTCGTTTTTCCTTAGGCAATCCTTCCCATTCCAAGCTGGCCAAAATAAAAGGTCCCACAGCTTTCGGGTCATTATCACGTACAAGTTCATTTATATAATAAGAATAATCTCCCATTCTGTAATTCTTTCCCCCTAATCCAGCAACAGCACATGCCTTTGTGATGGAAACAAGACCATTCTCATCAACTTTTATAAACTCATTCAAAATACCCTCATAGCCTTTACGGGCTACAGCAAAATATGATGAAGGTATATATCCCTTACGAACGGCCTTAAACAGAGAATAAACGAACATGCTGGAGCATGAAGACTCCAGATAGTTTCCAGGCTCTCCACTTTTATCCATAACCTGATACCACAAACCTTCCGGACTCTGATACTTTTTCAGAGTCTTTGCTATCTGATTCAAAATAACCAATACAGAATCACGTCCCGGCTCATGCAAAGGTATAAAATCAAGATTATCAACTATAGCCATTGTATACCACCCTAAAGCACGTCCCCAGCAATGTTGTGACTGACCGGTTGTTTTATCTGCCCATTTTTCTCGCTTGCTTACATCACATGCATGACGGAACAGTCCATTTGACGGATCATAGGTGTGACGTGCAACAATCTTTATCTGATTTATCACTTCCTGATAGGCATGCGGATCATTATTTCGATAAGCATATTCAGCAAGAAACGGCGTCCCCATATAAAGCCCATCCAGCCACATTTGATTAGGATAAACTTTTTTATGCCAAAAACCGCCATCTTCATTACGAGGCTGACCATCAAACTGCATTCTCAACAGATTTAAAGCCTTTTTATATTTTTCATCCTTAGTCTGCTCATAAATCCGGAAAAGCATTTTCCCCGAATTTATACGGTCTAAGCTATAATCTGTCAACTTATATTTCTTTATCGTCCCATCCTCATTTACCATTGTATCTGCATACGCCAGCGCATAATCATAAAATTTCGAATCGCCATATCGATCATACACATCCATCATAGCCCCCAATTCTAATCCATGGCAATAATCCCATTTTAAAGAAGGCTGAAAATCTACTTGCCAAGATTCTGGATTACGTACCATTTCCGATTCGGCCATTCGTACAGACCAAGGTTTCTGTTTTTTTGGAAAATCTTCTGTAGTCTGAGCCATACTTGTAATACAAAGCATAGCTCCCAAACACCCTAATAAAATACTTCTGTTTTTCATGATTCGATAATTACTTTTATAAATACAAATATAGCCAAAAGCACGAATCCGTATGTGGATTTTCTGTGCTTAAAGGTAGATTTATTATTCACATCCTTACAATAATCGTGTACGATAACGGGAAATATTTGTTTATTTCAATAAAGTTTTGAATTAAATCATATTTCCGTTGCAAATTAAAAGAAAAGAACGTATTTTTGGTGCAATTTAAATTTATAATTAAACCTAATATCACGATTCACAGAAAGACAAAAGCAAATTATGGAACAAGTTTTTAGCTATATCATCGGTCTGGGAGCAGCGGTGATGATGCCTATTATTTTTACCATTTTGGGAGTATGCATCGGAATTAAATTCGGAAAGGCGTTAAAGAGCGGACTCCTTGTGGGAGTGGGATTCGTAGGGCTGTCTGTCGTGACGGCATTGCTCACAAGCAGTCTGGGAGATCCCCTGAAAAAAGTAACCGAAATCTACGGACTGAGCCTTGGCATTTTCGACATGGGATGGCCGGCTGCCGCATCGGTCGCATACAATACATCTGTGGGAGCTTTCATCATTCCCGTATGTCTGGCCGTAAACATCGTTATGCTTCTGACCAAAACTACAAAGACAGTAAACATCGACCTGTGGAACTACTGGCACTTTGCCTTCATCGGAGCTGTTGTATATTTTGCGTCAGACAATATATGGTGGGGATTCTTCGCTGCAATCATATGCTATATCATTACCCTGATCATGGCAGACCTGACAAGTAAACAGTTTCAGACATATTATGAAAAAATGGACGGAATATCCATTCCCCAACCTTTCTGTCAGGGTTTTGTTCCGTTTGCCGTAGTGATAAACAAGGCTCTCGACAAAATCCCGGGATTCGAAAAACTGAACATTGATGCGGAAGGCATGAAAAAGAAATTCGGTATCATGGGCGAACCGCTATTCTTGGGAGTCATTGTAGGATGTGGTATCGGAGCACTTGCATGTGAAAACACTCAGGAACTTGTAAACAATATCCCTTCCATTCTGGGACTCGGTATCAAGATGGGAGCTGTAATGGAACTTATTCCACGTATCACTTCGCTGTTCATTGAGGGATTACGTCCTATTTCGGATGCAACCCGTGAGCTCATTGCACGCAAGTTCAAGAATGCGGCAGGGCTGAACATCGGTATGAGTCCGGCACTGGTTATCGGACATCCTACTACACTGGTAGTCTCACTGCTGCTGATTCCGGTAACACTGTTCCTTTCTGTTGTCCTGCCGGGTAACCAGTTCCTTCCGCTGGCATCACTTGCAGGTATGTTCTATCTGTTCCCTGCTGTCCTGCCTGTTACAAAAGGCAACGTACTGAAAACCTTCATTATCGGACTGGTTGCACTGATCGTGGGACTTTACTTTGTAACCGATCTTGCGCCGTTCTTTACACAGGCTGCTCAGGATGTCTTTGCCAAGACCGGAGATTCGGCAGTGAAAATACCCGAAGGATTCCAGGGAGGAGCACTCGACTTCGCTTCAAGCTTGTTCTCATGGATCATTTTCCATCTGGTATATAACTTTAAAATCGTCGGTTCAGCTGTTCTGGTAATCTGTACACTGGCACTTGCCATTTTCAACAGAAGACGGATTATTAAGGAAAGCCGACAGGGATAAGTCAAAAGAATCAATATAAAACAATATAAAATCAAGAAAATTATGAAAAAGTTAGCTCTTGCAATGATGTTTGGCGCAGCAGCCGTTAGCGCAAACGCCCAGATTTCCAGCGTACAGATGCAGGTTGCATGTAACCCGCAGGACGTGAAAACATACGACACACAAAGATTGCGCAGCAGCTTCATGATGGAAAAGGTCATGGTCGCTGATGAAATCAATCTTACCTATTCTATGTACGACCGGTTCATCTTTGGAGGTGCAGTTCCTGTAAACAAAGAACTGACACTGGATACAATCGATCAGCTGAAAGCTCCTTATTTCCTGTTCAACCGTGAGCTGGGAATTATCAATATCGGAGGAGAAGGTATCGTAACAGTGGACGGCAAAGAATATGCGCTCAATTTCAAGGAAGCTCTTTATGTAGGAAGAGGCAATCAGAAAGTTACCTTTAAAAGCAAAGATGCATCAAAACCGGCAAAATTCTATTTGAATTCAGCCATTGCTCACAAGGCTTACAAGACACAGCTTGTCACACTTGACGGACGCAAAGGTTCCCTGAAGGCTAATTCATTTGCAGCTGGTAAAATGGAAGAAAGTAATGACCGTGTAATCAACCAGCTGATCGTAAGCAACGTTCTGGAAGAAGGTCCTTGCCAGTTACAGATGGGATTGACAGAGCTGAAGCCGGGAAGCGTATGGAATACAATGCCTGCACATACCCACTCACGCCGTATAGAAGCATATTTTTATTTTAACCTGACTCCGGGCAACATGATCTGTCACCTGATGGGAGAACCTCAGGAAGAAAGACTGGTATGGCTGGCCAACGAACAGGCTATTATGTCGCCGGAATGGTCTATTCATGCAGCTGCCGGAACAAGCAACTATATGTTTATCTGGGGAATGGCCGGAGAAAATCTCGACTATGGAGATATGGATAAAATCTCATACACAGAAATGAAATAATCCAGTTTTCATATAATCATCTATTTATCATTCTAAATGTTGTGGTTCTTAACCATTTACATAACTCAAATTACATACCACACATTTAGAATGATAGTTTTTTGACAAACAAATTTAAATTGGGCAGGCAAATTTTTAGGAACACAAAGAAACACTTTCAGTAGAGCCAAAACCCATAGAAAAACATTATTAAACTTTATATCATGAATACATTTCGAAAAGCAGATGAAAAAATGACAAACTTCAGATGGGTTATTTGTGGAATGTTATTTTTTGCAACTACAGTAAACTATCTTGACCGACAGGTTCTTTCTCTAACCTGGAAAGATTTTATCGCACCAGAATTTCACTGGACAGACTCCAACTATGGAGATATCACAGCTATATTTTCAATTGTCTATGCCATAGCAAATCTTTTTGCCGGACGTTTTATCGACTGGATGGGTACCAAAAAAGGATATCTCTGGTCTATTTTCATTTGGTCAGCAGGAGCCTGCCTCCACGCATTATGCGGCTGGGCAACTGAGGTAACCTTAGGTATTCACAATGCAACAGAAATGCTTTCTGCCACAGGAGCCGTAGCATCAACTATCGCAATCACCAGTGTATACTATTTTATTGCAGCACGTATTGTTTTAGGAGCAGGTGAAGCAGGTAACTTCCCCGCAGCCATAAAAGTAACAGCAGAATATTTCCCTAAAAAAGACCGTGCTTTCTCTACTTCGATATTCAATGCCGGTTCTACCATTGGAGCATTGATAGCTCCCGTAAGTATTCCTCCTTTGGCACGTTATTTCCAAAGTATAGGTGTAGGAAACGGTTGGGAAATGGCATTTGTTGTAATCGGTGCTTTAGGTTTTGTTTGGATGGGATTATGGATGTTCCTATATAAGAAACCAAATGCTAATCCACATGTAAACGCAGCTGAATTAGCATATATTGAGCAAGACAACAATGAGCAAGAAGCAAAAAGCTCAGACTCACAGACTACAAACAGTGATTTTGACAATCAGAAAATTTCTTTCCTCCAGTGTTTTAAATTCCCTCAGACATGGGCTGTATTCTTCGGTAAGTTCATGACAGATGGTGTATGGTGGTTCTACTTATTCTGGACACCTGCTTAT
>ERZ791724.1133-NODE-1133-length-16124-cov-3.698239_pt1 | contig 16124 bp, 10 predicted proteins | sample MGYA00510044_ERZ791724 | MGnify/ENA primary metagenome ERZ791724 (study PRJEB30046, sample SAMN00715140) | human gut metagenome | study: EMG produced TPA metagenomics assembly of the A metagenome-wide association study of gut microbiota in type 2... | reverse complement strand
CTTGCGACAGCTTGTTTATTCTATCAAAATGTTTTTCATTTGTCAAGAACTTTTTCACGGCTCATTTCAATAACCATTTTCAAAGTATATTCATAAAGCCATGTTTATAAATCTTAACTCACAAGCTCTACAACTCAATGTGTCCCGCGAGTCAGCTTTGATATAATATCATCCCGGCACACATATGTCAACGGATTTACTGCAATTAATTAAAGTAGTAAAACTATCTTAAAAAACATAAATTTTCTAAATTGTCTGTTTATTATATACAATTCTCGCAATTACTATCTGACAGCCTCTATCGCTTCCTTGATATTTGCCACACCGACAATCTCAATTCCACTAATATGCGACACTCCTGCAAGACACACTTTGGGAACAATACACTTTTTAAAGCCAAGCTTCTTTGCCTCAGCCACACGCTGCTCTGACATGGTAACTCCGCGCACCTCTCCGCTTAAGCCCACCTCTCCAAAGCATATGGTATCCTCACGCACTATAATATCCTTTTTGCTTGATGCGATTGCAAGCACTATCCCAAGGTCTATCGCCGGTTCGTTCATCCTTATACCTCCTGCTATATTCACATAAGCGTCACAGTCTGACAGCGACAGATTGGCTCTTTTTTCAAGGACCGCCATGAGCAGGTTTACTTTATTATAATCTGTACCATTTGCTGTACGCCTTGGATTATTAAAAAAGCTGTGACAGACAAGAGCCTGTATCTCGAGAAGTATCGGTCGGCTTCCCTCTATGGAGCATGTGACAATTGACCCTGATGCTCCCTCGGGCTTACCGCTAAGCATATACTCCGACGGATTTTCCACCTCAACAAGTCCCTCCGCCTTCATTTCAAATACACCTATCTCATTGGTCGAACCAAATCTGTTCTTAACGCCTCTAAGTATCCTGTACGACTCATATCTGTCACCCTCAAAATAAAGCACAGTGTCAACCATATGCTCTAACGTCCTAGGTCCCGCAACCGCACCATCCTTTGTCACATGTCCTACTATAAAAACAGAAATACCCAGAGTCTTTGCAAGCTGCATAAGCACTCCGGTTGTCTCCCTGACCTGTGAGACACTGCCCGGTGCAGATGATATCTCTTCGTTATACATGGTCTGAATGGAATCTATCACAACAACCTCAGGCTTTTTGCGCTGAATCACATCCTTTGCTATATCAAGACTTGTCTCGCATAAAAGCTCCAGCGAATCCGTAAAATCGCCAAGTCTGTCGGCACGCATCTTTATCTGATGCAGGGATTCCTCACCTGACACATAAAGTAATGGCACCTTTTTTTGTGAAAGTTCCCTGCATACCTGAAGTAGAAGCGTGGATTTTCCTATACCTGGATCTCCTCCAACAAGTACAAGTGAACCCCTCACAATTCCTCCACCAAGCACTCTGTCAAACTCGGCTATACCTGTCACTATACGCTCCTCTTTCTCGCTTTTTACTGCCGAAAGGGGCAGAACCTGTGCCGCCTTTGATTCTTTTTTTACTTTTCCCGACGAGCTTATCGACTTTTTATCTACGGTTTCCTCTACAAATGTATTCCATTCCTTACAGGCCGGGCACTGTCCCATCCATTTTACCGATTCATAACCACATTCCTGGCAGAAAAATACAGAGGTCTTTCCTTTTGCCATATTGTTCTCCTTTATAAAATACAAAAAGCCCGGCTTTCACCGGGCTAAAAATATGCTCTATTTTCTTGATACTTTGATATCGACTGAATCAACACCCTCAAGCTCTACGCTTAAGCTGAGCTTGCCGCCGAGATTTGTCTTCATAGTACCTGCAACAGCTCCAGCTATATCAATTTCGTACTCTGTCTCCTCTTCAAGGCCAAGAGTAATCTGAGCATCCTCAGGTCCCTCCACAGTAAATGTCACTGTATCAGCAGTCTCCTCGAAATCCATAACCGCTGTTCCCGGAACAGACTCGTATACAAAGAGTCCGTTTCTTTCGAGCTTTGTAATCTCCTTAAAGGTCTTTACCTTGTAGATATCTCCATCCTTCTCAAAATTGTCAAGCTTTGCCTTTGCAGCCAATGTATAATCTCCGAAGCTGAGCTTTCCGTTTTCCTCAGTACGGATTAATTCACTTATTACAGCCATTTTTATCCTCCCGTAGCTATATTGATATATTAATTATAAATCCAATTCTACTCAACAGTCAATGAAATTTGTTTGTTTTTCGTAGAAATTATTACCTTATCACCTCGCTTGATTTTGCCGGTAATAATATCCTCTGACATGCGGTCTTCAATCTCCTCCTGAAGCTTTCGTTTAAGAGGTCTTGCGCCATATTTTCTGTCATAGGCTTTGTCCACGATAAAGGATTTTGCACTGTCGCGCACTGTGAGCTCTATATCAAGCTGTTCTTTACAGCGTTTCTTAAGCTCCTTTACAAGAAGTGTCACTATATGCTTCATGTCATCCTTGTTGAGAGCTCTAAATACAATAGTCTCGTCGATTCGGTTCAAAAACTCAGGTTTAAATATACGGCGGACCTCCTCCATGACACTGTTCTTCATACGCTCGTGATCCTGCTTTTCATCATCACCAGCGCCAAAGCCAAGGCGCTTTGGTTCTATAATAGAAGAAGCTCCTGCATTTGACGTCATGATGATTATTGTATTCTTGAAATCAACCGTGCGCCCCTGTGAATCAGTGATTCTGCCATCATCAAGCACCTGTAAAAGTATATTGAACACATCAGGATGTGCTTTTTCTATCTCATCAAACAGTATAACAGAAAAAGGATTGCGTCTGACCTTCTCTGAGAGCTGTCCGCCCTCCTCATGGCCCACATATCCCGGTGGTGAACCAATCATCTTTGAAACACTATGCTTTTCCATGTACTCTGACATGTCAACACGTATCATGGCATCTTCCTTGCCAAAGACAGCCTCAGCAAGCGCCTTTGACACCTCCGTCTTACCTACTCCTGTCGGTCCCAAAAACAGGAATGAGCCAATCGGCTTCTTAGGATCCTTTAAACCAACGCGGCCTCGTCTGACTGCCTTTGCGACAGCAGAAACAGCCTCCTGTTGTCCTATTACACGCTTGTGAAGTATCTGTTCAAGCTTTGCAAGTCGTCCTGCCTCTGACTCTGTAAGCTTATTTACAGGTATTTTGGTCCATCCCGATACTACATCAGCTATCTCATTTTCACCTACTACAGGCTGATTTTTGCTTCCTGTGCGGTGATTCTTTCTGATAAGCTTCTGCTGCTTATTTTCGAGCACTTCCTTTTCTGACATAAGCGCGCCGGCAGCTGCGAGATCTCCTTTCGACAAAGCATCTTCCACCCGGTTCTGCATATCTGTTATCTCTTTTTTCAGAGCAAGCAGCTCGTCAGATGATGTCAGATTCTTAAGCCTTATCCTTGCTGCCGCTTCATCCATCAGGTCTATCGCCTTATCAGGTAAAAATCTGTCGTTTATATATCGTGCAGAAAGGTTTACTGCTGCTTTCACACCCTCATCTGTGATGATGACACCATGATGCTTTTCATAGAGTCCCTTTAATCCTGTGAGTATCTCTATTGTCTCATCCACACCAGGCTCCTCAACCATCACCGGCTGGAAACGGCGCTCAAGCGCAGCATCTTTTTCCACGTATTTGCGGTACTCTTCTATGGTTGTGGCGCCGATTACCTGTACCTCGCCTCTGGCAAGCGCAGGCTTTAAAATGTTAGATGCATCTAACGAGCCTTCTGCTCCTCCTGCACCTATTATAGTGTGAAGCTCATCAATGAAAAGCAGTACATTTTTGGCATTTGAAACCTCGCTTATCACCTTCTTGATTCGCTCCTCAAACTCACCACGATACTTTGATTTGGCTACAAGCCCGGACATATCTAGAGAAACCAGTCTCTTTCCCAAAAGAATATCCGGAACATTGCCACTGACTATATCCTGTGCAAGTCCTTCTACTATAGCGGTCTTGCCCACTCCCGGCTCTCCAATCAGACATGGATTGTTTTTGCCACGGCGGCAAAGTATCTGGATAACGCGCTCCATCTCCTTTTTTCTGCCTATAACAGGGTCAAGAAGCCCTGCCTCTGCCATATCTGTCAAATCTCTGGAATACTGATCTAATACAGGAGTCGCAGAATTGTATGATGTACTGTAGCTTTTCATCAGATCCCTGTATGCAGACGGATCCTCACCCATCGCACCAAGAATATCTATAAACATCTTCTGACTGTTAACACCCATGGTGTTTAAAAGTCTTGCAGCTGCACAGTCTCCCTGCAGTACTATAGCCATCAACAAATGTTCTGTACCTATCTCATTGCACTCAAATCTATCGGCTTCCTCCGATGCACGCTCCAATACTCTCTGTGTCCTTGGTGAATAGCCATCCCTGTCCATCACTTCGATGTTATCCCCCGGTGAAATCAGGTCTTCAATCATCGAAATAAGCTTATCATATTCCACATTGCAGGATGTTAGAACCTCAGCTGCCACACCAGTGCCCTCTTTTATAAGGCCAGCCAGTATGTGCTCTGTTCCAACATAGCTGTAATTCATTTTCTTTGATATACGTGCAGCCAAATCTATTGCTTTTTTAGCCTTACTTGTATATGGTTTCAAGTCATATCCTCCAGTCATATTCACTAATTTAAGTCGATGAACTGCAAATCATCATCCTCGCTGTCATCTTCATTATCATCCTTTGCACTGCTGTCTATAGTCTCAGACGGCTTATTTCCCTCATTGACAAAGCCATCAAGTGCCATTTGAACCTGATTCTTTAAAGCATCCTCATCAGCATCGTTTTCTGTGTCAGAAACGTTTTCCTGCCTTGAATCGTCTTTTAAATCAAACTCAGAGTTTTCATTCTCAACAGCTTTCTTAGAATCAGGTGTAATTTCTACGGTTCTTCCGACATAGGATGCATTTGATATATTTTCATCCGTAGCCATCTTTTGCTCATCCGCAGCACCTTCCGCTGTTTCTTCTGCGGCTTCACCTGCCGACTCTTCTGCAGCTTCTCCTGCCACTTCATCCACCGACTCTTCTGCAGCTTCTTCTGCCACTTCATCTAACGGCTCTTCTGTAACCTCTTCTTCCAGCTCATCTGCTATCTCGTCCGCAGTTTCATCAGTTGTTTCTTCCAAAGCTTCATTTGATACATCTTCTGCTGCATCATCTACATCATCATCGTCATCATGATAGTCCATTGCCTTATATTTTCTGTTTTTCACAGCTGATACAATAAGCAACAGTAACAGAATAACGATAACAAGAACCAGTATTGCAGCTAAAACAAGATATTTATTGGCAATTCCCGGGACAAGCTCGCTCTTTGTTGTATCGTTTTCCTCCTGTGCCACTGTAGGTGTACTGAGCTCAGTTCTCATATATGTGCCATCTACGCTATCATATGTATACCAGCCACTCTCACCATTGTCATTCATAGCGTATACGAGGTAAAAATCCTTTGTCTGATCATCGGTTTTTTCGGCTTTGGTCTGGTAGGCTGTTGCCACACCCTTGCCCTCTATGGAGAGTGATACCTCATTATATCCCTCAGGCACATCATCCACCTTAGGCAGTAAAACCACTATAAAATGCGACTCTGAATTGATACGAACAAACTCATATGCTGCATTCTGTGCTGCATCATATACAAAAAGCCCATTGCCGCTTTCCGACTGTAAATACACAAGTGTGATATCACCAAAAGTGCCATGAAGGGTATTGTACTCAAGACCGTCAATCACTGTCTTTGAGTGCTCAAAGCCTTCAGGGACAACATCCTCCGGAATGTCATTGACCATAGTCCACTCTGTGCCATTTATATCGAACTTCTTCCAGTTATCCTGCTTATCTGCATTCTCCGGATCATCCTCGGTTCTTCTGGTAACAACTATATTGTATGTGCTTGTGCTGCCGTCCTCTGCTGTTACAACAATGCTGACCGTATTCTCTCCAACCTCAAGTGAATCATTGCCTGTGACAGATGTCACACTTGCCTTGGAATCAGCCGGATTTGCTGTAACTGCAAGGCTTGAACAGCTGTAATCTACTGTAGCTGTGTAATCCTTTGTCGCAGCAGAAAACTCAGGGGAAAGCGTACCTGCTGAGATAACAAGTGAACCAAGAGATGCGTTTGAGGATTTCTTTTCCTCTTTGTTTTCATTATCTTTATTCGCATTGTTGTCATTGCCGGTATTGCTGCCGAAATTGTCCTTGTTATCCTTGTTGCTGTTTGAATCATTGTTTGATGAAGCACTTGTTACCGTCACCTTCGTGCTGGCACCGGTAATTGTACCTCCGGCATCGTTGCCCTCTGCATCTCCTACAACTGTACAATATGCCTTTATAGTGCAGCTTCCTGCAGCCTTCGCCGTAAATGAAAATGACTGCGATGTGGGATATCCTGCGGCGTCACCAATATTGGCCACACCATCTCCTCCGTTACTCAGTACTCCCTCGTCAGAGCTTGAGATAACTACAGTACCAAAATATCCAGACGGCATGGAAACAGTCACCTTAACTGTTTTTCCAACAGCTATAGAGCTTGAGCTGACACTTAATCCAAGTCCCTGCGCATATACATGCTCGGCAGGTGTGAAAACAAGCATCACCGCCACAACAAGTGATAATATACATCCAAATAATTTCTTCATATTTTTCCTCACATTTCTAATTCTGCGATATCTTTGATTTGCCCAGTATGTGTCTGTTCATGATTATCATATCAAGGGCATTTCCACCATCACGCTTTCTGTTAGCATCAGCTGCCTCCAGATAAGCACCTGTGAGTGTTCCCTTTCCTAAAATATGTCTGTTGAGCTTAATCATATCAAGAGCATTTACAGCACCATCACCATTGATATCTCCATATATAACAATATCGTATGTCTTTTTCAGATTACCTGAAGCGTCATAAACAGCCACCTTATTGCCTGTTGCAACCTTCCCGCTGTTTTCTGAGCCCGAGCTTGTCAGAAGCTTTACAGTACCTGATGCTGATACTGCTATATTCTTCACAAAATCAGCTGCACCGGTTCCAGGCTCAATGCCTGTAATATAAGTACCTATACTGTATTTACCTGATGTTATGTTTACATCAGTATTATTTTGGTTATTATTGTTCTGATTATTATTGCCACCTGCATTATTTGCAGATGCCGCCTGCCTGTTTATATTGATAGTGTATGTTCTTGTATCACCGCTTTGCGACTTGCATTTTACCTTAATTGTATTATTTCCGACAGCAAGCGAATAGCTTCCTGTGCCTGAAACACCACTGTTTCCTGAAACTGCATTTGCCGAAACAGTCACTGAGCTTATAGCATTTGAAACAACTGCTGAATAGCTTGTTGTCGTTCCATTGAAGGCCGGTGTGAGTGTTACACCGCTTATCGCAAGCGACTGCAGATAGTTATTGGTATCGCCGGCTTTATTAAAGCCTACTGCTGACGATGGCATATTGTTGTATACAGGTATTTTAAATACAAAAGCCTGATTCTTGTCTGAATATCCTTTAGCCAGACTCTGTCCCTCAGTAAGAGCCGCTGTGGCATTGCCCATGTACTGATGGAAATACAGCGAGCTTGTATTTACTACATTAAACTTCTCAAAATACAGTGTATTTTGACCCTTATTTATATAATTGCTGCCCACCTTTACAGCTCCGCCGCTTATGGACTTTACTCTTGTATTCCAGCCCTGCTTCTTGGCAAAATACAGACCATTTTTATAAATCTGTGCCTTCGTGTTTCCGGTTGCACTAAAATTAAAATAATTATAATATCCTTCGTATCCGGAATATGTACCCGAAATAAGAGGGCTCGTTCCCTTTTGCCCCTGCTCCTGCTTTATGCGCGATGCTATATGGTATGCACTTACTCCACTGCTCTTTGCCACATCCATGAATGTGCTTGCATAATTGATTTTCTCACCATTGTTGGAATAGGTCTTTGTTCCCTCCATAAATGTGCCTTTTACTATAGACTTGACACCTTCAAGTGCCTCATTTGGACTGTATGCAAGGCTTTGGAACTGAAAAATATTGGTCTCATCAAGAAAATTCCTTGGATCCATGAGATAAGCAATATAGGCACTGCTTGCTGACACCCATCCCGGTTCGTACTCAACCCACGTATTTGTTGACCAGTTATATGCTCCCGAAGCTGTGGATTTCTTGGCATTGTCTGCTGATTTGGATACCAGATTAAGTCCGTTTACACTTTCATTTTCAATCACCGTATCCCAATTCAAACCTGTATTTACAGCCTCAAATGTCCAGCTTGGATACTTATTGTGAAGAGCTGTAAGGTTTGGAATATAGCTGTCAGGAAAGCCTGCATTCTTCATAGCCGTGACAAAATCAGTATTGTCTCCGCTATTATTGTATGTCACCTTTATGTATGTACTGATAGTCCAGCCCGTAAATGCCTTGCCGTTTAAAGTACCCTTGACATTGTACCAGACCACACCGTTTACCCTGGTCTCTCCTATTATGTCAACCTGATGGTTCCAGTTGAGTGAGACAACCTTGGTAGTGCCGGATGTGCCTGCTGCATTGCGGACATACACATTGCCACCTGTAATCGTACCTGTAGCATATGCTCCCGATGCGGTTGCAATGGCAAGCTGTTCCTCATTATTCTGCTGTATGGCATCCGCATTGCCGGTGTCTGCCGAAGCATCCCCTGTCTGCGCATTGTCTGATGCAGCTGTGCCGGTACCTGCTGATACAAAATCAGACCTGATATAGCTGACACACTCCTCGTTATTTGCTGCCAGATTGTACTTTGCCTTGTACCACACCTTGCCGTCTGCACCTGTGGTCTGCTCAAGAATAGTAATATCCTTGCCGTTTGAAAGCTTGTGCTCCAGCTCATACTCTGTGCCCGGTCCGCTTCTCGCCGCTACCCAGTATCTCTCATCACACACAACCTTAGCCGCCTGATCCGCATAGACTGCTATGCTGCTGTATGGTGCCAGGTCACATGCGGCTAATGACAATGTAACGACAGAAACTGCCAGAAATTTATTTATCTTTATCATCAAATCCCATCTTTCTTATGTGCATTGTTTACATTAATCCATTATCCATTTAATTATAATAGAATATGGCCTTTGTATCAATGTATTCGGCAGAAATTTATTATTTTTTTATTAATAATATAAAAAACTCCCTTCAACGTGCAGCTCATGCTTACGTTTCAGGGAGTTGTCTGATTCATATTCTGCTTATTCTTACTGTCTTCTGTCGCTTTTTCTAGCTGAACAGGGATTTTATCTTATCCCATAAATCCATGAAAAAGTTACCAAGCTTTTCCCAGAAGCCCGGGTCATTTATCTTATCGCCAAGCTTTGATGCCCAGTCCTGTGCCTGGTTGATGACTGAATCCCAGTCGATATTGGCATCCTTAAGCTTCATAAGAAGCGATGTCAGCTTTGCAATATCATCATCAGAAAGCTTCAGGTCGTAATCCTTTGCAGCCTCCTTTATCGCATCCTTTATCTGGCTCTCATCCTTAAGCCCTCCATCAGCAAGCTGCTTCTTTAAATCTGCAATCATTGCCTCGATATCTTGCGAATCGCCGTCAATGCTCTTGTTGAGCTCTCCTGTTGTGACAAGCTCATCCATCGCTGCGTCTGTCACCTTGTCGTCAAGCTTCTTGCCTGTCATCTCCTCGTATGCCTTTAGTGTGCCTACAAGTGCTGCCGTTCCGGAAATAGGGAACGGTCCTGCGACTATGATTTTAGCATCAGCTATGCCTGCTGTGGCAAGCGCATTCTTGTACATTCCTACCGTACAGTAATTGATATTGTGCGTGGAAACACTAAGACCCGCACCCTTTTTATCCTCTGTAATGAGTACTGAGGAAAGTGACCTTGTGCCAATCTCGCTCTTGCTGATGTATGAATCGAGGTACTTGTGCTCCTCATCATTATTTACATAGACCACATCGTATTTGTCCAGATCAGTGAGCTCGATTCCCATAAATCCAAGCACTGTCGCTCTCTGATCCGGTGTGAGGTCTGCTCCAAGACTTAAGTATGGCTTATCATTATTGCTGATGGTCACCTTGTCGTTTGCCTCACTGCCAGCTGTCGTTGTGCTGTCTGCAGTACTGTCTGTGTTACTCTTATCAGCTGCGTCACTGCTGTCACTGCCTGATACATCAACGCTTGAAACTGTATCAGTCTGCGTAGCTGTCTCTGTTGCAAATACAGCCGGATTCATCGTAAACAGTGTCACCGCAGCAAGCACGCTACATACAATACTCTTTGCTTTTTTCTTTATTAATCTAATCATTTTTCCTCCAATCTACTGCTCTATATCATACGAAATTGTAAAGTTACTTCCGTCGAAGCTGACATCTGCCATGCTTCCGCATACCACAGGCATCATCGGCGACATATGACCTATATCCAGATCCATGATGATTGGCACATTAAACTCTCTAAGCAGTGATGAAAGCGCCTGTCTGTGGTCTATGCCAAACATTTCCTCTCCGAAGTGCGCCGGGCGTCCGATAAGAAAGCCCTTTACATTTGAAAACCATCCTGCATTTTTCATCTGCCACATAGCCCTTCTCATGCCCATCACATTAAGGTCACAGGCCTCAAGGAACCATATGATACCATCATCACTGTAGCGCTCATTAAATTCCCTTACATGGTCAAACGATGTACCAAGCAGATTGATAAGACAATCCATGCAGCCACCAAGCAGCCTGCCTCTCATGGTAAGCCTGCTTCCCTTTGCCACCGCAGGAATAGAGCTGATGCACGACTTTTCAGTCAGGTTGTAGCCCACAAACGGAGCATTCTCATCCTTTATCGATTCCTTCTCCCACATAGGGTAATTGGTAAATGAAAGCTTCCTGCCACAAAGCAGATTAAATGCATCGGTAAGTGACTCATGCCACACCTCCATACCAAAGCTGCCCGCACACGGCCCGTAAATACCTGCTGTATCTGCAATAGTAGCCTCCAAAAATGTGAAATTCGTGTTGTCGGAATAGCCCATGTACCATTTCGGCTTTGACTGCTTCACGCGCTCAAAATCAATATAAGGCACTACCTCGCACATCAGCTCGCCACCACCACAGGATATAAGCACATCACTGTCAACAGAAGCATAGCTCTCGTTCAGCTCTTCTGCGCACTTCTTAGGTGTATTGCTGATACCTATGCCACTGTCGCACCTGCAGTTAGGTCCCTCTATCGTCTTATAACCCATGCTGTGAAACCTTTTAATGGCATTGTCAAAGGCACTCCTGTACGGCTCTGTTGTACAGCCCATCGAAGGCGCCACAAAGCCTATTGTTCCTCTATCCTTTAGAAATTCAGGGTATCTCATGTTTCTATCATCCTATCACTATTATTTACATATCTAAGCTTCTGTCTGAAGTAAAATATGTAGGATTTTATCATTTCTGTCAAGGTCATTTTACTGTCATAATTAAATGTCGTCGTGTACTGCACATGCTGTCTGTTGCACCAGTTGTATATATCATGCAGACTTATCGAATCAACATTCTTCATATTGTTCATAAACACCTTAACCTTTGAAAGCTCATCCTCACTGTCAATGTATAGATGAAAGATAGTATTCGGACATTCAATTATTATCTGCTGTTCTTCTATATTTTTCATCACTGTATCCTCTATTGAATAATGTATCCTGTGTGATTAAAAATATTATCGTCTGTCACACCGGGATGTGAGTAATAACAAAATATCGTAACTGTTCAGTACCTTCACAGTTAAAAAATATCACATAACCATAGTACTACACCGGCGTCACAAAATCCAGTCATTTTTGCCTGCCAATTCTTACTATTTTATTAAGAAAAACGGTAAATATCATACTCCCTCACAGTCAAATGCCGGGATAAAGCTGTCCTTTGCCACGTCCCCTTCCTGTATAAATGCATTCGTGATTCCTATTTCGAGGGCATAGTCAACAAGCCTTTCATACTCTCTCCTTGTCACTGTACGGTTTATCTCAGGATAATCCTTTAGTGCAATCGGCGTAAACTGGCTCATCATGCTTATATATACGTGATCATGATATGTATCATACAGGTACTTAAGTACAGCCTTTGCATCATTCACATGTCCCGGCAGTAGAAGCTGTCGCACAATAACTCCCTTTTGTATGAATCCTGTCGCATCGTCAATCACGACATCCGGCTGCTGCCTGACCATCTCTGAAAGCGCCTGCTTTGCGACAGACGGATAATCTTTTGCCCTTGAATACATTGCCGAAAGCGTACTGTCCATATATTTAAAATCCGGAAGATACACATCCACTATGCCCTCAAGCAGCTTTAGCTCTGTCACATTTTCATATCCGCTCGTATTATATATAATAGGAAGCTTCATGCCACGGCTCCTTGCATTGTTTACCGCCCACACTATATCAGGGATATACTGCCCCGGTGTGACCAGATTGATATTATTTGCGCCTTTGCCCGCCAGTTCCATAAAGATATCACTCAGCCTCTCTTTACTGATTACCTTTCCCTCTTTTCCGTCAGAAATCTCCCTGTTCTGGCAGAACACGCAGTGCAGGCTGCAACCTGAGAAAAAAACTGCCCCACTTCCTCTTTTTCCTGATATGCATGGCTCCTCCCAATAATGAAGTGCTGCTCGCGCCACCTTTATTTCAGATGAAACGCCACATACGCCTGTTTGTCCGGTTCTTCTGTTTGTGCCACATTTTCTGGGACACAATAAGCAATTTTCGTATTTATTCATATTTTTCATTTTAACCCTTGCTAAAAATAATGTTTGATACTACAATCTATATGATTATGCGCAGCATATGTCATGCGCCTTTAATAATCATTTAAAATTATATCATAACTATTCTTACAGAAGAGAATAGTTAAAATACACAATAAGGAGATTACAATGAATCAGTCAAACTGTATCGTCGCCCAGTCAGGCGGCCCAACTGTTGCAATCAACGCAAGCCTTGCAGGAGTCATCGCAGGAGTAAAAAGCTCTGAGAAATACGATATCTGCTATGGCGCTGTAAACGGAATACTCGGCATTTTAAATGAGAATTATCTCAATCTGTCAGATATTTTTGCAGATGATGCTAATCTTGAAAAGCTTAAGACCACACCTGCCATGTATCTTGGCTCATGCCGCCACAAGCTCCCTGATTACAAGGATGATGATTCACCATATGTATACATCTTCCACCAGTTCGATAAGCTTTCTATAAAAGCTTTCTTTTACATCGGTGGAAATGATTCGATGGATACCGTATTAAAGTTATCCGATTATGCAAAAAAAATCAACAGTGATGTGAAAATTATAGGTATTCCAAAAACCATCGACAATGATCTGTGCATGACAGACCACACTCCTGGCTTTGGCTCTGCCGCCAAATATATCGCATCAAGCATGCTTGAGATAGCCCATGACACCTTTATCTATGCTGTTAAGAGTGTGACAATCGTTGAAATCATGGGACGTGACGCAGGATGGCTCACTGCCGCTTCCGCTCTCGCACGTAATGAGTACAATACAGCGCCTCAGTTCATCTATCTGCCTGAGGTGAATTTCGACAAGGACAAATTTGTTGCCGATATAAAAGAAGCCCTCGAGCACACTAACAATGTGATAGTTGCCGTATCCGAAGGAATACATGACGCAGACGGCTCATACATTACATCATCAAATGCCGCATGTGACCAGTTCGGACACCAGCAGCTAAGCGGTGCCGGAAAAGCTCTTGAGTTCATCGTAAAGGAAAACATCGGTGTCAAGGTGCGCTCTGTAGAGGTAAATGTGCTCCAGCGCTGTGCCTCACACCTTGCATCATTAACCGATATCGAGGAATCTTTTGCTCAGGGTAAAAAGGGTGTCATGATTGCAGCGGAGGGTGTGACCGCATCAATGGTATGCTTGAAGCGCATCTCAAATGATCCTTATCAGGTGGAATACACATATTCTGCTATCAAGGATATCGCAAACGAGGCCAAGTCTGTGCCAAGAGAGTGGATCAATGATGCGGGCAATGATGTGAAGCCTGAGCTTATCGAATACTTAAAACCACTTATTCAGGGAGAAACCGCTGTAGCCTACAAGGATGGTCTGCCTGACTATATGGATGTGTCACATCTTCACAAATGTAACTGATTTTAGCTGCCGCCTACACCCCGGTGTGGGCAGCAACAGCATATCTCCAAGGAGGTCGATTTACATGAAGAAAAAAGTGCTTATAGCCTGCGCCGTTGTGCTTGGTGTGCTTTTGGCTGTTTATCTTGGCTTTGCCTTTTATTTTAGCAGCCACTATCTGTTCAACACAAAGATTAACTCTGTAAAATACGCAGGGAAAACTGCAAAAGAGGCATTAGAAAAAAATACAGCCCTAAGCCGCGACTATCTGCTCACAATCACTGATAGAAAAGGCAACAGCTTTTCACTTAAGGGACCTGATTTTTCCTATGAATATGTCTCAAACGGTGACGAGGAGCAAATCCTAAAAAGTCAGAATGCTTTTACATGGCCTGTCAGTCTTTTCAAAGCTCAAAACTATACTCTAAAGGGTTCGTCCAAATATGACGATGCCGCTTTGGCGGAAAAGCTCAAGGCTCTTGATATTTTCAGTGATGACTACATTGAAAATCCTGAGGATGCCCACATCGAGATAAAAGACGGCAAATACGATGTGATTGAAGAGAAAAAAGGCTGCAAGCCGATATATGACAGCATCCTTGCCGAAGTAAAGGATGCCCTGGACAATGAGCTTCCAAAGCTTAGCTTAAACGATGACTGTTATGAAGCTCCCGAAATCACAAAGGAAAGCGATACAATCAAAAATGAAAAAGAAGCCCTCGACAAATACACTGCTTCAACCGTCACTTACAAAATTGAAGGTGCCGACGAGAAGCTTGACTCAGCCAAAATCCTTGATATGCTAAGCATCTCAGATGACGGCAGCGTGAGCATAGATGATGCCAAGGTCACTAAATATGTCCAGCAGCTTGCTTCCAAGTACAATACCTTCGGCCGCAAACGCTCATTCAAGACATCGTCCGGTGACACTATTGAAATAGGTGGTGGAGACTACGGATGGGTAGTCAGCAAGAAAAATGAAAAGGCTGAACTTCTTTCTGATTTAGAGGGAGGCAAGCCCGTGGAAAGAGAGCCTGTTTACGAGCAGACAGCACTCCATCGCGGTGCTGACGACATAGGTAATACATACATAGAGATTGACTACACAAAGCAGCACATGTGGTATTACAAGGATGGTGCTCTCCAGATGGAGTCTGATTTCGTATCAGGTAACCTCGCCCGTCAGAATGGTTCCGTAGATGGTGTATACAAGATTGTTTACAAGCAGAGAAATGCTACTCTTGTCGGCGAGGGATACTCTTCTCCTGTCAGCTATTTCATGCCGTTTGCCTACAATATAGGTATCCATGATGCCAGCTGGCGTGATACCTTCGGAGGAACAATTTACAAAACCTCAGGCTCACACGGATGTATCAATGTGCCACCTGCTTTTGCAGAGCAGCTGTTCAACGCTGTGGATAAGGGCACTCCTGTCGTTGCCTACTACAGAGAAGCTGTCACTCTGACAAACAATGCTGCAAAAATGTCCAATGCATACTCGTATGTGGCTCCTGATGCTGCGCAATAGATGTGGATTGCTTGGTTATTTTTCAATAATACGGGAAGACGACCGGCACACGGGGAATTTGCCCCCGGCAGAGGTGCTCCCGACGAGCTAACGCTACGCAGCTAAGGTACTGTACGAATTATGCTTTTTAGATTTTCTATGCTTGACGAAACCGTCGAAACGCGCCGTCCATGGCGCGGTTTCTCCTTGCCCCGGCGTCCATGCCGGGGCATTTCTGCGTTTCATGTGCATAATTCTACAGTATCTAAGCCACTGCGCTAGTCGCTCTTTCGGGAGCACCTCTGCCGGGGGCAAATTTCCCGTGCACCGGTCGCCTTCCATCAAAATACTAAGTATATTACAAATAAATTTCCAATTATACTTTCCCTTATATTGTATCTTCCCACAGCATACCAGACACCAGCCCCACATACCGCGGGGGCGCATACATCCTCCCCCATTTCAGCCACAGCGTAAGGGACGTAAGCC
>ERZ791724.1130-NODE-1130-length-16159-cov-4.300671_pt1 | contig 16159 bp, 13 predicted proteins | sample MGYA00510044_ERZ791724 | MGnify/ENA primary metagenome ERZ791724 (study PRJEB30046, sample SAMN00715140) | human gut metagenome | study: EMG produced TPA metagenomics assembly of the A metagenome-wide association study of gut microbiota in type 2... | reverse complement strand
AGCAAGCAGCACCTATACCTACGGCAACGCTGATTGGCCGGACCTGCTGACGGCGTATAACGGGAAATCTATCACCTACGATGCCATAGGCAATCCCCTGTCCGACGGCACATGGACGTATACCTGCAATGGACAAGAATATGTTATATGGGCGTGGAAGGGCGACTACATTAATTTAGGTGCCGGGGCCGAGTTAGGAATTTATACTGGTGGTGAACCGCATTGGCATGTGGACAAGAGCCTTGCAATGTCTATGTACGTAGAAGTGAAATATAACGGTTCAACTATTATTTCGTTCAGCGATTATACCTGGTGGATTACCGGGTTTAACCCCAATTACCAGAATATGAATGCGAGCAGTTTAACGGCTATATTCACTATACGGCTTAACGATCCTGGTATGTATAATGCTTTCCGGGCTTCGAGACCTGCGGGATGGACATTTGCCTTGATGCAAGGATTTGGTATAGCCAGGTTTTACTTTTGATGTTATGAGGTAATTGCTATGAGGAAAGTATGTTTGTTAATGCTGATTATTATGACCCTATTATTAACGTCTTGCTCATCAGGTGACTCAAATATGGTAAGAGATTTATTTAAAAAAAATGAGAGAGAGACTGCAAATGAGCGTTTTAAAGCACTAATAGGAGCCATTCAAAATCAAGACAGTGTCGCTCTGAAAGCATTCTTTTCTGAAAAATCACTGAAGGAATCGCAAAATATAGAAGAAACTATCACCGCATTGTTTGACTACTTCCGAGGTGATATGCTTTCATATAATGACTGGGGCGGCCCTGGATCTATAGGTGGGATGAACGAAGATGGTACGGGACGTTATTGGAAATGCCTGTATGCGACTTACGATGTTGAAACGACCCAGGATAAGTACCGCTTTGCCATGGAATATATGCTGCTGGATACCGCAGATGCAGATAATGTGGGTATACGGTCTCTGTACATTATCAGATTAGCCGATGATACAGACCCGCAATTTGCATATCGGGGCGACGAAAAGTATACACCGGGTATTAACATCAACAAGACAAGTAGAATACCGCATTGAAATGTATTTCTGCAGAACAGCGTGAAACGCCCAGGATGTTGTCCGGAATCTTTCTTCCTACCTTCTGACTCTTTACCACGGCTGACGGTCACGTCCGGACAGCAGCACCTACGCCTATGACAAGGATAACCGGCTGACCAAGGCAACGGAGGGTGCCATCTCCGCCAACTACACCTACGACAGCTTCAGCCGCATGACGGGCCTGACCGCCAAAAACGGCAGCACCTCCGTGGTCAACACCGCCGTCACCTACATATACAAAACCAGCTTGAGGAGGACAAAATGAGTGACCAAATCAGCATTAAGGAGTATATAGACCCGTTTACGGGTACCAAGAATCCCAAGGCATAAGTAAAACCCCTTAAGGGGTAGCCCGAGAAAGGAATGCGATCGGCAGACCTTTCGGGCCCCTTAAGGGGCTTCGTCCGTAATAGGCCCTTATAGGGCCAGATCAAACCTCCGGCTTAGCCGGAGGTTTTGATTTTTGGGATAGTCCCAAGCCCTTGTTGTTCATGTTATTCTTTGTTAATCTTCTTTGGACAAAATATGCTTAATCTGTTCAAGGCTCTCCGCAAAATAGATTCCTTCCTGCCGTTCCTTTGAAGACAAGCCCATTTCTATCATGTGATTTAAGAGTGCTTTCAGATCCTTGTAGAAGCCGTTCAAATTGTAAAGAATACAGGGAGCATCCAATTGCTTCAGTGATACCTTGGACATGATTTCCGCAATCTCCTCCAATGTGCCAGTGCCACCGGGGAAGGCGATAAAGGCATCGCCCAGCTCGATCATTTTATTCTTGCGCTCCGACATATCCTTTGTGACGATCAGCTCTGTCAGCCCGTCATACTGGAAACCTTCGTCCATAAAGAACTGCGGTTCTACACCGGTCACATTCCCACCGGCATCCAGAACGCTTTTGGCGATCTCGCCCATTAAGCCAGTCTTCGATCCGCCATAGACCAGCGCATTTCCGCTTGCACCAATCCATGTACCAAGTTCCTGAACCGCTTTGCGCAAAGATGGGTCATTGCCTTCGTTTGCACCGAGATAAACTGTAATATTCATATCAGAATGCTCCTTTCATTTATTGCTCTACTTGCTTTTCTTTATTTATCACAGTCAGAAATACAATGATGATCTCTGTCGGCACAGCCATAGATATTCCCATAAAGGTTGACAGTCCGCTCAACGCAATATGGTCAATGCCGCCGATAAATACAGTCGTGATTCCTGCAAACACCATAGGTATTTTATTCAGCCAGGTGTTGCGGAGAAATTTGAGATGCACAAACAGCAGCAGGAAAGTTAGGATCAGTTCACTGACGGTCATTGCGGCGAAGGAAGGAATATGAAATGTCTTTTCGATAAAAGAGGGAAAGAATACATACCTCTTGTGTATTTTCCATTATTGAGAAGTTTGTTGAGAACATCTCTGCTCCATTTTACCTTTCCGGACGGAGAGGAAATGGAACGGCTTAATAGGTATTTTTGGATATCCTCTAAACTATTTTCTTCTCTGTACATTCTGAAAATAGTTTTTACAACTTCAGCCTGTTCGGGCACGATTTCAACAAATCCATATTTGTCTCTCTTAAAGCCATAACAGATTCTTCCGAAAAGTCGGGATTCGATTAATGATAATTTCATAGATTTTGTTTCCTTTCTAATTATAATATGTTTGAAGTAAGGTTTCAATATAAAACACAAATATTAGTGGGATTGCAAAAAAACAAAACCTACATATTAGTGAGTTAGTTCAGTTGATCTTTGACTTAAACATAAAAATGGAGCGATTTTCTATTAAAATCGCTCCAAAACACATAATATTCGATTATTCGTGGGATAAAAAAGAGACAAACAAGCTTTTTAGACTTGTTTGTCTCTTTTGGTCCGAGTGAGGTGACTTGAACACCCAACCTCGACATCCCAAACTTATCGGGAATACTTTTTCCGCTCGTTTATAGCGGTTTTCGGCGCTTTTTAATTTGTTTCACTTACTCTTTGACGCTCTTATTTCCACTGTTTCCGGGTACTCCAGCGCCGTATGTGGTAATCTATGTGGTCAAAAACGCTTCCCACCCGGTTTCCGGTGAACTTTCACCGGTGCCGGATGGGAAGCGTTTCTCGTTGCTGTGTGGTCTGTATTGTAACTCTGGGGAGGGTATTATGCAAGTGGTTTCTGCGGGGGTGGCGACTCAGAAGCTGTGGCGCTATAGACAAAGAATAGCATCATGCATTTGCTCTCTAAAGGTGAAACTCGCTTTCCCTCAATAACTATCGCATTCCCGTAATTTTAGGGTCATTTTAAGGGAAAGTCTGTCTTTCCGCCACAGCCTCACTTTTCCAAAAGATCCTCCATTGTGCAGCCGAGGACTTTCGCAAGGCTGAGGACAGTTTCCGCACTGGCCTTGTTGATGTCCTTGTTGCGCTGCTCATACATTTGAATCGACCGAAGGCTGACATTGCTTCGTCTGGCAAGCTCCGCCTGCGTGCAGCCATAGAGCGTACGGATGCGCTTGAGGTTAGTATCAGCGAAGTACTCGCGTACTTTGGCATCGGCAATATCGGCGAACTTGCTGATGTCCGCTTCGTGGAGAGGCGCATACATCCGCTGCAAATTTTCAAACGAGAGAACCTTAAAAATATCGCTGAACTTCCTGCCGGAGAACCACTGGTAGTAGGCGGCGGCCCAGCCGATCCAATACTCTCTGGAGCGGTTGAAATTGGCTTTCGGTTTGACCGTCGGCGCTTTGCCCGTAGTCTCAACCAGGACATCAACAGCCGCTTCGATTCCGCTTTTCCCCATAATATAGGCCGCTTCGCCGTTCTCGATTCGGTTGCTGATGGAGCTGACGGAAAACAATTCCATGAAGCTGCCTCCGGCGATTCCGCATGCGTTGATGGCATAGTCGAAGGCATCGCCCAGCAAGGCCTGCGCATTATTTAGATACATTTCTTGGTATGCGTGGGTCATCGTTCCGGATGCCTCCTCTCATAATGTCAAGCATGTACAGGCCGTCAGTCGCCTCTTCGAGCATTTTCGAATAAAGCTGATCGGCTTCGTCGTTTCGCGCCTTGCGGAGAACATAATATTTTTCCCTTTCTGCGATGGAAAATCCCTCGTAATGCAGCAGGGAGAAGGCGTATTTAGACTTGACGACGATCTGTTCGCCCAACTTGCCCAGGCGCATAGCACTTGCAAGCTGCTGCACGGAAATTCCACTATTCAAGAAAGACGCCGCAAAGTCGAAATAGGAGTCGTCGGCTCGGTAGCCGATGATCAAGTCATAGGCGTTGACATTGACGCCGAAATTTTCGATCAAATATCGTTTGGCCCGCTGCGCGGCCGGATTATTGATAGAGAACAGACGGTGCTCTACCAAAACGGCGATCCAGTTCAGAATCGTATAGTCCGGACTGTTCAGATTCAGAATTTTTAGGTATTCCGTATCAAGACTGTAACGATTGGCAAAGCCGTTGCGCAAAGAGGATACGGCCCATTCCTTGGCGAGCGCTTCGCTTTCCGTGCAGTAAAAGCCCAGCCCGAAGTCGTTGTTCTGCCTACCCAACCCAAAGGCGGGAGCCTCTACGATCTGCTCAGAGCCGTGATATAGGGTGATTTTCTGATCCATTTCCGCATCCTCCTAAGTATCTCTGTATCTCTGCGCAAATTATATCACCAAAGTGATATAAAATCAAGTTGTATTTGTGGGGAGATTACTATACATGTGGTTTCTGCGTGGGTGGCGGCTCAAAAGTTGAGCAGCTGTAAGCAAAGAATAACCACTTTCTGCACGAGTGGCTTGCACAGCAAACGCTATGGCAGCACGCACTATGACGCAAGGTCAGCGTCACGAGGGAATTTAAGAGCAATCCTTATCGTTTTTATTTTGTGTAAAAATCGTGATATTCCACCATTTTCTTGCTTTTTGCGCCTAAATATGCTATCATAATATACAACACCGGCAAGTGTTGGAATGGACCCCACCATGCGGCGGGGCATTGAGTGCAATGTCGAAACTAGACTACTTCAAAGCTCTAATTATCGAGGTGAGCCAATGCAAATCATCGACAATATCAATCACATCGTCAAAAACGACCTGCAAGATAGTATTCAGCCAGGAAGCAAATTGTCTATCGCCGCGGCTTGTTTTTCGATTTATGCATACCAAGAGCTGAAGAAGCAACTTGAAAAGCAGATTGCCGTGTTGGAAAACAAAATGCGGCGAGAAAAGCAGCTCAACCGGCAGATGGATATGAATGCGGAGTTAAAAAAACTCCGAATCGAACTAAAGCAGATAACATGACAAGGAGGTTGTAGTGTGCCAAGCGCAAATACAAAGAGAATAGAAGAATCTGCAACTACAGCCCTTAAAGCTGAATTGCTAAGATGCCCTATACTTGATTCGTACATCGACTCGAATGATAAAACACCTTCATGGGATGGAACAGTATTCGTGTATAAATCTGAGAAGACGAAGAAAGAAAACCTTGCCGGCCGTGTTCCAATCCAGATTAAGGGGACAGAGAAAGTTATTGTATCTGATACTGCAACTTTTTCGTGTAGTGTCACAGATTTGAATAATTATTATAAAGATGGGGGCTGTGTTTTCTTCCTTATAAGTGTCGATTTAAGTTCGGGCAATTCAAGAATATTCTATAAGACTCTGCTTGTCGTTGACCTTGACAAGATAATCAAGGGTGCCGGAAAACAAAAGACCAGCACAATTCACTTGAATCTTTTTCCTACTGAGGCTAATGAAATTTCCAGCATTTTTATGGAGTTCACAGACAATGTGCATAAGCAAATGGGCTTCATCGGAAAAGACATCCCCACTTTTGAATCATTGGAAGCAAATGGTGCAGAGATCACATCCTTAACTTTTACCGCATCGGGTATTGGATTAACTTTGGATGAGATCCCCAAGTTCCTGTCTACACATGACTTTTATCTGTACGCAAAGGTCAAAGGCCTGGATGTGGATGTCCCTATTGATAAGGTCACAAATGCGATTATATCAAAGCCCGTGGACGGAGAAGTGCGGATAAAAGATCGACGTTTCTTTTCCGCCTATCGAGTGGTGTATGAGAACGGAAATCCCATCATTCGCATTGGCAAAGGGATTAGTGTTGCCTTAAAAGCAGAGGAGAACCGGATTACAGTACACACAGACAGACCGGATACTCTGTCCGACTTTATTATTGAAGCAGACTTCTTTATAGAACTGGTTGAACAGGGAGAATTAACACTGAACGGGGTGACTATCCCGCTTAATGGTGCATCGTTGACAGATTTGCAAGAGAGAAAGAAAAACCTTGAATACTGCAAGGATGTTAAAAAGATGCTGGATTATTTAGGTGTGACCGAAGAACTTCTCCTAAACGATTTGTCAGAAAATGATGAGAAGAATCTAAGGAACTTTACAGGAGCGGTGCTATACAACCGGAAAATAGGGTTCCCCAATATGGAACAGGATCAGTTCTATGGTGCGTTCAAAATTGCAAATCTTGTGATTTGGATTTGGGCGAATAGGCAATTAGACGGTATGTATAGCATAGATAGTTTCTTCAAATTGCATCAGATTACACTTTTTACAGATGACGATGTTGATTTGAAAAAGCCTATCCAGACATCGCAATTTGTACTGTTTGATAAAAAAGGGCTGGTTCATATCTCTAATATGGACTATGAAATGGTTTACTCGGACATATCCCAGACGCCCCTTTCTCCTGAGTATTGCACGAAGGTTAACTTTTTAGTCCTTGACATGATAGGTGCATACGATGAGCAGACAAGGCACGATGAGAAGTTGCTTAACCTGGCAGAAAAGATATGTGACTGGTTGAAAAGTATCGAGTCCATGATCGACCCGGAGGTTCTGCTTCTTAATAAACTCCAAATCACTAAGCGTCGCAGAACACTTTCTATGAGCGAGATTATTGAACTTGCCAAGCTCACAGAAAATAGTTATCCACCAGCAACAAGATGTGGAGCATACTTGCTCATGGACGCTGATGAAGAGGCACAAAAGTGCTTCGACGAGCTTCCGCTCATAGCACAAGAAGAATTTTTGAAATATCCGATTTGCCACTTTGGTAAACCTACAATGAAGGAGGATAAATCCAATGGATAAACTACGCATGGAATCGCCGGATATGACGGCGCAGAATATAGACCGCATTGCCGCCCTGTTTCCCAACTGCATCACGGAGATGCTGGACGAGGAACGCAGCACGCCGGAGAAGAAGGTGTACAAGCGGGCGGTCAACTTTGAGCTGCTGAAACAGATGCTTTCCCCGGACGTGGTGGACGGGGACGAGGCATACGAGTTTACATGGGTCGGCAAGAAGGCGGCAATCGTGGAAGCCAACAAGCCGATCCGTAAGACGCTGCGCCCTTGCATGGCGGAGAGCAAGGATTGGGACACCACCGAAAACCTCTACATCGAGGGCGATAATCTGGAAGTCCTCAAGCTCTTGCAGGAGAGCTATCTCGGCAAGGTCAAGATGATCTACATCGATCCGCCGTACAACACCGGCAACGACTTTATCTATGCCGACGATTTCATGCGTTCGCAGGAAGAAGAAAACGCACAGATGGGAATGTACGACGAGGACGAAAACCGCCTGTTCAAGAATACGGACACCAATGGGCGGTTTCATTCTGACTGGTGCAGCATGATTTATTCCCGGTTGCTGTTGGCAAGGAATCTGCTGACGGAGGATGGGTTTATTTTTATTAGTGTTGATGAAAATGAGTTTGAAAACATGACCAAAATATCAAGCGAGGTTTTTGGGAGAAGTAATTTGCGTAACTGCATTGCAGTACGTCGAGGCATAAAAAACGTTCAGGCTCAGTTTGATACACTATCGTCTTTATCGCAGGGGCATGAATATATTCTCCTTTTTTCAAAGAGGACTGACTCGCGACTGCCTAAGCTATTTAGTGTATTCGACGAAAAGAAAAAAGGGAAATGGGACACTTTTTGGCGAGGGACTGACAGACCCACAATGCGTTATGAGTTGTTTGGCAAATGCCCCGAAAAGGGGCAATGGCGCTGGGAACAGGGACGGACAAAGCAAGCAATTAAAAACTATGAAGTATATTTAAGCAATTACTCAAAAGAGATGTCCATCGATGATTACTATAGTTACGTTCTTACATCATCAGGGGCGAAAACCGATTTCGTTAGGCTAAATGATGAAGGGACTATTCAATATTACGTGCCGCCACAGGAAGGCAAACTATTGAGTGATAATTGGATGGATATAATGATGACAGGCACGTATACAGTATTCGATACTGAAAAAAGTCTTGATATAATGAATCGGATTGTTGGCTGGATTACCAAGGAAGAGGATATTATTCTCGACTTCTTCTCTGGCTCCGCCACCACCGCTCACGCAGTCATGCAGCTCAATTATGAGGATAAAGGCCACCGTAAATTCATTATGGTACAACTGCCGGAGGCTTGCGATGCTAAAAGTGAAGCGTATAGAGCAGGTTACAAGAACATATGCGAAATCGGTAAAGAACGTATCCGCCGTGCGGGGGCGGAGATTCAGCAGGATCGCGCAATAGAGATCGGAACCCACAAACATGAGTGGAATCAAACATGTTACTATGTGGAGCATAAAGAAGAATGCGATAAGCTTGGCCATTTGCCAGACGAGTACTTTGAAAAAGAATTTCCTCCAGTCGATACAGGCTTCCGTGTTCTCAAGCTGGACGATACCAACATGAAGGATGTCTACTATGCGCCGGATGATTACGATCAGAATATGCTTGCCGGTCTGGAATCCAACATCAAGGATGACCGCACCGATCTCGACCTGCTGTTCGGCTGCCTGATCGACTGGGGGCTGCCGCTGTCCCTGCCCTACAAGTCCGAGCAGTTGGGCGGCTGCACCGTCCACACCTACAACGACGGCGACCTGATCGCCTGTTTTGACAAAAATATCCCCGAAAGTGTGGTCAAGGAGATCGCACAGCGCAAGCCGCTCCGCGCCGTCTTCCGGGATTCCGGCTTTGCGTCCAGCCCGGAGAAAATCAATGTGTTCGAGATTTTCAAGCTCTATATGCCGGAGGACGCGGGCGACATTTCCAAGCGCGTGAGGGTGATCTGATGAACGCCGACTTGTTAGTCTATCAAGCAAAGGCATTTTATAACGCATATATAGCACTTGACCAACTAAGCCGGGATGATTCAGATACGCTGCTTTTGCTTTTTGCCCCTTTAGTTGTAAACGGCGCATTTTCTGTCGAATTAGCACTCAAGGCAATTTTAGCTAAAAACCAAATTGAATATGGAAAAGAGCACAACTTGCTAATTCTTTTTCAGATGCTTCCGAAATCCTTTCAACAGGAACTGTGGGCATACTTAATCGAAAAGGCACCGGAGTATGCGGGCTCTAAAAAAGGACTCGATGAGCTTATTTTGCTCTCAAACGCCTTCGTTGACTGGCGCTACGCATTTGAGGGAAAACCTGTACCTGCGATAGAATCTCGCTTTTTAGCGGCTTTTGCAAATGCAGCGGTTCATACAATGTTTTCTTACTATAATGCGGATTTACTTCCTGCGACTAAAACGGAATCAAACAATGAGATTGAGCAGAGGTTTCATGAAAACCGTGAAAAATGTAAGGAAATCAATTTGAAAATGATCCAAAAGAAAACCAAGGAGCATCAGTTATGAAACTCCAATTCAAACACCAAAAATTTCAGGCAGATGCAGCGAAAGCAGTTGTTGACGTTTTCGCCGGACAGCCGTACCTCACGCCAACCTACATGATGGACAGGGGCTACGGTCAACAGGCCATGACAGACGATGCGGATTTCACCGGCTGGCGTAATGAACGCATTGTGCCGGAGCTTTCCGACAAGCTGATTTTAGAGCATCTGCAAAAGGTGCAGCGTACCAATCAGATCAAGCCGTCGGATAAGCTGGAAGGTCGTTATAATCTGACGATTGAAATGGAAACCGGCGTCGGCAAGACCTATACCTACATCAAGACGATGTATGAGCTGAACAAACATTACGGCTGGAGCAAGTTCATCGTGGTCGTGCCGAGCACTGCCATCCGCGAGGGTGTTTATAAGTCCTTTCAGGTGACGCAGGAGCATTTTGCGGAGGAATACGGCAAGAAGATTCGGTTCTTCATCTACAATTCTGCCCAGCTCACGGAAATTGACCGCTTTGCGTCGGACAGCTCCATAAATGTTATGATCATCAACTCTCAGGCGTTCAATGCCAAGGGTAAGGACGCGCGGCGTATTTACATGAAGCTGGACGAATTCCGTTCCCGTCGCCCGATTGACATCATTGCAAAGACGAACCCAATTCTGATTATTGACGAGCCGCAGTCGGTCGAAGGAAAACAGACGAAGGAACGGCTGAAAGAGTTTTGCCCGCTGTTGACGCTCCGCTACTCCGCGACTCATAAGGCGGACAGCATCTATAATATGGTCTATCGCCTTGATGCGATGGAAGCGTACAACAAGCGGCTGGTCAAGAAGATTGCCGTCAAGGGCATCACCGAGTCCGGCAGCACAGCAACCGATGGCTTCGTCTATCTGGAAAGCATCAATCTTTCCAAAGCAGACCCGACAGCGACCATTCAGTTTGACTACATTGGAGCAAAGGGACTTCGCAAGAAAACCGCCACGGTCGGTATTGGCTACAACCTCTATGACAACTCCGGCGAGTCTGGCAAGCTCGACGAGTATAAGGAAGGCTTTGTGGTCAAGTCTATCGACGGACGCGATAACTCTGTGGAGTTCCTGAATGGCATCAAAATCTTTGCCGGAGATGTGATCGGTAAGGTCAGCGAAGACCAGCTCCGACGCATTCAGATCCGCGAAACGATTCTTTCTCACTTGGAGCGGGAGCGTCAGCTTTTCCATAAGGGCATCAAGGTTCTGTCGCTGTTCTTCATCGACGAGGTTGCAAAGTACAAGCAGTACGACGAGGCTGGACATCCATTCAACGGCATCTATGCGGATATGTTCGAGGAAGAGTACAACGACATTCTCAGCTCCATGCAGCGGGAAATCGGAGACGAGGACTACATACGGTATCTGGACGCAATTTCCGCCCATGACACCCATGCCGGTTACTTCTCCGTTGACAAAAAGGGCAAGATGACTGACAGTAAGCTCTCCGACAAAAAAGAAGGCACATCTGACGATATTGACGCCTATGACCTGATTATGAAGAACAAGGAGCTGCTTCTGGATCGTGATCCGAAAAAATCCCCTGTGCGTTTCATTTTCTCGCACTCCGCACTGCGCGAAGGCTGGGACAACCCGAACGTGTTCCAGATTTGCACACTGAAGCAAAGCAGCAGCGAGGTTCGCAAGCGGCAAGAGGTCGGTCGCGGTCTGCGCCTGTGTGTCAATCAGGACGGCGAACGCATGGACGCCAATGTGCTTGGAAATGATGTGCAGTCCATCAATGTTCTGACCGTTATCGCCAGTGAGAGCTATGACAGCTTCGCAAAGGGCTTGCAGACTGAGCTTGCCGATGCAGTTGCCGGACGCCCTGTGGCGGTTACTGCCGACCTCTTCAAGGGCAAGGTCATTGTGGATGCCAGAGGCAACGAACAGGTTGTGGACGGCGATACGGCGCAAGCAATCTTCGAGGATTTGATCTCCAACGGATATGTCAAGCGCGGTGTACTGACTGACAAATATTATGCCGACAAAGCAAACGGCGCGATTCAGGTTGCGGAGGAAGTGGCGGACAGCCGCGATTCTGTGATCAATATTCTTGATTCCGTCTATGACAGCCGCGCTATGCAGCCGGAGAACGCCCGCGACAAGAACATCGAGCTGCAAGTTGATCCCGACAAGCTTGCCATGCCGGAGTTCAAAGCGCTTTGGAAGCGCATCAGCCCAAAATCCGTATATGTGGTGGACTTTGATACGGATGAACTTGTGAAGAAAGCCATCACATCGCTCAACCAGAATCTTCATGTGCCGAAAATCTTCTTCAAAGTTGAAACCGGCGCAATGGATGAGATCAAGTCAAAGGATTCGCTTCTTGACGGAAGCGCATTCTCAAAGTCAAAGTCATCTACTTATGACAGCAGCAAGCAAATCCGCGTCAACAGCAGCGTGAAGTATGATTTGATCGGCAAGCTGGTTGGAGAGACCGGTTTGACACGAAAAGCAGTTGTTGCCATTCTGACAGGCATTGAGAAAACCGTTTTTGAGCAGTTCAAGTTCAATCCGGAAGAGTTCATTATCAAAGCAGCCGCCCTGATCAATGATGAAAAAGCTACTGCAATTATTCAGCATATTACCTACAATGTGCTGGATGAGCATTACGATACGGACATCTTTACCGAACCGACCATCAAGGGCAAGCTCGGTACAAATGCAGTGAAAGCGCAGCGACATCTATACGATCATATCGTGTATGATTCCACGAACGAGCGTGATTTTGCGACCGATCTGGACACCAACACAGATGTTGCGGTTTATGTGAAGCTGCCGGACAGCTTCTATATCGCAACACCGGTCGGGCATTATAATCCGGACTGGGCGATTGCCTTCTATGAAGGTACTGTCAAGCACATCTATTTTGTTGCCGAAACGAAAGGCTCCATGTCCTCCATGCAGCTCCGGCTCATTGAGGAATCCAAAATTCACTGCGCAAGGGAGCATTTTAAGGCAATCAGCAGTGGAAATGTGGTTTATGATGTGGTGGACAGCTATCAGACACTGCTTGAGCGAGTGATGAAATAACCCAAAACTTATGAGCTACGAATTGCACTGACAGGGAGATGCCTATGGACGCACGAAAGCACTTGATCATCATAAAGGGAAAAGACCAGACAGACTCGGTTGCAAGTTTCCAGTTTCTTGGCGATAAATGCGAGATTGTCTATACCAGTGCGCCCAATAAGTCGTACAGCTTTCAGCGTAGCAATGTGGAGATTCTACCCCTGCAAAAGAAGATTGACCCTGCGCAGGTGATTGTCACCGCAAATGGGCAGACCATAAGTGAAATTGATGAGCTTCTCGACTTCGGCGGGTATTATCGTATTGTCCGCAACGGAAAGAAAGATTTATCATTTCGTAGGAATGAAGTGCAGTTCCAGCAAAATTGTCTGGCGGACGGTAAAAATCTCGAGGCATTTCAATATTTCAAGGAAACTGCTGCAGCAATCAGTTTGGTGACGGAAAACGACATCAACATTCTGAGTATACAGTACAACAAGATCACGCAGGTCAGCGAAGACACTGTACTGGCGAACTATCTTACACCGCAAAAAGAAGTCAAAGCACCCAAGATGCCGGAGGCGGTAATCTATCCGTTTGGCTTGAACCAGAGTCAGAAGCTGGCGGTGGAACGGGCGCTTTCCTCCAAAATAAGCATCATTCAGGGGCCTCCGGGTACAGGAAAAACGCAGACGATCCTAAACATTATTGCCAATGTTGTTCGGAGCGGACAGACTGTAGCGGTCGTCTCCAACAACAATTCTGCAACGCACAATGTGGCAGAAAAGCTGGAAAAGAAAAATGCAGCCTTCTTGACGGCGTTTCTCGGAAGCCTTGCCAACAAGCAGAAATTTTTGGAGGGTCAGACCGGCAGCTATCCGGACATGAGCGACTGGGAAATACCTCCGGAGGAACGGCAGCAATTGGACCAGGAAACGACCACACTCTCCAAAGAACTGAACGAAATGCTCGATGCCAAGAACCGCATTGCGGAAATTGAGCAGGAATTCTTACATCTGAATCCGGAGCAACACTATTTTGAGGAATACTATGCGACTTACAGCAACACACCGACGGAAAATCTGGACAAGCTGTCCTCGCAAAAAATTCTATCGCTCTGGATGGAGTTTGAACAGTACGCGGAATATGAGACTCGTTTGGGTCTTTTGCAAAAGCTCTCCATCATGTTTCGCTTCAATCGCAATGCACTCAAACTGTTTCTCCGCTCTCCAGAGCTGGTCATTCCCTATTTGCAGCATCAATTCTATTCTGTAAAGAGGCGAGAGTTGGAGGCCGAAAAGCGGGAACTGACTCGCAAACTGGAGCATTATGCTTTTGATGCGAAGATGGATGAACTCACACAGAAGTCCCTGCGACTATTCCGCGCGGAATTGGCAGTACGCTACCCTTGGAAAGGGAATCGAAGGCGTTTTGAAAAAAGTGATTTTCGATGGAATTCCAAGGAGTTCACACGCGAGTATCCGGTGGTGCTCAGTACGACCTATTCCATCAAAGGAACACTGAGCATCAATCACACTTACGATTACTTGATTGTAGATGAAGCCTCGCAGGTTGATCTGGCCACCGGGGTGCTAGCTTTCTCCTGCGCGCGAAATATCGTGATTGTCGGAGATTTAAAGCAACTCCCCAATGTATTGACAGAGGATGACATCCGCACCAGCGATTCTATTTGGCAAAAGTACTCCTTGGATGAACGGTATCGCTTTTCTACCCATAGTCTGCTATCCTCCGCATTGGAAATATGGCAGGACGCACCTGTTACGCTGCTGCGGGAGCACTACCGCTGCCACCCGAAAATCATCAACTTCTGCAATCAGAAGTTCTACCACGGGCAGCTGATCGTTATGACCAAGGACCATGATGAGCCGGATGTGTTGACCATGTATCGAACAACCGCTGGCAACCACGCCCGCGGACATCTCAACCAGCGGCAGATCGATGTAATCCAGCAAGAGGCGCTCCCGCGGCTGCATCAGCAGAATTTCGAGAGCATCGGCATTATCACGCCATATCGGGACCAGGTGGCAGCCATTCGCAAGCAGCTGGGAGATACTTACGAGGTGGACACTGTTCACAAGTTTCAGGGGCGGGAACAGGATGCCATCATTCTGACCTCGGTCGACAATGTCATCACAGATTTCGTAGATGATCCCCACATGCTGAATGTGGCGGTTTCCCGCGCGGTTCATTCGTTGACGGTAGTTACATCTCAAGACCCGCGCAATGACCAGACCAACTATGGCGACTTGACCCGGTACATCGAATATAACAATTTTGAAGTTATCCAGAGTCAAGTCTACTCCGTGTTCGATATGCTCTATCAAGGCTATGCCGAGCAGCGCAGGGCTTACCTACAAAAACATAAGCGGATATCTGAGTATGACTCTGAGAATCTCATGTACTCCGTGATTCAAGAAGTGCTGGCCGAGGAGGCATTTTCCTCCATCGGCTGCGCGGAGCATGTTTCACTTGCGACGCTGGTGAAGGACTATGAACCGCTGACAGCGGAAGAACGCAAATACGCCCGCAATCCGCTGACCCATGTGGATTTTCTGCTGTTTAATCAGATGGATAAGCGCCCCGTGCTGGCCATCGAAGTAGACGGCACTGCCTTCCATAAGGCCGAGAGCAAACAGGCAGAGCGAGATATGAAGAAGAACTCCATCTTGGAAAAGTGTGCCGTTCCGCTGCTGCGCCTCCGTACAGACGGCAGTGGGGAAAAAGAGAAAATCAGAAATGCGCTAAAGAGGGATTGATTATGCCGAGAATTATCAGGAACGCAATCAGGTGCAAAAAATGCGGGGACATCATCGAAAGTAAAACCGTCCATGATTTCAAGTTTTGCAGTTGCGGTTCGTGCGCTGTGGATGGCGGCCACGATTACCTTCGCAGGTGTGGAAATCTTGGGGATTGGGAAGAAATGTCCGAAGCAGAAAAGGTTGAGGGCAACACACATTGACTTAATTTTAATCATGGGAAGTTGGTGACACTATGCCCCTTATCATCGTTCGCAACGACATCACGAAAATGCCCGTGGACGCCATTGTCAACGCGGCCAAGGAGTCCCTGCTGGGCGGGGGCGGGGTGGATGGGTGCATCCACCGGGCGGCGGGGCCGGAGCTGCTGGCCGAGTGCCGACGGCTTGGCGGCTGCAAAACCGGCGACGCCAAGATCACAAAAGCCTATCGTCTCCCCTGCCGGTATGTGATTCACACTGTTGGGCCTGTGTGGCGAGGCGGCGGGCATGGCGAGCGGGAGCAGCTGGCCTCCTGCTATCGGACGAGCTTGGCGCTGGCCCAGGCGCACAACTGCGAAACGGTGGCGTTCCCGCCGATCTCCTCCGGCCTCTT
>ERZ791724.1084-NODE-1084-length-16662-cov-14.820437_pt1 | contig 16662 bp, 8 predicted proteins | sample MGYA00510044_ERZ791724 | MGnify/ENA primary metagenome ERZ791724 (study PRJEB30046, sample SAMN00715140) | human gut metagenome | study: EMG produced TPA metagenomics assembly of the A metagenome-wide association study of gut microbiota in type 2... | reverse complement strand
CGTGCTTACAGCGTATAGCTGCTTAGCACATTATTGAATTATTAACGAACTATTGCTATACCAATATTACATTTTCTGCAATTTCTTGAGATATTCAGAAGGAATCTCCCCATATTCAGCCTTGAAACACCGGCGGAAATAAGCCACGCTATTCATACCTACCATAAAGGAGATCTCACTGATGCTATACTTACCCTCCAGAAGCAAATGCTCGGCATACTGCATCTTATACTTGCGGATATATTCGTTGGTAGATATACCCGTGAGCGCCTTCATCTTGCGATAGAGCGTACTGGTACTTACCGCCAAGTTACTGGCAATCAAGTTAACATCCACATCACCACTGATATTCTCTTCTATCAGCTTATTCAACTTGTCAAAGAATTCCTGATCTACCTTATTGAGCGATTCCCTCAACTGCTCTTTCTTCCGTGCCAAATTGGTTTCCTTCGATTCCTGTATCAGCATCTTGTCACGCCGACGCTGCTGCAAGAGGTTAAGGATTCGGCTACGCAAGAGCAAATGCGTGAAAGGTTTGGTGATATACGAATCGGCACCTGAATCATAGCCCTTCTCCTTGGCTTCGAAAGAATCCTTCGCCGTAAGAAGAATGATAGGAATATGACTCGTGCGTATATCTTTCTTCAAGGCCCTGCACATGGCATTGCCATCCATATTTGGCATCATGACATCTGAAATGATTACATCAGGCACCTTATTCAATGCCAAAGCCAATCCTTCCCGACCATCACCAGCCTTCAACACATCAAACTCGTCAATAAACGATTCTGCCACATAGTCGAGTATCTCCCTATTGTCCTCTACCACGAGGAGCAACGGTTTGCCATTCTCCACACTGAGCACAGCTTCCTCCAAATTGAGGACACCAAATGCAGTATCATTACCCTGCAATTTAGCAGAAGCATTCTCATCACCTCGCAAGGCATCGGGATAAATTTCATTCTCATCCAGAGTGACGATGAAACTGGTACCCTGCTCCAGATTGCTTTCTACCTTCACTTCACCATGATGCAGGGTCACCAACTTCTTGACCAGCGAGAGACCGATACCTGTGCCGGAAGCCTGATGGGGTCCATTCTCCTGATAATAGCGATCGAAAATATGCGGCAATGCCGTTGCAGAGATGCCATGGCCCGTATCACTCACCGTGATATCTACCAGATGACGTCCCCCGCTGCGACGACGCTCCACACTGATATCAATATTACCCTGATCGGTATATTTGATGGCATTCGATACCAGATTATCCAAGATAATGGCGATGACCTCCTTGTCGATATACATCATAATCGGATTCTCTGGAGCCACAAACTTGATGGCTACGTCAGGCTTCTGTGCCAATTCCTCGTACTTCAAAGAAACCTCATGCACGGCATCCACCACGTTTGCTTTCACTACACGAAGCTGACGGTTGTCGGTCTCCGTCTTTCTGAATTCCAATATCTGCGTAATCAGTTCGTTCAATCTCACCGCACTCTGATATATCACCGCCAGCTTATGCTTCACGGCCTTCGTAATATCCGACGAATGCGAGATGTCATCGAGCGGACCGAGAATCAGCGTAAGTGGCGTGCGAAGTTCGTGAGTGATATTAGTAAAGAAGCGCAGGCGTTCCTCGTTGAGTTTCTGTTCCTTCTCATGGTTCACCTTTTCTGCTTTCAACTCGAATTTCAAGCGGAGATGACGCTGATATATTCTCAAAGCCAGATACACTATCGCCAAAACGAATAAGGTATAGCACAACTTAGCCCACCATGAAAGCCAGAACGGAGGCCGAACGATGATGGTAAACTCGGCTATTTCAGAAGACCATGGCTGGTTATGAAAGCGAGCTCGTACCTGCAACTGATAGGTTCCTGATGGAATATCACGTAAAGTAATGGTTCCATTCTGTGCTGTAATCCAATCATTCTGCAAACCAGAAAGCATATAGCTATACTCCACATAGTTCTCCATGGCAAAGTTCTTCACGGTAAAATTTATCGCAAAGGAATTTTCATCATACGCCAACGAGATATGGTTGCGTATGGCTAGATTGATGACACTATCAGTCTGCTCTATTCCACGAATCAGCCGCAACGAAGTTATAATCGTTTTAGGCGCTCGGTTGACAGACAAGACTTGTCTTGGCAGGAAACAGCATAATCCCTGAGCCGAACCAAAATAGATAACACCTTGCTCGGAACGAGCCACACTGCCATCGTTAAAATTAGCCTTAACGACATTATCTTTCTCATTAAAATTGATAAACCTACCAGCTTGTCCTGCCTTTAAGCAACTGATACCACGATTGGTGCTCATCCAAATGTTGTGCATCTCATCTTCTATAATGGCACGCACATGGATATTGCTCATTCCCTGTCTCTGGTCATAAATCACGTGTCTATCCTGATGCTTTACATCAAAGCAGATGGCTCCCTCGTTGGTAGCTGCCCAAATACGACCTTGGGAATCACGCATCAGTTGATTCACTGCGTTGGAAGGAATATATTCCTTTTCACCCTTAGTTGAATTAAACGACTTGATCCGCTTCATTTGAGGCGAAAACACCTCAATGCCAATGCCGAAATAGCCCACCCAGACTCTATGCTGTGCATCCATACAGATGGCACGTACCATATCATTGCCAAGATGATAATTATTTACCACCTTCATCCGCTTGATATCAACCACATAGATGCCATGAGCGGTACCTATCCACATCTGCTGCTTGTCATCTTCATAGAAACATCTGACATCTTCATGCGCATCTGGCAAAACCTTGCGGAAACCTCCACCCGCCATCTTTACGGTAGCACCCTGAAAGAAAGATCCAAACCACAAATTACCATTGCTATCTCGAGTTGCAGCTGCCACGATACTGCCACCTTCATGTTCATAGGTAGCCAATCGTTTTTTTTCTGGCGAGAAGACATTCAGTCCTTTACCATCAGTACCTACCCATAGCTGCCCATTCTTATCGAAAACCAATCCCATCACAGATTTCTCCGTAAGTCGTTCCAGCTGATCAGGAACACCAGCCCGAATGGTACTGAATGGTGCAACAGATTGAGTCAGGAAATTGATGCCGCTACCATAAAATCCTGCCCATACATTATTATATTTATCTAGCAATAGGCTTCGCACACTATTACCCGTAAGATTAAATTCTTCCAACCCCTCGCTGATGAAAGAACATGGAATTTGAGTACTTGCAGTAAATGATTTGTTGGCAACATCCAATACAGCTATACCCATCTGCTCGGTTGCTACAAGCATATTACCATTCGGCAATTCACAGAAATCAAAAATACGATGATTCTTGATGGTTTGATCCGCCACATGCAGAAATCGCTGGCTAAGTGGGTCGTAAATATCTATACCCATATTAGTACCGATCCATATCGTTCCTTTTTTGTCGCGATACAGACAAATTACCTCATTACCCGAAATAGAGTAGATGTCTTGGGCGTTGTGCTTAAAATTCCGGGCAGTTAAATGTTGGGTATCCATGATGGATAATCCACTCTTAACATGTCCCACCAAAAGATTGCCATTTCCCAAATCGAGCACACACCACAATTGGTTATCAGGCAAACCTTGCACTCTATCTTTATCAAAATGCACAAACCTGCCGGTTTCGGGATCAAACAGTTCTACACCTTTCCAATAGGTGGTAATCCAGAGTTTACCATTGGCAGAGGGTGTGATATGCGTAATATCATTCGTTGCGATGCTGGAAGGATTCTTGCCGTCATGCTTATAGCTATGCCATTCTTCTGTTTGATAGTTAAAGGAATTGAGACCATCATTCTTGGTTCCAATCCAGACAACAGGTTTCTTGGCATCATCAATCACACAGTTCAACTCACTACTGGATATGCCCTTTCTGTCTCTTTGCTTGTAATAGGTAAAGAAGCTATTACCATCAAACCGATTCAATCCTTCTTCGGTAGCAAACCAAAGAAAGCCATATTTATCTTGCGCTATGCTTACAACATAATTGCACGATAAGCCCTGCTCCAAGTCCAATGGTCTTACCTGATACTTCTGAGCCAAGGCAACAATATGCCCCATCAAACAGATGAAGACCACCCAAAGTGTCTTTTTTATTTCTATCATATTCATCGAAGGTATATGGTTTTTAATTTTCAATTTGCTGCAAAATTAACAAAAAAACGCCAAAAATCGGGCAAAAACAAGCAAAAAAACGAGAAAAACAGAGGCACAAATCCTTCACTGCACGATTTATGCCCCCTTTTGAATGATTTTTCTCCATTAATTCCTAATAATCGCCGTACATTTGCAACCGAATAAACAATACGCAAGTTGTTCAACTAACACAAAGTTACTCAACTAACGCATAATAAACAAAACAACAAATATAAATAACTAAAAAGAATGTCTTATGGCACATCAACCATTTAATCTAAAGAATGTCCTTTTATGGGCTGCAATTGCTTTGGGTGGATTCACATTCCAGGCATGCAGTAACGATGATGATTATCCTACAGTGGATGGTCAGAATCCAACGATTTCATTAACATCAGACCTGATTCATGCAGAACCAGGACGTACCTTCAACATCACAGGTAAGATTAGCGATGCCGACGGTATCAAGTCTATCCGACTCAAGAACGAGGGAATGCTCCTCGACAAGACCATCAACCTGCTCGACATCTACAAAGATTCCCTGCTCCATGAGTATAATCTCGACTATGCTTATACTCCTGCAGACGACTGGACCGACAACTCCAGCTTTCCATTGGAAGTGACCGTTGAAGACGTGGTGGGAAAAGTATCAACAGCCAACATCACCATCAAGGGTGACGGCGACTTTACCTTCCCGGTATTCACAGTAGCACCATCTAATAAGGTGAACGTGATGAAGGAAGACCCAATATTCCTGCTTAATGTTGCCGTATCCGACAACAAGTCGTTGAAGAAGTTGGTCATTGATATTCCTGGCATCAACAAGCACGACGAGGTAACACTCTCTGGTACCGAGTACGAATACAGCGAGGAATATACATTCCCATCAGAAGATGCCGATTACGAGATGAGCATCAAGGTGTATGACAGTATGGACAACATGACCGAGCAGAAGAGCACCATCATCGTCAGCGACTTGGTTGACTTTGAGAAGATGTATCTTGCAGATGTCAACTCAGCAGCAGAACTGACAAGCGATGTTTATGGTGTACCAATGCTGGTTGATCACGTAGGCGAATTCCAGTATCGTGCCCGCTACTACAACCAGAAACCAGGCACAGGCATACGCTTCATTCCACAGAAGACTGATTTCGGTCCTCTCTGCTTCGGTGTTGACGAGAAGACAGGTTTGCTCACCCGCAAGGCTAGCGATGCAAAGCCTATCATCTTGGAAAAGGTGGGTTACTACGAAATCAACTTCAACATCATCACAGGTGAATACAAGGTAGAGGAATATACTCCTACAACCAAGAAGATGACCCTCAACGGTTCTACCACGATTGACTTCAACGACGGTTCTGGCGCACAGCCTGCACAGATTTGTCTAGCAGGTAAGGGTTACTTGCCAGAGGGAGCCGGCGAATGGACAACCAATCAGAACTCAGGTGCATTCATCTTGAATCAGGACGAGAACAACCCATATCGCCTCTATCGCGAAATGAACCTCAAGGCAGGTGATGAAATTGAATTCACCATCAGCCAGACTCACTGGTGGGGGTGGTGGCCAGAGCCTTACTGGCGCTTCGATGGTTCGGATGAGAACGAGGCCAACAAGCTCAACGGCGGTGACAACATGAAAGCGGTAAAGGTTCCTGCTACAGGAAAGTACCTCTTCGAGTTCGACTACGCTCTCTTGCGTTCTCGCATCATCCCTATCAAATAGTATAACACGTGTGAAAGAACAGTCATCTAGAATATTAGAAACATTGTAATATGAACAAGAAATATATCATAGCAGCCATGGCAACCAGTTTCGCCCTCAATATGAACGCTCAGAGCGTGAAAGTGACGGGTAATGTCGTGGACAGCAACAACGAACCAGTTATTGGAGCATACATCAAGGTGAAAGGTAGCAACAGAGGTGCTGTTACCGACCTGGATGGTCATTATACCATCGATGCCGACAAGAACGCTACCCTCGTTATCTCATACGTAGGTATGGCAAACCAGGAAGAAAAGGTTGGCAACCGTTCACAGATCAACTTTGTGCTGAAGGACGATGCCAACGACTTGAACGAGGTGGTTGTCATCGGTTACGGTCAGGTAAAGAAGGGCGACCTCACCAGTTCTATCTCAGCCATCAAGGGCGACAAGCTGGAAAAGCTCTCTACCGGTAACGTGATGAACGCCCTTCAGGGTCAGGTGAACGGTGTACAGATCAGTGGCGCCGGTGGTCCTGGTGCTTCTCCTCGTGTCATCATCCGTGGTGTCACTACCGTGAATGGTTCTGATCCTCTCTACGTTGTAGATGGTATGCCTGTAGGTACCAACATCAACTTCCTCAACCAGAACGACATCGAGAGCATGCAGGTATTGAAGGATGCCTCTGCATCAGCTATTTATGGTACCCGTGCTTCGAATGGTGTGATTTTGATCACCACCAAAAAAGGCAAGAAGGGAGATGCCAAATTCAATGTCACAGCCACCGTAGGTCTCCAAACATTGAAGAAGCAGAATATGGCAGACTCTCAGGAATACAAGAAAGTGTTTGATACTCGTTATACCAACGATGGCAACGTTTCTCCTTTCAAGGGAAGCGCTGACACCTATACCGACTGGTGGAAAGAATGTATCAATGATGTAGCCGTACAGCAGAACTATGATCTTTCATTCTCTGGCGGTAACGACAAGATGATTTACTCTGGAAGCATCGGTTACTACAAGCAGGACTCTCAGTACAAGGTAGGTCAGTGGCAGAAACTCTCTGCACGTTTCTCTACCGAATACAATTTCAATAAGATTGTCAAGGCTGGTGTTGACTTCACTCCTCGCTACGAGCAGTGGGATGACACCCCAGAACTGATGAGTGCCATCATGGCGATGGATCCAACTACTCCAGTGATGCGACCAAAAAGCGAATGGACCAGCAATCCATACAGCAACTATGACCGTTCGCACAACAACCAGGAATGGAACCCAGTGGCTTCTATGGCACGTATGGACTCTGGTGCTAGCGAATATGGATTGCTCGCAACTCCATACGTAAGTCTCACCCCAATCAAGGGACTTACCATCAAATCAGCATTCGGCTTGAATGCCCGCTTCCGCAGAACCGATTCATTCAACGTAAACTTCTTCATCGACAACTTAGAGCAGAACCAGAACAACAATGCTACCAGAAAGATGGAGAACTGGGTGGACTGGAACTGGACCAACACCGTGAACTACATGACAACCATCAACAAGAAACACAACATCAACTTGATGGGTGGTTATACCATGGAGCGTTTCCAGGATTATTGGGCTAAAGCCTACTCCGAGAACATTCCAAATAACGATGAGTCTCTGCGCTACCCTAGTTCAGGAACCAAGAACCCGGCAGCTACGGGTACCGACAGCTTCACTTCGCTGGTATCTTACCTGGGACGTGTAATGTACAACTACGCAGAGAAGTACTACCTCACAGCATCTATCCGTGTGGATGGTTCTTCCAAGTTCTCCAAGGACAACAAATGGGCTACCTTCCCATCTGTATCTGGAGCTTATCGCCTTACCGGCGAGGAGTTCATGAAGAACCAGAAGGTGTTTGATGACATCAAGATCCGTGCTGGTTGGGGTAAGGTTGGTAACCAGAACATCGACAACTCGGCATATCTCAGCTCTATCGGTACAACAACCTATGTATTCGGTGGAACTCCAAACCGCATCATCGGTTCTACTGTGAGCGGTATCGGAAACACTAACCTGAAGTGGGAAACCGTGGAGGACTGGAACGTGGGGCTTGACCTCGCTCTTCTCCAGAGCCGCCTGAAGATTACAGCGGATTACTTCGAGAAGACATCTCACGATATGCTGATGAAGAAAGACAACCTCCTCATCCTCGGTTACCCAATGTGGAACGGACAGATGTGGGAGAACGTAGGTAAAATGAAGGCATCTGGTTGGGAACTTGGTATCAACTGGAACGACCAAATCCAGGACTTCACCTACGGCGTAGGTCTGAATCTTTCTCAGGTAAAGAACAAGGCTGTGAAACTGAATGGTGACTACATCTGGACAGGTGGATTCAGTGGCGACTACATCGTTCGCAATGCCGAGGGCGAATCTCTCAGCCAGTTCTGGGGTTACAAGACAGCAGGTATCTTCCAGAACGAGACAGAAGTGAAGTCATACACCAACGAGCATGGCGAGTCATTGCAGCCAAATGCCAAGCCAGGTGACCTCCGCTTCGTGGATTTGAATAATGATGGCGTTATCGACAGCAACGATAAGACTCATATCGGTAATCCATTCCCAGACCTCATGGTAGGTTTGAACCTGAATGCGGCATACAAGGGCTTCGACCTCGTAGCCAACTTCTACGGAACCTTCGGCAACGACATCTTCAACAAGAACATCGGTCGCTATGCAGGAACCGACGGTCAGAATGTATATGCCGGTACTTACGACAAGACCTGGAGAACCGACAACACAGGTGCAGAATTCCCTCGCCTCTCTGTCAACGATTCCAACATGAACTACAAGCGAGTAAGCGACTTCTTCGTAGAGGATGGTTCTTACTTCCGCTGCAAGTTGCTCCAGATTGGTTACACCTTGCCTAAGCAGTGGTTCAACAACAAGCTGAACTTGCGTTTGTCATTCTCAGCTCAGAACCTCTTTACCATCACCAACTACTCTGATGCAGATCCAGAAGCAGCATCAATGGGTAAAAGTGTAACAGAGGCAGGTATCGACTACACAGGTTATCCTAACCCACGTACCTTCCTCTTCGGTTTGAACATGAGCTTCTAATCGCAGGGAATATACATTATTATAATATATGTAATCATTAAAATAAGAAACAAGATTATGAAAAGATATATCATAGGTTTGACCTTGGCTTCTGCCTTGACTATGGGCTTGACATCTTGCTCCGACTTCCTTGAGGAGCCTATCCGCGGTCAGCAGGATATGGAGAACTACTTCACTACCGAGGAAGAATGTGAAAAGCAGATTACCGGTTGCTACAACTTCATCGCATGTGATGACTGGTGGCAGATTTACAAATTCTACAACCTCTGCAACATTACCACCGATGATTGCTGGATGGGTAACACCACACAGGACCCGGGTGAATATAGAGTAGCAGCCATGTTTACCGGCAACACCATCGAGTTGGGTAATACCGTACAGAACTTCTGGCAGTATCGCTACAAGGGTATCACCCAGTGCAACATCGCCATCGAAAAGATTGCACAACTGAAATTCAACGACGAGAAGTATCAGAAGCGACTGATTGCCGAGGCTAAGTTCCTCCGCGGTTTCTACTACTTCGAACTGGTGAAGAACTTTGGCGGTGTACCATTGGTAATGTCACTCAAGATGCCTTCTGAGGTTCAGGGTATCACCCGAGCTACCAGCGCAGAAACCTACGCTCAGATTGAGCAGGACTTCAAGGATGCCCTCGCCGAACTTCCAAAGAAGGCAGAGTTATCTGCCAACGACATCGGTCGTGCTACCAGCGGTGCTGCCAAGGGTATGTTGGCAAAGGCATATCTCTACCAGGGTAAGTATGCTGAAGCTGAGCCTATCCTGCAGGAACTCACCTGCCGTGGCTCTCATGCCAGCGGAACACCGGAATATGAACTGATGGATGACTTTAGCCAGGTTTGGAACATCGACTACAACAATGGCAAGGAGAGTCTCTTCGAGATTCAGACCAGTGATGATACCCAGTATTCTCTGGGTGAGCGCTACTCTGTCTTGGTTGGTTCACGTGACGACGCTGGTTGGGCATGGGGTCTTCCTACCAGCAACCTGGAAAAGGCTTTCAAGGATGCAGGAGACGAGATTCGACTTCGCTATACCATCCTTCACGATGGACAGACAGAAGTTCCTGGTGACCCAACATGGAATGAGGACAACCCATACGTGATTTCAGCCAGCAAGCATAAGTCTGGCCGTTGCAACATGAAGCTCTTCATCCCAGTGAACAGGCGCCCTAGTCCATACGATGCACCTCACAATCCATTGAACATCCGCTTGCTCCGCTATGCAGAGGTATTGCTGATGTATGCAGAGACAGAGAATGCTCTCAATCACGACAGTGAGGCACAGTGGGCACTCAACAAGGTACGCCAGCGTGTTCAACTTCCAGAAGTTACCGCCACAGGTACAGCCCTTCGTGATGCTATCCGCACCGAGCGCCGTCTGGAGCTGGCACTTGAGGGGACCCGCCTCGACGACCTGCGCCGCTGGAAGATGGATGATGGAAAGACAATGATGGAACACGTATTCGGTCCTAACGGTACTTTCGTGAAGTACAACATGGAGGAATCTACCGACCCATACGAGACCACCAACCAGCAGGAGAACAGCAACGAGGGTATCAACTTCCAGGCACCTCGCGACCTTCTCTTCGCCATCCCTAACTCAGAAATTACCATGAGTAACGGAACCATCAAGCAGAACGAAGGTTACAACTAAAATATCAAAGGGACAGGACAAATCTCTTGTCCTGCCCCCCTTTTCTTTCATAAAAATATCCTTTTCTTTCATAAAAATATTGCTATCCATACACCTTAATTATATATAAAGCCTCAGCAAATGAAAAAAACATCCATCTTCAGCCTCACAGCTGCCTTGATGATGACTGCCAACTTATATGCGCAATCATCATATAAGGTCACCGTAAACCCCAACATCTGCTATCAGACCATAGCAGACTTCGGATCAAGCGACTGTTGGACAGCCGATTTTGTGGGCAAATATTTCAGTGATGCAGAAAAAGAGAAATCGGCGAAATGGCTCTTCAGCCAGGAAATGGATGCCGATGGTAACCCAGAAGGCATCGGTCTCTCAATGTGGCGCGTAAACCTGGGTGCCGGTTCAGCAGAACAAGGCAGCCAAAGCGGCATCGAAGACATCACCCGACGTGGCTACTGCTATCTAGATGCCAATGGCAACTACGACTGGACCAAGTCGGCAGGTCAACAATACTTCATGCAGCAAGCCAAGAAATATGGAGTAGATCATTTTCTGCTCTTCTCCAATTCAGCCCCAGTACAGTTTACCAAAAACGGCAAGGCATGCGCCTACAAGGGTGTGAGCGGAAGCAATCTCGCAGACAATCACTATGCCGACTTTGCCAAATTCCTCACGACAACAACCAAACACTTCACCGACAAAGGCTACAACATAACCCTCATTGATCCGGTAAACGAGCCACAATACGATTGGACTGAAGGTCAGGAAGGTTCACCATGGACCAACGAGTGCATCGCCAAGCTCGCCCGAGAGTTGGACAAAAGCATTACCGACCAGGGACTCTCTGCCCAGATACTCCTGCCGGAAGCCTGCCAATGGAAGGCACTCTATCAAGACGGAACCGAGAAGAGAGCCAACAACCAGATAGAGGCTTTCTTCAATACCAGCAACAGCAGCACCTACATCGGCGACTTGAAAAACCTGAAAAGAGCCATCGCTGGTCATAGCTACTGGACCTTCGGCACGAATGCCGACCTGAAGGACATCCGTCAGAACGTATGGAACAAGGCTCAGGAATACAATCTCGATGTATATCAAACCGAATGGAGCATGCTCGATAAGGAGCCATCCACTTCAGCAGGTTTCCCTTCCAGTTACGATGCAGCCAGCTATATGGACATCTCGCTCTATATGGGTAAGCTTATCCACTGCGATCTCACCTACGGCAATATGGCATCATGGAGCTACTGGACCTCTTTCGCACAAGAGAAATGGGGACAGAAGAACCGCTTCTATCTCTTGCGAATGAATACCCAGGGCGATAACAACAACGAGAGCTATGGTGATATCCAGAACGGCGGTACCATCACCGACAACAGTAACCTCTGGGTACTCGGCAACTACAGCCGTTTCATCCGCCCTGGTTACAAGCGTATCGACCATATCACCAATAAGGAAGAAAATCTCAATAAGCTTCTGGGATCTGCCTATCTTTCTCCAGATGGCAAACGAATCGTTTTAGTATATGTAAACATGATGGCATCACAAAACAGTGTACGCATCAACATTGAGGGACAGAAGGCAGCCAAGGATATCAACGTTTACCGCACATCTGCGAAAGAAAACCTGAAGCACATCAAGAGCAGTTTCAGTCTGGATAAGCTGATTGCCATCCCAACCAAGAGCGTTGTAACCATCGTGATTGATTTCGAAGATGCCATCAATACTGGCATTAGCCATATCAAGGCAGATAAGGCCGGTAGCAATGACATCTACAGCATCGAGGGCAAATTGGTTCGCAAACATGCAGATTCTACAGAAGGACTCGCCAAGGGTATCTATATCCAAAACGGAAAGAAATTCGTGATAAAATAACAGCAAGGGCATCCATCTGCTTTTGAACAACTCATCAAACATAAAATTCTATTATGGCACATAATTATATGAAATACGGTGCTTTATCTGCATTGCTCATCGCCAGCATCAACATGCAGGCAGCACAGGAAGGAACAACCCGTTATACCATCCTTACCCAAAGCCCGGAGCAGCACATCCAGCACTTCGGTGCCAGCGATGCATGGAGTATGCAGTTTCTCGGTCTATGGTCAGAGAAACAGCAGGAGCAGATTGCTGACTGGCTCTTCTCTACCGAGAATGATGCCTTAGGCAAACCTAAAGGCATCGGCTTGTCTATCTGGCGATTCAATCTGGGAGCCGGAAGCGAGGAACAGGGAGAGGCTTCGCAGATTCAGCCGGGCACAAGAACCCAATGCTTTCTCAATGCTGACGGCACCTACGACTGGAGCAAACAGGCTGGACAGCGCAAGTTTCTCAAACTCGCCAAGCAGAGAGGTGTGCCTTATTTCCTCGCCTTCTGCAACTCAGCACCCGTGTTCTATACCAAGAACGGACTCGCAACCAACACAGGGCGCGGCGGCACCATCAATCTGAAGGATGATTGCTACGGCAAATTCGGAAAGTTCATTGCCACATCTCTCAAAGGCATCGAAGAGCGCGATGGCATCCACTTCAACTACATCAGCCCTATCAACGAGCCGGATGGACATTGGAACTGGACAGGACCGAAGCAGGAAGGAACTCCAGCCACCAACCGCGAGTTTGCCAAGGTGGCAAAGGAGGTAAGCAAAGCATTGGTAAAAAACAAGCTCAACACCGAGATTCTCATCAATGAGTCGAGCGACTATCGCTGCATGCTTGGCACCCACATGGCCGACTGGCAGCGAGGCTACGAAATCAACTCCTTCTTCACCAAGGACAGTACGCAGACCTATCTGGGCAAGACCAAGCAACTCCTCCCTCTCATCGGTGCTCATAGCTACTGGACCAATACCCCTATCCCATACATGAGAGAAATCAGAATGAAGATTAGGGAAGCATGTAAGCAGAAGAACATCAAGTTCTGGCAAACAGAACTCTGCATCATGGGCAACGACGAGGAGATTGGCGGCGGAACTCCTTACGACTTCTCGATGAAGACAGCCCTCTATGTGGCTCGTGTCATCCATCATGACCTGGTATATGCCAATGCCGAGAGCTGGAGCTGGTGGCGTTCTGCAGGCGGTGACTACCGCGATGGACTCATCCGCATATACAGCAAGGATGGATGGAAGAGCGGCTGGGCAGTAGATTCCAAGTTGATGTGGGCACTCGGCAACTATTCCCGCTTTATCCGTCCAGGTGCCCAGCGCTTCGATATCGCTACAACTTCTGCCGACGGAAAGCAGATAGAGGAAGGCTACAACGACCCTTACGGAGTAATGTGTTCTGCCTATCAGAATGCCAACGGCAAATGGGTGATTGTGGCAATCAACTATTCTGAGGATGTGAAGCCTGTCAACTTCCAACTCGATAATCATGAGCAGAAAAACTGGCAGATGTATCGTACCAGTGACATCTCTTCCGAGAGTTTAGCGCCTATTGGAAGTTGCGATGGAACCACGCAGTTGGCTCCACGAAGCATTACGACTTTTATGCAAAAATGATTGAAATAGTCCCTTTTTAACGAAAAATCCCCTTTATTGAACGATTTTTATCCTTCATAAAGGAGATTTTCCGTTATCTTTGCAAATGTTTTATCAAGAATACTAAAAAATAAGTATAATGACAGTAACAACTTCAATCAAGACATTAGCCTTTGCCTCACTATTGGCACTGGCACCGGCTCAGATGATGGCGGCACAAAAAGGTGGCACCTTCACTACCGGCGACAAGACATTCCTTCTCAATGGCAAACCTTTCGTGGTTAAGGCTGCCGAGTTGCACTACCCTCGTATTCCTCGTGCCTACTGGGAGCATCGCATCAAGATGTGCAAGGCTCTTGGCATGAATACCGTCTGCCTCTATGTGTTCTGGAATATCCATGAGCAGGAGGAAGGCAAATTCGACTTCACAGGCAACAACGATGTGGCTGCTTTCTGCCGCCTCGCCCAGAAGAACGACATGTATGTCATCGTTCGCCCGGGTCCATACGTTTGTGCAGAATGGGAAATGGGTGGTCTGCCTTGGTGGCTCCTCAAGAAGAAGGATATCCGTCTGCGTGAGCAGGATCCTTACTTCATGCAGCGAGTAGAAATCTTCGAGAAGGAAGTGGGCAAGCAGCTGGCTCCACTCACCATCCAGAATGGGGGTCCTATCATCATGGTTCAGGTGGAGAACGAATATGGTTCTTACGGTAAGGACAAGCCATACGTAAGTGCCATCCGCGACATCGTTCGCAAGAGCGGATTTGATAAGGTGAGCCTCTTCCAGTGCGACTGGTCATCCAACTTCCTGAACAATGGTCTCGATGACCTGACCTGGACCATGAACTTCGGTACGGGTGCCAACATCGACCAGCAGTTTAAGCGTCTCGGCGAGGTTCGTCCGAATGCTCCCAAGATGTGTTCAGAGTTCTGGAGCGGCTGGTTCGACAAGTGGGGAGCCCGCCACGAAACCCGCCCTGCCAAGGATATGGTAGAAGGAATGGACGAGATGCTGAGCAAAGGCATCAGCTTCTCTCTATATATGACCCACGGTGGAACCAGCTTCGGCCATTGGGCAGGTGCCAACTCTCCTGGTTTCCAGCCAGACGTAACCAGCTATGATTACGATGCCCCTATCAACGAATGGGGATTGGCTACTCCTAAGTTCTACGAACTCCAGAAGATGATGGCGAAATACAACGACGGCAAGAAGTTGCCAGCCGTACCTAAGGCTCCGATGCAGATCATCAAGGTACCAGAGTTCAAGTTTACCGAATACAAGCCATTGAGCTATGGTATCGGAAAGGAGAAAGAAAGCAACGCTCCTCAGTGCTTCGAGGATATGGATATGGGATGGGGAACCATGGTTTACGAGACCCAGGTTCCAGCCATCGAAAGTACATCAACCCTTACCGGCGAGTTCCACGATTTTGCCCAGGTATATGTGAACGGAAAGTATGTAGGCAAGATTGACCGTGTAAAGAATGAGAAATCACTCGAATTGCCAGCCATGCCACAGGGTGCACAGCTCACCATCGTAGTAGAAGGTATGGGAAGAATCAACTTCGGTCGTGCTATCAAGGACTACAAGGGTATCATCGGCAACGTAACCATCACTACACAGAAAGAGGATTGCGAACTTGCTCTCACCCCTACCCATTGGAACAACAGCAGCATCGCTGATGATTACCAGACAGCAGTCAATGCACTCGCCATGCAAACCAACAAGATGCGTGGTCTCCAGACCAAGGCAGGTTACTATCGCGGCTACTTCAACCTGAAGAAGGTGGGCGACACCTTTATTAATATGGAGGCATTCGGCAAGGGGCAGGTTTATGTCAACGGACATGCCCTCGGTCGCTTCTGGCAGATTGGTCCTCAGCAGACCTTATATCTTCCAGGCTGCTGGTTGAAGAAGGGCAAGAACGAGGTGATTGTTCTCGACGTTGTAGGTCCTAAGGGTGAAGCAGGAAAGCCAGGTTCTACCGTGGCTCCTACCGCTTTCTGCCAGGATCATCCGGAGCTCGACAAGCTGAATCTCGAAAAGAGCAACAAGCATAACGAGCCAGGTCATCGCATGGATCTCAATTCAGAGACTCCTGTATTGAAGGGCGAGTTCAAGGCTGGCAACGGCTGGCAGACCATCAAGCTCGACAAGCCTGTAACCGGTCGCTACTTCGCCATCCAGGCAGAAAGCAGCCAGAGCGGTGACAGCCAGATTGCCATCGCCGAGGTTTATCTGCAGGATGCACAGGGCAACCGCATCGACCGCAACAACTGGGTAGCCTTCTATGCCGACAGCGAGAAGGGCAACTCAACACTCGACAAGATGTTTGACTTGCAGGAGAGCACTTACTGGCAGACCGAGAAGGGTGCCAACTTCCCACACCTCGGCATCGTGGATATGGGCAAGGAAGTTACCATCTCTGCCTTCGAGTACTTGCCACGTGCCGAGCAGGGTGCTCCAGGCAGCGTGAAGGCATTCAAGCTCTATGTAAAGAAATAAATGAAAGAGGGTGTGTCATAAGTCTATGGCGCACCCTCTTTTATGTTATTTATTGCA
>ERZ791724.1079-NODE-1079-length-16731-cov-2.125090_pt1 | contig 16731 bp, 18 predicted proteins | sample MGYA00510044_ERZ791724 | MGnify/ENA primary metagenome ERZ791724 (study PRJEB30046, sample SAMN00715140) | human gut metagenome | study: EMG produced TPA metagenomics assembly of the A metagenome-wide association study of gut microbiota in type 2... | reverse complement strand
CAAAGAACAAAAAAGCCATGCGTCTGCCGAGATGGAGCTTTTTAAGCCGTTTCCGCCTGCGTATCATGTTCCAGAACGTGACGAATTACCTGATTTTATTTGTGGGTATCTTGTTTATCAGCATTATGCTTGCAATGGCGGTCGGTATGCCGGAGACGCTCGACTATTACAAGTCCAATGTTTCAGATATGATGTTCACGAACTACCAGTATGTGTTAAAGTCTTATGAGAATGAGGATGGAGACATTATCACAACGAACAATAAAGATGCAGAGAAATTCAATATGACATCTCTGCAGCATAAGAGTGATACGTTAGATGAGGAGATTTCTGTCTACGGAATCGAGGATGACAGCCGGTATGTGAAAATCAGTGACCAGTCTGCACTGAAAGGAAACGAGGCATATATTTCTGCTTCCTATGCAGATAAATACAGCCTGAGCGTGGGCGACACAGTGGTTCTTGACGAAAAATATGAGAACAAACAGTATGAGTTTGAGGTTGCAGGAATCTATGATCACAGTCAGGCGCTGGCAGTATTTCTGTCCAATGAGCAGTATTGTGAAATCTTTGACATGGACAGTGATGCATTCACAGGCTATCTCTCGGATTCAGAGATCACAGATATTGATGAGGATGAGATCGCAACCGTCATCACAGAACACGACATTACGAAAATGTGTGACCAGCTCGATCATTCCATGGGCTCTTATATGACCTACTTCCAGTATCTGTGCATCCTGTTATCCGCAGTATTGATTTACCTGCTCACGAAGCTGATCATCGAGAAGAACGAAAATGCAATTTCCATGACAAAAATCCTGGGCTATGAGAACCGGGAGATTGCAAGTTTATATCTGTTGTCCACGACCATCGTTCTTGTGGTGATTGATGTTGTCAGCGTGATTTTAGGTGTCGTCATCATGAAGGCTGTCTGGAGGATCATGCTCTTTTCCTACAGTGGATGGTACGCTTTCCGCATAAGCACGATGGGCTATGTGAAAATGTTCCTGTTTATACTGATCGGATATCTGCTTGTCATGGTATTGGATTTCAGAAGGATCAAGCGTATTCCGATGGATCAGGCACTGAAAAATGTGGAATAACAGGAAAAATATAACCTGACAGGAGAGCGTAGAGATCACATAAATATTAAAGTGCACATGGCAATTGTACCATAAAGCAGCTGCCGGAAATGGGAGCATCCACAACCTGGATGTTCCCATTTTGCTTTTCGGCAAGTTCCTTTGCAATGCAGAGTCCGAGTCCAAAGTGTTAGAAAACTCTTTAAATTTGTAGATTATTTTAAAATGCAATAGTTAAGTTATTACTTAGCAGGAGTCTGTATAAATTCAAGTTTTAATTGCAGTCCAAGTCCATGTGCAAGTTTTTTGACCATACTTAAGCTTGGATTTCGTGTGCCATTTTCGATGCGGCTGATATCAGCCTGCGTAATTCCGGTTCTGGCAGATAAATCTTTTTGAGTGAGGTTTTGTTGTAATCGGGCATCAATCATTGCCTGAATAATATCATATTCCGGTTGCAAAGCGTCATATTCTGATTTGATTTCAGGATTTTGCAGGACTTTCTTTTTGTAATCTTTATAATTGCTCATTGCGATGCCTCCATTCATAATCGGTTTTATATTTTTTGGCGAGATCAATAGCGGATTTAGGGGTTTTGGTTGTCTTTTTTATAATCCCATTTGTCAGAATAATTTTTTGACCTATAATAAAAAAATAAAATACTCTGTTAATATCAGAACCATGTTTGGTGCGAAGTTCAAATATTCCATTTTCAAGCGGTTTAGAATAAGGTTCTCTTAATAATGGTCCATTTGTTTCTAATAAATCAATTGTCCGTAATGTTTTTGCAAGGAATTTAGAATCCAGAGAATCTAAAAAATCCTGAACAGGACATTTGCCATCTGCGGTATCATAAAAGATGATTTCGTACAATAGTATGCCTCTTTCCGTTAATATTATAGTATGTTGAAAACAACATATTGTCAAGATGCTAGTTTTTCTACTCCACAAGTTTTTCCATTTTAGCCTTATAAGCCATAAGTCGCAACAGATAATCAGGCATTTTGCGGTTTCCAAGCTCCCAGTCCTGAAGTGTCCGATAAGGAATCTCAAAATATTCGCAAAATTCTCTGCGCGTCATGCCGGTATCTGTTCTTAATTCAATTAAATATTCTCTGCTATCCATAAAAATCCTCCTGCTTATGTCGCTTCAATCGTTTTCAGTTTTAAAGTAAATGCCTGCAATTTTGATAAAGTATGTACTCGAATAGGAAACAGGTATTAATTTATACACATTGCGTATTTCTACATTGATTATATCATACGCAAAGCGTATACACAATTAATAAACTAAAGTTAAATTTAAAAAGTGTTTTATGTTAGATGTCACATGATTTTCTTACATCTTGTAAATCTGTTGCAAGTATGCTATTTTAAATTACATTGGTGACATTTGCCACCGATGTAGATTTTTAACTCATAAGGCAAACAATTAAGACTCCGGAGGTTATCAAATACATGAGACATTGATATTTTTCTAATTCAATGATGGAAAAACTGGCAGAAAGCAAAGATGGCACAGTTTTTAGATCAGGTTACAGACAGATGTAATCTTTTTTTGGGTTACAAAAAAGAAGATCGGTCAACTGATTACGAATTAGAAAAAAAGGAGATATCTCATGAAAAAATTAAAATTTGATAGTTATGATGGAGTCTGTTTTTTGAATGGACTTGTCTTTTTTGCGCCGGTTGCGTTGCTGGTAAGAACGCAGGCTGGTGTGTCGGAACACGTATTTTTCCTCCTTCAGGCATTATTGTCTGGCGTGATTTTTCTGGGGGAAATTCCAACAGGATTTATAACAGATAAAATTGGATACCGGAAATCCCTGATCCTGGCACAGGTGTTGCTGCTTGGCGCGAGAAGTTTATTGCTTGCAGCCTTTGTGAGCCGGTCGCTTGCACTGTTCGTCGTGGAGGCAGTTGTGGAGGGGACTGCGACGTGCTTTACTTCCGGAACGGGAAGCGCGTATTTGTACGATCTGTATGGGGAAAACGGATATCTTGTAAAAACAGCACATGCAGAAAACTTTGGAACAGCAGGTTTTATCATCAGTACGGTCGCGTATGCCGGGATTTATAAAATAAGCGGTATGGAAGGTTTACTGATTACAACTGTAGTCATGGATATTATAGCGGTTGTGTGCTCGTTCTACCTGAGAAGTGAAAGCAGTAAAACCATAATTGCAGATAGAAAAGAAATGTGGCTTCAGGCAGACATCAGACAGCAGGAGAATAGCGCTGATACTATGCAGAAAAAGCAGGAAAAGGATTCGATACGGCAGATTTTAGCGGTATTTAAAAACAAAAAAGCATTCCTGTTTGTGATTTCGCTGGCGATTTTCAGTATCGCATGGCTTCTGATCAACTTCTTTTACGTGGAAAAACTTGAAAACTGCGGGTTGCCGGTAGAATGGATGTCATTAATCATTTTGAGCTATTCAGCCGTGCAGATGCTGGCAGAACCCATTTTAGAAAAATTGCCTGTTGGAAAAAACGGAAAGTCCGGCAGGAAAAAACTGCCCGCAGTTACAGCCGTTACAGCAGGGGTGGCTTTTCTTCTTTTTGGCGTGATAAAATTCAGGGCAGCCGTGCTGCTTCTAATGCTGATATTGCCGTTGCTTTTAAATCTCCCGGAATATCTGCTGATGGATCTGGAAAATCAGTTTGTGGACGAGACAGAGTGTGGCAGCCAGCGCGCGGCAACACTGTCTGTGCTTAATATGGGCGTGAATCTGGTGGAGATTCTGACGCTGTCAGCATCAGCATTTTTGACAAAAATCGGAATCCAGTGGTGCTTTGTGTTTGTGGGAGGCTTTCTGATGGCGATAGCGCTTCTATTTGCCAGAATACAAAAATAGAAGGAGCGAAAACCGCTTCCTCCTATCAAAATGATCCGTAATTTTACCACAGACCTAATACGTGTTGCATCAGCAAACTCATACAGGTAATACCGATCCAGCAGCTGAATCCAAGAAGCAAAGGTTTGGCTCCTGTTTTCACTAATTTCACAATATTGGTATTCAGACCAATTGCACTCATGGCAAGAACGATGAAAAACTTGCTCAAAGTTTTTAGCGGATTGAAAACAGCTGCAGTAACACCGAAGTTCACTGCTATTGTTGTAATAATGGATGCAATGATAAAATAGAGAATGAACATTGGAAAAATCTTTTTAAAATCCACTTTATTATGATCCGTTTGTTCCTTTCTGGTTCGAAGAAAAGCAAGGACAAGCGTGATTGGAATAATTGCCAGTGTTCTTGTAAGTTTTACGGTGACAGCTTTATCCAAAGTCGCCGAACCAAGGTTGTACATGGAATCCCAGGTGGAGGTTTGTTCTCACCTGTAGCTGGATCTAACGGAAGAGGTGTCATTCACAGCAGTTCCGGCAAAAATGCCGAAAGCTTCTCCGCTTGTCTGGGAAAAACCGAGAACGGTGCCAAGCATAGGAAAAAATAAAGCGGCAAGCATATTGAAAAAGAAAATGACAGAAATTGATTGTGCAACTTCCTCGTCATCAGCGTCAATGACAGGAGCAGTAGCTGCAATTGCGGAGCCTCCGCAGATCGAGGAACCTACACCGATGAGTGTGGAGATTTTTCCGGGAACATGAAGGATTTTATGTAATACCCAGGCAACAACAAGGGATGTTGTGATCGTTGCAAGAATGATTGGAAGCGATTGTTTTCCTGTCTGCAGGATGACAGAGAGATTCATTCCAAAACCAAGTAAAATAACAGCATATTGCAGGATCTTTTTGGACACAAATGTGATGCCGCTCTGTAGAGCAGATTTATCGCTGACCAATAATGTAATGACCATTCCTAGGAGGATCGCAAAGACAGGACCACCTACAATTGGGAAAAATTTTCCTAAAATCCAGCTTGGAATCGCGATTATCAGGCATAACAGCACACCTTTCCAGTTTTTCTTAATAAAATTCATATTCATAACCTCACTAAAAATATTTTGATTCTTACGGGTTCCTATGATAGCATAAACACATAGAGATGAAAAGTAACAAGCCAAAATAAAAGGAGCAGTCATGCAGACAAAAGGAAAGAAAAAAATCATAGATAATGCGGGAGCATTGCAGAAAAAATACGCATGGAAATCAGAGAAACAAAAAAAGAAACCGGCAGCAGTCTGTCCGTATGCAAAAAAATGTGGCGGCTGTGATTATCAGGGAATGTCCTACGAACAACAGCTGCAGGAAAAACAGACCTATGTGCGCAAAAACATTGGGGATTACTGTAAAGTCCTGCCGATCATCGGAATGGAAAATCCGTATCATTACAGAAATAAAGTACACGCAGTGTTTGATGTGGAGCGCAGGGGAAAACATGCAAACGGAGGCAGACGTACCGCAGGAAACGGACATGCAAAGGCGGCACCGGGCGGCGTGATTTCCGGTGTATACAAGGCCGGAACCCATGAGGTCATCAACATTGATTCCTGTGAAATCGAGGATGAGCTTTCAAGCGCTATCATCCGTGATATCAGAGGACTTTTACATTCGTTTAAAATAAAAACTTATGATGAGGACACCGGATACGGTCTGCTCCGGCACGTTCTCGTGCGCCGTGGTTTTCACAGCGGCGAGGTGATGGTAGTGCTGGTGCTCGGTTCTCCGATTCTTCCATCCAAAAACAATTTTGTGAAAGCATTGCGGAAACTTCATCCAGAAATAACTACAGTTGTGGTTAACATAAATGATAAACAGACCAGCATGGTTCTCGGAGAAAAGGAAACCGTTATTTACGGAAAAGGCTATATTGAGGACACACTCTGCGGCTGTACCTTCCGTATTTCGCCAAAATCATTTTATCAGGTGAATCCGGTACAGACAGAGATCATTTATAACAAAGCGATCACATATGCGGGACTGACCGGAAAAGAGAGAGTGATCGATGCATATTGTGGAACCGGAACGATCGGTCTGATCGCTGCGTCCAAGGCAAAAGAAGTGATCGGCGTGGAGTTAAACCGTGATGCTGTGAAGGATGCGGTCATCAATGCAAAACGGAACAATATCAAAAATGAACAGTTCTACAATGCAGATGCCGGAAAATTTATGGTAGAGCTGGCAGAGCAGAACGAAAAAGTGGATGTTGTTTTCATGGATCCACCGAGAGCGGGAAGCGATGAGGCATTTTTATCTTCAGTAGTAAAACTTGCACCGAAAAAAGTGGTCTACGTGTCATGCAACCCGGAGACACTTGCGAGAGATTTAAAATATCTCACAAGACATGGGTATCAGGCTGTCGAGTGCCAGCCTTGCGACATGTTTCCGTTCACGAAACATGTAGAGTGTGTGTGCCTTTTGACCAAACCCCATGAGGCGAAACATCATGTGAATGCGACACCTGATATGGATAGATAAAAAAGGCAATGTTGTTATGAAAAATGCAGAACGTTGCCTATACCGTGAGTGATTGCGCAGAAGTACTGCTAAAAATAAGCTGGAAGGTTGCCTTTTTTGATTCCTCAAGATGTGCTGACATCTGTTTAGCAGCTTCTTGCCAGTCATTGCGCAGGCATGCCCGGATAATGTCAAGATGTTCCTGAAAAGTGTCGTCTAATCGTTTTTCGGAAATATTCCCGGTCATATAGCGGAAACGTTCTGCCTGTGTCTGTATCATATTGTAGTTTTGATGGATATAAGTGTTTGGGCACGCATCGACAACAGAGTTGTGAAATTCCGTATCTAATTCGTAAAAATAATCATTATTATTATAACAGTTATGATTCGTTTTACTGGAACTGAAAATATTATAAAGATCTTTTAACCGCTCCACAGAGAGGGCATTACCATAATTTAAAAGAATATACGGCTCATATAATTGCCGTACTTCAAAAATCATATTGATCGTATTAATGGAAAGAGGCATTACGATAATGCCTTTTTTTGGTTTTATTTCAATTAATCCCTCCTGCTCTAAACGGCTTAGCGCATCACGGACCGGTGTGCGGCTCAGACCTAATTCAGTAGTGAGAAGTTCTTCATTTAAAAAAGTTCCCGGTGCATATTCACAGGTTACGATTTTTTGGCGGATCGTATTGTAAGCCTGTGTTTTTAAATTCATTTTTGACATAACAGATACTCCCATAACAAGAAAATAATATTAAATATTCTTTTTCATTCTAGCATACGGACAAAATAAACACAACAGCTTCACAAATGAGTAGCCAAAATAAATGCGAAGCCTGCCTGATGAGGGGCAACAAAAGCGAATTGTGCATTATTCACAAAATATGAAAAAGAATTATTTGCAACATGTACAATTGACATGCAAAAAACATGATATTATAATCTGATGTATACAACATAGTATGTAACGATAAGTACAAAGACAGAAACATAAAAAGCATACCAAAGGATAAGAGGAGGATGACACATGAAAGCAATGTATATCAACGCACCAGGCGAAGTGGAAATCAAGGAGATCGATATGCCGGTGAGAAAAGAAGGAGAAGTATTATTAAAACTTTTATATGGAGGAATTTGTGGAAGTGATCTTGGATCATACCGTGGAACATTTGCATATTTTGATTATCCGAGAATTCCGGGACACGAATTTTCAGCCGAAGTCATTGAGGCAGATGAGAACAATGAATATGGGATCAAACCGGGAATGATCGTTACCTGTAATCCATATTTTAACTGCGGACATTGTTATTCCTGCACACATGGGATCGTAAATGCATGTATGGATAATCAGACCATGGGATGCCAGCGGGATGGAGCTTTCCGCGAGTACATCACAATGCCGCTAGAAAGAGTGTATGACGGAAAAGGTCTGGATCCGAAAACCTTAGCAGCAATCGAACCGTTCTGTATCAGTTATCATGGTGTCAGCCGTGCAAATGTCAAAGAGGGAGATAAAGTGCTTGTAGTCGGAGCCGGAACGATCGGTGTACTTGCAGCCATCGCAGCAAAAGCAAAAGGCGCAACAGTTTATATTTCAGACGTATCAGAAGGTAAGCTTGAAATGGCAAAAGAGTTCGGCGTAGACGGAACATTGCGGAATGATTCATCGGAGCATTTTGACAAAGGAGTGGCAGAGCTTACAGGGGGAAATGGATTTGATGTGACGATCGAGGCTGTAGGACTTCCATCTACTTTCCAGAATTGTATTGATGCATGTTGTTTCGGTGGACGCATGGTATTGATCGGAGTCGGAAAAAAGAATCTGGATTTCAACTTCACACTGATCCAGAAAAAAGAACTGAATGTATTTGGTTCGAGAAATGCATTGAAAAAAGACTTCTTAGAGTTGATCGATCTTGTTCATGAGGGCAAAGCTCCACTGGAAAAGATCATCACAAATGTTTATCCGTTTGAGGACGCAGCAAAGGCTTTTGCAGACTTTGCAAACAATCCGGGAGACATGTTAAAAGTAGTTTTTGATTTTTCCGGTATTAACAAATAAAAAGTCAGAAACGGTTGGAGAAAAAGGAGGGTTTACACTATGAGATTAAAAAAGATGACAGCAGTGATACTGTCAGGTCTGATGTTATTGCCTTTAACTGCCTGTGGAAGCGCCAGCCAGACAGGATCGGATGCAGCATCGTCCGTAGAACCGGAGATTGTATTGGATGTGGCATTTGAGAATAACAGCAGTGAACCGATCGGCGCAGGATGGGAGAGAGCACAGGAGATCATAAAAGAAAAGTCCGGTGGAAAAATGGCGATTGAAGTGTACCCGGATTCACAGCTGGGAGATAAATCATCTTTGATTGATTCCATGCTTTTGGGAGAGCCGGTATGCACGCTTGCAGACGGAGCATTTTATGCAGATTATGGGATCAAGGACATGGGAATATTATTTGGACCATTTCTCTTTGATGACTGGGATCAGTGCTGGACATTGATCGAATCAGACTGGTATGAGGATCAGTGCAAAAAGCTGGAAGAAAAAGGATTAAAAATTATCGCTTCCAACTGGATGTATGGAGAACGCCATACACTTACCAATGTTCCGGTAAACAGTGTAGATGATCTGAAAGGATTAAAAATCCGCGTACCATCCAATGAGATACAGTCATATGGATTTGATGTCCTCGGAGCAACCTCTACCGGTATGGCATTAGGAGATGTTTATCAGGCATTGCAGACAAAGACAATTGATGGTGCGGAGAATCCGATCGCTACCCTGTATGGAAGAAAGCTGCATGAAGTGGCTCCATATCTGATCCTGGACGGACATGTTAAAAACTTCACTACATGGGTGGTGTCAGCTGACTGGTTTAACAGCCTCACAGAGGAACAGCAGAACTGGCTTGTTGAGACGGCACAGGAAGCTGGCGAATACAACAATCAGGTATTGCAGGAGGCGGAGCAGGAGTATTTACAGCTGATGGTCGACGAGGGAGTGACCGTTGTCGATCCATCGGAGGAAGTGCTGGAAGGTTTCCGGGAAAAAGCAGCTCCATTCTATGAGATGGGAGACCGTTTCGGATGGTCAGACGGACTGTACGATACAGTGCGCAAGGCAATGGGAGCAGAGGAATAGGAGAGGATGAGCATGGAAAATAAGAAAAAGAGCAAATGGAGTTTTTTAGCGAATTTAGATGTTATCGTAGCATCTGTCATTCTGGCGATCCTGATCATATTAACATTTGCCGGGGTTATCTGGCGTTATGTGTTTCATGCACCATTTACATGGTTAGAGGAAGTTCAGACATCCTGTATGGTGTGGATCACATTTGCGGCAGCAGGTGCGGCATTCCGGAACGGTAACCACGTTGCGATCGAGATGATCGTGGATCTCATGCCAGAAAAAGTACAAAAGGTAATGGAAATCATGATTGCAGTTATTGTGGTTGTGATATTAGGTTTCCTATTTGTACAGACCATTCCGTATTTGAAGATATTTCTGGAAAGTGGACGTTCCACCAGTATGTTACATATTCCTTACATTGTAGTGTATGGCATTTCACTTTTTTCCTATGTGGATATGGTGATCAGTTTTATTTACAGCATACTTCATGGCGTAAAATCAGAGGCAAAGGAGGCAGCAGGCAGCGATGAGTGATATTCTTTTATTGGCAGCAATCGTAATGTTGGTACTTTTATTTTTGAAGGTGCCTGTATATTTGGCAGTATTGGGCGGCTCTATGGTGTATTTTGCACTGAACCCGCATGTGAGCGCAGCAGTGTTTGCACAGCAGACGATTATCGGAACTGAAAAAATTTCACTGCTGGCAATCCCGTTTTTTGTCTGCGCCGGAATTTTTATGAATTACACCGGTGTCACGAAAAGGATCATGGATTTCTGTGAGGTTGTGACAGGCAGACTTCCGGGTGGACTTGCACAGGTCAATGTCCTTCTCTCAACAGTCATGGGAGGTCTGTCAGGTTCTAATATTGCGGATGCCGCAATGGAATCCAAAATGATGGTTCCGGAAATGACAAAAAAAGGATTTTCCCTTGAATTTTCCAGTGTTGTGACAGCAGCGTCCTCAATGATCACACCGTTGATCCCGCCAGGAATCGCAATGATCCTCTACGGATGTATTGCAAACGTATCCATCGGAAAACTGTTTATGTCAGGTCTTGGGGTTGGGGCATTGCTCTGCATCACCATGATGATATTAGTTGGGGTTATCTCAAAAAAACGTGGATATGGTAACATTTCCACAGAGAAAATGACATGGTCACGCTTCTGGAAGGCATTTAAACCTGCAATTTTACCGCTCTTACTTCCGATCATTATCATTGGAGGTATCAGAATTGGCGTGTTCACTGCAACAGAGGCAGGAGCAGTTGCTATCATTTACGCAGCTTTTCTTGGATTGCTTTATAAAGAGATGCATATCAAAGACATGATTCAGGGGTTAAAAGAGACTGCCTGCACAACAACGTCCATCATGCTGATCGTTTCCGCAGCATCTGTATTCTCGTGGATCCTGACAAAAGAGCAGATCCCACAGGCGCTGACTGCATGGATGCTTGCAAACATTCACAGTAAATTTGTATTCCTGATCGTTGTGAATATTTTCCTTCTGATCGTCGGAATGTTTATCGAGGGAAATGCTTCCATGATCATTCTTGTTCCATTGCTTGCACCGATCGCAAAAGCATATGGCATTAACGAAATCCAGTTTGCGATGATCTACATCTTTAACAATGCGATCGGAGCACTTTCACCACCTATGGGAACATTGATGTTCGTAACCTGTTCCATCACAAAATGTAAGACAGCAGCGTTTATTAAGGAAGCAGTTCCATTCTACATTCTGTTGATCGTAAACCTGTTGCTCCTCACATGGTTTGAGCCATTTACAACATTTCTTGTAAATTTAGTATATTAGTTTAAATAGAAAATGCGGCTGCCACATAAACATGTGCAGTCCATTTTCCATATCAGTGATAAAAAAGAAAGGGAATAAATAATGGAAAAATTAAATTATGATGTAATAAAAAAAGTTGGCTATGATGGATATCTTCTGAAAGAAGCACCGGAAAAAGTGATGCAGTTCGGAGAGGGAAATTTCCTGCGTGCGTTTGTTGATTACTGGTTCGACCTTGCAAATGAAAAAGCGGACTGGAATGGAAAATGCTGCCTCGTCCAGCCGATCGCACAGGGGCTGAGCGACATGATCAATGAGCAGGAAGGACTCTACACGTTATATCTGCGTGGAAGTGAAAACGGTCAGAAAGTGGATGACAAGCGTGTGATCTCCAGCGTGAGCCGCTGCTTAAACCCATATGAAAAAGCAGGCTACGAGGCAATGATGGAATTAGCAGCCAGCGATGAACTTGAAATCATCGTTTCCAATACAACAGAAGCGGGAATCCAGTATGACCCTTCCTGCAAAAAAGATGACTGCCCACCGTCAAGTTTCCCGGCAAAACTGACACAGGTGCTGTACCATCGTTATCAGGCAGGAAAAAAAGGGATCATCATGTTAGCCTGCGAGCTGATCGACAACAATGGAAAAGAGCTGTTAAAATGTGTCAACCAGTACATTGAACAGTGGGGACTTGAGGACGGATTTAAAAAATATGTCAATGAGGACTGTACCTTCTGCGGCTCTCTTGTTGACCGTATCGTACCGGGACGCATCCGTGATGAGAAAGAGGTAGCGGAGTTAGAACAAAAACATGGTTACACAGATCCGTTATTGGATGTCGGAGAAGTATTTGGCGTATGGATCATCGAAGGTGATGAAAAGTTAAATGATGTCCTTCCTTTCAAAAAGGCAGGACTTTCCGATAAAGTATTTGTTGTGCCGGATATGAGTCCATATAAAAAGAGAAAGGTGCGCATTTTGAACGGAGCGCACACCGGGTTCGTGCTTGGCGCATATCTCGCAGGAGAAAATATTGTGCGTGACTGCATGCATGACGACGTCATCAAAGGTTTTATGAACAAAATGCTTTATGAGGAGGTGATTCCGACACTTCCATTAGATAAAGACGATCTGCTGAAATTTGCAGCAGCAGTTTCAGACAGATTTAACAATCCATTTGTAAATCATGAATTGATGAGTATCTCTTTGAATTCAACATCAAAATGGAAAGCGCGCAACATGCCTTCTTTTTTGGAATATATCAAAGAACAGGGAAAACTTCCTGTGTGCCTGACAATGTCTCTGGCTGCCTATATCGCCTTTTACAGCAATGACATTCAGGAATTGACAGATGCGGGACTCATCTGCAGACGTCCGGCAGGAAACGAATATACCATAAGTGATGACAGATGGGTGCTGGAGTTTTATTATGAACATCGGGATGCATCTGCGGCGGAACTGGTGCATGAAGTGCTTACAAATAAAAAAATGTGGGATCAGGATCTGACCGGAATCGAAGGATTAGATAAAGCGGTCACAGAGGATCTTGAGAAAATACGCAGGGAAGGAGCAAAGGCTGCTTATGCAGGCTGCCTGTAAATGCTTATGAAGACGATACAGATAGCACCGGCGGATAATGTGGCAGTTGCACTCTGCCCGATCAATGCAGGAGAGACCGTACAGTCCGGCGATCTGAGTCAGGTCGTGGTGACAGAGGCAATCCCGCAGGGACATAAGATTGCGTTGAAAAATATTGCAAAAGAAGAGAATATTATCAAATATGGCTTTGTGATCGGACATGCAACGACAGACATTCCGGCAGGAAGCTGGGTACATACGCATAACATGGCGACGAATCTGTCCGGAGAAATTGAATATTCCTATCATCCGGAACTTAAGCAGCCGGCATCAGAAAAACCGGAGTGTTTTAACGGATTCCGCAGGAAAGACGGACGTGCAGCGATCCGGAATGAGATCTGGATCATTCCGACAGTAGGGTGTGTCAATGACGTTGCTAAGAGAATGACAGCACTCAATCAGGATCTTGTGACCGGAACGATAGACGGTCTGTATACATTTGACCATCCATTTGGATGCAGCCAGACGGGACATGACCATGCACAGACCAGAAAACTTCTGGCGGCGCTTGTGCGCCATCCCAATGCAGCAGCAGTACTTGTATTGGGACTTGGATGTGAGAATCTGACACATGAACAGTTCGTGGAGGAACTGGGCGATTATGATGCGGACAGAGTCAAATTCTTAACCTGCCAGGAAGTGGAGGATGAATTTGAAGCCGGAAGAAAATTATTGGAAGAATGTGCAGCCTATGCCGGACAGTTCCACAGGGAACCGATCCCGGTGAGCGAGCTTGTAGTCGGGATGAAATGCGGCGGTTCTGACGGACTTTCCGGTATCACGGCAAACCCGGCAGTAGGCCGTTTCAGCGACATGCTTGTGGCAAGAGGCGGTTCCACAGTTCTGACAGAAGTACCGGAAATGTTTGGTGCAGAGGGATTTTTAATGAACCGCTGTATTAATAAAGAGGTGTTTGAAAAAGCTGTCAGTATGATCAACGGATTCAAAAATTATTTTATAAGCCACAACGAGGTCGTATACGACAACCCAAGCCCGGGAAACCGCCAGGGTGGTATTACAACGCTCGAAGACAAGTCCTGCGGCTGCGTACAGAAAGGCGGTACAGCTCCGATCATGGATGTGATCGGATATGGGGACGCTGTTGTGACAAAGGGATTAAATATGCTTTATGGACCTGGAAACGATCTTGTATCAGCAACGGCGATGACAGCAGCAGGAGCGCACCTGATTCTGTTCACAACAGGACGCGGTACACCATTCGGAGCGCCGGCTCCGACATTGAAGCTGTCCACGAACAGCCGGCTTGCGGAAAATAAAAAAGGATGGATCGATTTTGATGCAGGTCCGATCGTTGAAGGAGAATCCATTGACGACGCAGCAAAACGTCTGTTACAGTTGGTGATCGAAGTTGCCAATGGAAAAGAAACACAGACTGAGAAGCGTGGATACAGAAGCATTTCCATTTTTAAGGATGGGGTTGTTTTGTAAAAGGAATCTTAATAAGCAGGGATATCATTCCAGAAAACAGGGGTACACAATGTGTGTCCTGCAATCTTGGAATATCCCTGCTTTATTTTGCTTTTTAGTAAAAGGTCTGTTATGATTAAGAAAATAATGTGTTTTTATATGTAAGCATAAGAGGAAATGACATGATAACAACAGTTTTATTAGATTTAGATGATACCATTCTTGATTTCCACAAGGCAGAAAAGGAAGCGCTGAAAAAAGCACTGCAAAAAGTTGGAGTGGAGCCAACAGAAAAATTGCTGGCGGGATACAGTGAGATCAATCTGGCACAATGGAAAAAGTTAGAACGTGGTGAATTGACGCAGGAGGAAGTGAAAATAAGCCGTTACCATATATTTTTTGAAAAATATGGGATAAAAGCATCGCCGGAAGAAACTGCGAAATGTTACGAGCAGAATCTTGCATATGAACACGAAAAAGTGGACGGCGCGCTTGAACTTTTACAGAAATTGCACGGTAAGTACAGACTGTATGCTGCATCCAATGGAACTTACGAAGTGCAGAGAAGGCGTATTGAGGAATCCGGGATTAAACCATATTTTGAGGACTTTTTTATTTCAAAAAAAATTGGATTTCATAAGCCGGATAAAAAATTTTTTGATTATTGTTTTACACATATTCCTGATTTTAAGCTGGAAGAGAGTGTCATCGTGGGTGACAGTTTATCCTCAGATATCCTTGGTGGGAAAAATGCCGGACTGACTACAATCTGGTATCAGAGAGACAGAAATATAACAGATCATGGTACGATCCATCCGGATTACCGTATTTTTGAATTGAGTGAACTGCCGGATTTATTAAAAAAATTAAAATAGCACATAAAGCTGCATGAATTGCAAAGAATTATAAGGTATGTATACTGAATGTGTAGATTGTCATAAATACAAAATGCAGCAACAGAAATAAATGGAATAAATCGCAGTAATGTGCTAAAATAAGAGCAATCATGGTTCGAATTGAAAATATGGAATGTCAGCAATCACAAAATAGAAAATCATTACGAACCATATTTTTGACATTGGGCAGCAGGAAAGGATATTTTTATTATGGAAGAAAAGACAACAATGGAAATCACAAACGATAGATTAGAGGAGGCAATCAAAGATTACGCAGCAGACCGGACAAAAGAAAAGCTTACAGCAGTCTTAAATCTGCTTCGTCCGACAAAACTGTTAGTTCCGGCAATGTTAAAAGCACCGGATCAGCCAACTCCCTGCTTTTTAAAGAGCGGTGCCGGCGAACAGTATTTTGTAGTGTACACCTCCAAAGAGCAGATGGCAAATGCACCAAAAAGCCAGGCACTCTTAAGCATGCCATTCCCGGCGTGCAACAGCGTTGCCGTAAAACCGGAATTGAATTTAAGCGGAATGGTCATCAATCCATTTACCGATAATCTGGTATTGAAGATTGAACTGATCCAGAAACTGCATGAGGCAGATGAGAAAATGGCAAAACAGCCAAAGCAGATCAAAATGACACCACAGCAGTTTCAGGCATTTGTGAAAAATCAGACAGAATTTTCTGTGATTCCAAAGCGCTTGTATACAGAAAAAGCGGAATTCGTGCAAAAACTCTGCGATGAGAAAGAGGCATTCGTCAATGAGCTTTTTGCGGCAGCATTCAAAGAGCCAAAACTTTATCCATATACAGAGGATGATTATTCCGTTATGGCATTGGATATTTCAGAGGACCTGACACTTATCCGCGTGGATCTTCCGGATAAAGGATTAGTGCCGCCACTTTGCTACAGAATCTATATTACATACAATCCATTAAAAGATGAGGCTCATTATTATACGATCGAGATGACAAAAGAGAAGGATGTAAGACTTCTCGGCGGCGTGACAGAGGATGCAAAACACGTCAGCTATGGAAATGCACCGGTGGAGGGCGCAGAACTTCAGGAGATCATGAATCTCGCAAAAAATCCTGGGGAACTGACAAGTTAATTTGAAGTTTGGATTTGAACTGCCACCTGCAGGTTGTGTTATGGACTATCATAGCCTGCAAGCGGCAGTTTTTAAGTGAAACGCTAATTAATGCATGATGATATCCGCATATTGTCCGCGTACTACGGAGAGCAGTGCATCCGGATTGACGGTAATGGAGGTTCCGATACGTCCACCGCTGATATAGATTTTGTCAAAATTTCTGGCGCTGTCATGGAGAACGGTAGGAAACTGTTTTTTCATGCCAAGGGGAGTGCATCCACCACGTACAT
>ERZ791724.1052-NODE-1052-length-17127-cov-2.570408_pt1 | contig 17127 bp, 18 predicted proteins | sample MGYA00510044_ERZ791724 | MGnify/ENA primary metagenome ERZ791724 (study PRJEB30046, sample SAMN00715140) | human gut metagenome | study: EMG produced TPA metagenomics assembly of the A metagenome-wide association study of gut microbiota in type 2... | reverse complement strand
ATACGGTTTCTTTTTGATATAGCCATACGCATATAACGCATTCTCCAGATTCAGCACGCAGTCCGGAAACAGCTTTGCCACAAGCTCCTCCTCTGTAAAATCACTGAGATGAACTGCATAATAACCGCTTTTTATGCGCAGAATGTCCCCCTTTTCCACAAAATCAAGGATCCTGCGATAATCGATCCCCAGCCCGGCGAGCTGGCTCTTTTTTACAATTCCGCCATTATCCAGTATAAACTTCCTGACCCTTTCTAACAGCAACTCTCTTTTTTCACTGACTGCATATGACTCCGACATGCTTTATCTCCATCTTCTGCGTCTTCTACGTTTTTTTCTGATTCTTCGTCTCTGATCTTTTCTGTCTCTACGAACGGCTCTGTTGTGTTTGATAATATAGTAATTATCGTAAAAACGTTTTAAGAAAAATAAAAGTACACCAAGCAAAATCACTGCAACAATGAGTAAAACAACAACAATCGGTTTCACCTGCACCGTGGAGACTGCTTCCTGTTCCTCCTCCTCGGTCGACTCATTGTCAAATGCGTAGCCTTCTACGACCACGCCGGTTGTCTTAATATCTGCTTTTCCTACATTTCTTCCCGCATAAGTATACGTGATGCTCCCTGCGATCTCCGGGTCGCTGTCATTATATTCCACGGAAGATGAGGTGTCTGAAAATTCTGCTGTTTTCGGCAGAACAATGACGGCATCTTTATCAAGCTCCACAAATGGCGCAATATTGTTCAGATTACCATTATCCACCGTTGTCTCTGCGCTGTAATCCGTATCATTTTCCGCTACATTCAGCACCTGAAAATTGTCAAATGCGTAATCAAATAAGTTTACCGTATCAATAAACTGATTCGGTGACTGTGTGTCCATTACCACACAGATCAGTGTCATACCATCTTTTTCCGCGTAAGTCACAAGCGTGCTGTTTGCAGTCGCCGTGTATCCGGTCTTTCCGCCGACACAGTACGGATATAAATACTTACGGTTCGCATTGTGGTAAGTGCACAGCATATCGTGATGATTCCTTAACACCGTCTCCTCCGCATGCTTATTGGTTGGAGGGATTGTATACATCTTCGTTCCGATAATAATACGAAACGTTTCATTCTGATAAGCCGCCTGCGCGATCAACGCCATATCATGTGCGGTCGTGTAATGATTTTCATCCTGTAAGCCGTGCGGATTGGCAAAATGTGTGTTGGTACAGCCTAATTCTTTTGCTTTGGCATTCATCATGTCCACAAAATTTTCTACCGTGCCGCCCACATGTTCTGCGACAGCATAGGCACATTCATTTGCCGACTCTAACATGACACCATAAAGACACTGCTCTAAGGTCATCTGCTCGCCGTAATCTCTGGCAATTCCCGATCCTTCCGTGTTGTTGATCGCATCATCCGAAAAAGTGACCATGTCACTCAGATTACCATTTTCCAACGCCAGCAGCGTGGTCATGATCTTTGTGATACTCGCCGGGTAATGCGCTTCATCCATGTTTTTTTCATAAAGGATCGTGCCTGTGGACTCTTCCATCAAAATAACACTCGGTGAGAGTGTCTCCGGCGCATCCGGCCAGTAATCTGCCGCCTTGACGTCCACTTTTCCAAGACAGACAGTAGATATAATCGTAAGGATCAGGCATGCTGCCTTTTTCCATCTATTTTTCAACATCATAAAAACTCCAAATCTATATTAAATCTATTAATTTCGCACAATCCGTCCCATGTATACACAATTTTTACGGATTGTTACTGTTCACCCGTAACTCGTTCCTGTAACAACAACGTTACTCTATCAACATTATTAGTATAATAGTTGGAAAAAATACATGCAACCACTTTTCATCATTTTATGACTTTATTAATTTGTCAGATTATGCAATGTGTGCTTGAAAGTTGGGGTTTCTTTATTGTAGAATGTAACTGATCGCTTTGCGCTTAGATATATTTGCTGCAAAAAACGAAAATGCATTTTGAAAAAATATTAGTTTACATCATTAGAGAGGTTGTTTTATGAGATTAAGAAATATCCCTGGCGCGGATGACGCCATTTTAAATAGTGAATACTGCATCAAAAATCCAGAGGAGCAGAAAGGGCACTGGCAGGATTGCTTTGAGACAGCACAGCCGCTTCATATCGAGATCGGCATGGGAAAAGGCCGTTTTATTATGGACATGGCTGCCCTGCACCCAGATATTAACTACATCGGTATCGAGCGTTACTCCAGCGTACTTTTACGTGCTTTACAGAAAATGGAGCAGAATCCGCTTCCTAATATTAAGTTTATCTGCATGGACGCTGCCGATGTTGCAGAGGTTTTCGCCAAAGACGAAGTCGACCGTATTTACTTAAACTTCTCCGATCCCTGGCCGAAAGACCGCCACGCCAAGAGACGTCTCACTTCCAGACAGTTTTTCGCGCGCTATGACCTGATTTTGAAAAAAGAAGGACATCTGGAATTTAAGACTGACAATCAGGATCTTTTCACATTTTCATTAGAGGAAGTTCCGGAAGCCGGCTGGAAATTAGACGCTTCCACCAGAGATCTGCACCATGATGCCGTCTTAAATGAAGGCAATGTCATGACGGAATACGAAGAAAAATTTTCTTCCAAAGGAAATCCAATCTGTAAATTGATCGCATCGAGATAGAAAAAACGCCCGATACCAATGGTTTTACACCATTGATACCGGGCATTCTATTTATCCTTCAATTGCAATGTAACGTTTTTCCGGAACAGCTTTCTTCTGTTCTTTCGGAACGTCCAAGGTCAGGATACCGTTTTCGTATTTCGCATGGATATCTTCCTCTTTCATGTTCTCACCAACATAAAAGCTTCGGCTCATGCTGCCTGCATAACGTTCACGTCTGATGTATTTGTCATTCTTATCCTTCTCATCCTTATCGAGTCCCTTCTCGGCACTGATAGTCAGGTATCCATCATTCAACTCAAGATGAAGCTCATCTTTCTTGAATCCCGGAAGATCAATTGCTACTTCATAGCCATTATCTTTCTCCTTAACATCTGTCTTCATCATATTCTTTGCATGTTTGCCATACAATGTTTTATCAACATCCGGGAATGAAAAATTCATTAAATTGTCAAAATCATCAAATAAACTCTCTCCAAAAATACTAGGCATCAACATAAGTCATCTCTCCTTTTCTATCTGTCCACTTTTTTGTGGATATTCGTATGCTCATTAACCTTGTTTCTTTGGAACTAACAGATTAGGGAACTCGGGGAATCTTTCTTTCTCTTTTGTTCCCTCTTCCTTTGTTCTGACTACGTTATACACCTGTTCGTTAGCACTGTCAAGTGTTGAGTGCTAATTTTTTGTGAACTTTTTGTGATTTTCTTCAAAATTTTAAATTTGAATTCAAACATAAAAAAAGCACCGACCCCATAGCCTATGCTATAAAACCGATACTTCGTAATGCGCCACCAGGGGTTCGAACCCTGGACACCCTGATTAAGAGTCAGGTGCTCTGCCAGCTGAGCTAGTGGCGCATGTCTTCCAGCGACGAATGTTATTATATAATACTTTTTTTAGAAATGCAACTATTTTTTTATAAATTATTTCGTATTTTGTCGAGTACTGTTTTTATATTTTTAATTTTATATTTTTCAAAGGGACAGTCCTTGCGAACCGTCCCTCCTCATTAATCAATAATTCCAAATTCTTTGTAAAATTTCTTTCTGGCTTCTTTATCAACAGAAGCCTTTTTTACATCTTCTATTCTATTATTTTGCAATAAAAGATTTATAAGTTTTCCTAGTCTTGCCTCACCCATATTTACAAGATGTTCTGCTACTGTATCCATAGTATTGTACTCTCCTTTCTCCTTCTCTGCCAGAATTTCTTCATAACGCTCATCCCCCGTCATAGCAGATAATAATTTTAATACTTCATCCACATGTTTAATTTCTGTTTTGTCATCTGAAACATAATCTTTATTCTTTCTCTTGTGTACAAAGAAATTGGCTACAATTTTAAAATCGCTTTTAAATCTTGCAATCTCTTCTTCCGTCAACCATGCAATATTAAAAACTGTGATTTTATAGTCATTAACATACTCTCCCAAACCCTCCGGAATGTATATCACATCCTTTAAATGCGTTGGTTTATCCCACATCTTATCTGTACCAAAATATAAAACAATTGTCAATACTGCAACTGGTCTTTTTCTTTTCTTCTGCAATTGACTGCGATAAGTGGCACCATCATAACCTAATATACGAAGCGGCATATATTTCTCCGGTAAAGTTTGATTTTCCATGCCATATATGGCAAATTCAATATCACGCTCTTTCCAGAGTTTGACGATATCCCTTTCCTGTTCATGCAGTTTATTTTTCCTGCCTTTATACACAGATCTTGTACTTATATTTTCTAAGGACTCTGGTGTTACCTTCTGTTCTCCTTTAAATACCAGACCATTTATGATGTCTGCAAATACATCATTATAATCTGCAAGTATTTTTTCTGTTGTATCTTTCTCGCCCAAACCTTCCTCTCTTTCTTTGCGAAGTTTCCGGAAAGCCCTCAATATCTGTATCTAACAATTTTTTAGGATTTCATGCCGATCTGGCAGAAATAACTCGTACTATAACACTTATTTGAAAAAAAGATTTTGCTATCTGCAATATTGAATGTAACTGATGTATACACAATTGTCAAGAAATCCTTTTCTAATATTTCCTATTTCACTATTTTATGGTATTTTATAACTAATGTGTGCCCGGCTTGATTTTATATCAAAATAAATACGGCACCATTTTATAAGGAGGTTTCACATGCGTGTTGAAGAACGATTATTAAAATATGTCTCTTACTGGACAACTTCTGACGAGGAATGCCGACAGATTCCATCTTCGGAAAGACAGTTTGAGTTAGGAAAAGTGTTAGAACAGGAATTACGCGATCTCGGTTTAGAGAAAGTCACTTTAACCGATCACTGCTATGTTTACGGACTGCTGCCGGCAACGAAAGGATATGCTGACAAGCCTGCTGTCGGTTTTATTTCCCATATGGACACTGCTCCTGATTTTTCTGGAAAAGATGTCAAACCACAGATCATTCCGGATTATGACGGCAATGATGTTCTTTTAAAGGGAAGCGGTGCTTATCTGAAAGTATCCGATTTTCCTACACTTAAAACATTAAAAGGACGCACACTGATCACTACAGATGGAACAACCCTGCTCGGCGCCGACGATAAAGCCGGGGTTTCCGAGATCATGACGGCAGTGGAACAGATCATCACAGAAAAAATACCTCACGGCGACATCTGGATCGGCTTCACACCGGACGAGGAAGTCGGAAGCGGTGCTGATTTATTTGACCTTGACTATTTTAAAGCCAGATTTGCCTACACCGTTGACGGCGACTACGAGGGCGAAGTTGCCTATGAAAACTTCAATGCCGCAAGTGCTTCTTTTGAGATCAATGGCGTCAATGTCCACCCTGGGGAGGCAAAAGATATTATGATCAACGCTGCCCTTGTCGGCTGTGAGATTGCATCTCTTCTCCCTGAAAATGAGACTCCTGCCCACACCGAAGGCAGAGAGGGATTTTATCATCTGACTGATTTTAGCGGAGACATCGCCCACGCCAAAGTGAATTATATCGTGCGTGACCATGACAAAGCCACTTTTGAAAAACGTCTTGATACACTGCGTGGCATTGAGAAAAAAATGAATGAAAAATATCATGCAGACACTGTAAAATTGAACATTCAGCATTCCTATAGTAATATGCTGGAAGTCATTGAAAAGAATGAATATGTCGTAGCAATTGCAAAAAAAGCAATCAAAAACGTTGGTCTGGAACCAGTCTCCCGCCCAGTCCGCGGTGGTACAGACGGTGCCAGATTAAGTTTTATGGGACTTCCTTGTCCGAACCTCGGAACCGGCGGCTATGGTTTCCACGGACCGTTTGAACATATCAGTGTAGAAGGTATGGATACCGCTGTTTCGGTTATCAAAGAAATCGTAAAAATCACTGCCGAATAATGATCGGGAACGTTTTTCCTGTTACACAAAAAATCTGCCATACAAAAATTGCATTTGTATGACAGATTTTTTATTGTCTTAAATATTATTTTTTACTTTACACCGAAGTCTTTCTTCTATTATAAGTTTGCAATCAACGCTGCGATCTCATCCGGTGTCATAACCTTATTCGGATCTGACAGATCAGGCATTGCCGGCTCATCATCTACAACGGTTTCATCTTCCAATGGAATCTTCTCGACCGGAACATTATCATCCGAATCCGTCAAAGTATCTACCATAATATCATCATACTTGGATAAATCTTCCTCCGGAGAAGAAACTTCTTCTTTACCAATTGATGTTTCCTCCATATCAGATGGAACTTCTTCGATCGGTGTCTCCTCCATCACGGACGGTTCTTCTTCGATCGGTGTCTCTTCCATCACGGATGGTTCTTCTTCGATTGGTGTCTCCTCCATCAGAGAAGGTTCTTCTTTTTCAATTTTATTCTCTTCTGCCAAGATACGTTCCTCGGTAAAAAAGTTCTGTTTTGCAGACTCTGCTGCTATCTTTGCATCAGCTCCGATCGTATTCAATGTATTCTGCAAAACTTCCAGCTGCTGTAATATTTTATTCTGATTGTCTAAAATATTTTGTGCATATGCGCTGTCATTTTTATTAGTTTCCGGTGCCGGATGCGAAACATTGTCTGATAAAACAGCCTCTAACATCGAAATCTTTTCCATGATGTGGTCATTGGAATTCATCAGTGCATCTGCATTCTCTTTACTTCTTCCAATGGAAACCTTTGCTACTGCTTTCTGTGCGTGGATAATATCCTCCACATTTGCTTTCCGGGACTGGTTTCCTTTTTCAATGAGTTCATACAGATCATCAAATGTTTTCCTCAATAAAAGATAAGACGCTTTTTCTGATTTAAAAATACTATCATACTGTTCTTCTTTGCGATTCTTTTCTGCCATCAGATAAATCGAAATGGAATCTACCAAAAAATAGATTGCAACCAGAAACAATGCTGTAATGATCGCCAGAATAATAAATTTCTGAGGCATATTGATCATTGCATATAAATCTGCAACCAGTAAAACTACCGCAATTAACAATGTAATATTTATGCGGAACCTGACATTTTTTTCGCTGTTCTTATCCATAAGAGCTACCTCCCACTATTGCGTCCTCCGTGACGCTCTCTGTGGCTATTTTACCATAACTTACACGAGATAGCTATATGCGAAAACAACAATCTTCAACAGAATACGACCAAAATTTCTTTTTATAATAAAATAAGCTGTCCGATCAGCTCTGCTCCTTTATAAAGATCGTCGACGGTTGTGTATTCACGTGTCGAATGTGCATTATACATTCCATTCGATAAAACAAGCCCTTCGATTCCGTTTTTTGCAAAACTGTTGTTATCACTTCCGCCGAACGTACCTGTAAGTTCACCGGAAAATCCTAAGATTTCACAGGCTTTTTGAAAATCGGTCACTGACTTGCTCTCAAGTGGTGTCTCATAGGCGGTCAGCACACAGCAGTCCGGCACAATGTTTGTCGCTGTTCCACCCTGAATCGTTCCGATATTAAACGTCGTCTCTTCAGACAGATCAAGCACATACGCCTGTTTTGCGGTTACTTTCGAATAGTCAAAAACATCCGAACCTTTGACATATAATTCCTCACCAATTGTAAACAGAATTTCAATTTTTTTATGAGGTTTTCCACTGTCAAGAACAAGTTGTACACAATAGAGGATTTCCAGAATACCACTGATGTCATCTGCACCAAGCACAGTATCCCCTGCAGAATGTATTGTTCCGTCTTTTTCCAAAACAGATTTTTTGCCGCTCCAAGGTTCTACAACATCCATATGTGCGCAAAAAATAACCGGATCTCCTTCTAATTCTCCATCTAAGACAGCAAAAATATTTCCGGTGTCGCCACCATAATAAGCTCCGGGTCTAAGGCTGAAGTCGGCTCGTGGAGCAGGAGTAATTCCGGCTTTAGGGCAAGTGCTCTGGCAATTGCGACACGCTGCTGCTGTCCTCCGGACAAATGTTTTGGATAATGATTTTCCCATGATGCCATTCCAACACGCTCTAATTCTTTTAAAGCAATTGCTTTGCTCTTTTTCTGAACAACCATAAGACCTTCCCTAACATTTTCCAACGCTGTCTTTTTCTCAAACAGATAAAATCTCTGGAACACCATGCCCGTAATCTTACGGAATTCCAGGCTGTCTTTGTGTTTTTTGGAAAGATCGACCGTTTTTCCACCAAAAACTGCCTCCCCCTCCTCCGGGATCTCCAACTGGTTGATGCATCTTAATAAGGTTGATTTTCCTGTACCGGAAGGGCTGATAATTCCGACAACATCGCCTTTTTCAATTTTTAAATTAATATGGTCTAATACTTTATTCTCATGAAAACTTTTGGAAAGGTTTTTGATCTCTAACATTTTTATACCTTTCTGTTATACACTTTCATACGTTAATTCCAAAGAGTATACACATAAAGAAAGAAGCAGGTCGTTGTCATATGGTTATCACAACTGCCTGCTTCTTCTTTTCTCCAAAACACTCAGGTGTATAAATCATATGAAAATAAAACCGTATTCATCCATACAGCACATACAACAGCAACACATCTGGTTTTTGTTCATTACGATTGTATTTGTCTTCATATGATTTTCCCCTTTCTTATTTCCTACTTATTTGATATGTTATGTAGGAATTACTTTATATGGGGAATTATAATCATCTGATATTATTTTGTCAATTGTTTTTGTTATAGAAGATTCCTTGGGTTTGTTATAGGTTTTGATTATAGCTGATTTTTTTTAGAACAACTCCGGGTGATTTTCCAGCGCATCTTCTTCCGTAATCTCGCGGATCACGCGGCATGGAACACCAACTGCAAGTGAATTTGCCGGAATATCTCTGGTAACGACGCTTCCAGCACCGATCACACAGCCCTCGCCGATCGTAACACCACCACAGATTGTAACATTTCCTGCGATCCAGCAGTTATCGCCAATGGTAATCGGTCTGGCGTATTCCTTATCGGTAAGTGTTCCATTCTGTTTCTGATATTGGTTGCGATCCTGCCAGCGGAGCGGATGCATCGGGGTAAGAAGTGACACATTTGGTCCCATAAATACATTTGCACCAATTGTAACCGGACAGCAATCCACACACGTAAAGTTAAAGTTCGCATACGAATTTGCACCGATAGATGTCAGACAGCCATAATCAAACTGTACTGGTCCCTGCAAGTAAAACGAATCACCTATGATTCCCATTTCTTTCAGAATCTCGGAACGTTTCTCGTCTGTTTCAAGAAGTTCATTATATTCTTTACTTAATCTATGGGCTTTTGTTCTTAATTTTACAAGTTCTTCATCGGAAGGATCGTAAATTTTTCCTGCCGTCATTTTCTCTTTTTCTGTCATTTTTCCTGCTCTCCTTTTGAAATCTCATGATAGACTGGTTTTTCCCTATGCCAGCTCTGCGCCTAATTTTTCCAGGTCTTCCATTGCACCCGCATTTTTTGATAATTCATCTTTTGCAGTTGCATAATAGGATTTCTGGAAAAGCATATCCCATGACAGGTAGTGAGCCATGCAGTCAAACTGTTTCTGAATCAGTTCATATTGTATACTGTCTACCGGTGATCCGCCTACGACAATAACACCAACCTTTTTCCCTTTTATCTGTAATCCTCTGCAATAACATTTGTCTATAACCAGCTTTAACTGTGCGGACATTCCCCACCAATACACTGGTGTTGTAAAAAGGATCATGTCTGCTGCCACAATTTTGTCAATTGTAGGATTGGTATCATCCTGATCTACGCAGCCTTTATTACATTGACAGACGCCACATCCTTTGCATGGGCTGATATCTAACTTGTCCGGCTGAATCACTTCGATCTCATTTTTTCCAGATGCACCTTTTATAAATGCATTAATTGCAGTTAATGTATTGCCTTTTCTTGCACTTCCGTTAATAATCACAATTTTCATTTATTGGTTCCTCTTTTCTTTCCTAAATTTATATCTGAAGTATACCATAAAAAGTATTAACATACGCATTATATGTTATGATGATAACGCTACATCGCAAAAAGCCCTGAAGCTGCAACTTCAGGGCTTTTGCTTATAAATTATTCCGTTTCCGGTTCATCCACAGATAGAAGATCACATTCAGCACAATTCCGAATATCGTTGCTTCCGGAGCCGCAAAACCGATCTTGGTGAGGCTCGCATCTGGCTGGATACTCATATAATATGCCAGCGGCAGACGCACAAGAAGCGTCTGGACGAGTCCCTGAACCATAACCCAGACCGTTTTATCATGTCCGTTGAAATAACCGACCATACTGAATAGAACGGCTGTCACGATCGTTTCCAACGCAAACCCTTTCAGATAATCATAACCATTCTGCACAACGGCTGCGTCTGTTGTGAAGATTCCGGTCAGAAGATCTCCCTTAAACATAACAAATGCAAATACAATGCAGCCGATCACAATTCCAACGCCCATGCCGGTAAACATTGCTTTTTTCGCTCTTTTTTCGTTTCCGGCACCCACGTTCTGCGATACAAAGGATGCCATGGACTGCATCAGAGAACTTGGAATCAGCATTGCGAAGTTAACGACCTTGCAGGCAACACCATATCCGGAGGAAGCTGCGAGTCCAAGCCGGTTGACAAATGCGCAGAGTGCAAGGAATGAGATCTGTGTCAAGAACTCCTGCATAGCAAGCGGCAGACCGACTTTTAATGCTCTTATACAATGTGTGTTGATCTTAAAATCCTGTCTGGTGATTTTAAATGGAAGTTCTCTTTTTACCAGTAAAAATAATGCAAAAACGACGCTGACCGCCTGTGCTGTTACAGTTGCGATTGCAGCTTACAATCATTACAAGAGAATTGCTTCTGATGTGCAGGACGCTGCGTCTAAATGCAGTCCTGCCACTAAAATCAGGTCTCCTGCGATATTTACCACACATGCAACTGCAACGAATAATAATGGAGATTTGCTGTCACCTAAGCCTCTGAAAATAGCTGCGAGCAGATTGTACGCCACAATGAAAAAAATTCCGCCACCGCAGATACGCACATAAGACGATGTCAGTTCCACAGCCTCCTGTGGTGCCTGCATCAGCACTGCAATCGGCTGTGCAAACCCGATCATAACTACAAAAAGTACCGCAGAAACAATTGCAAAAATAATTGTTGCTCCACCGATCAAAGCTCCAATATACTGCGGTTTTTTCTCCCCGATATACCGTGCGATCAAAACAGTGATACCCATTGCAAACTGCGTAATAACAAAAGTGACTAAGTTTAACACCTGGCTTCCTGTTGATACGGCTGAAAGCCCCGATGTTGTTCCAAACCTTCCAACGACCAGAAGGTCAACTGCACCGTAAGCCGCCTGCAATACTAATGCGCCTAAGATTGGCAGCATAAATGGCAGCAGCTTTCCTAAAATACTTCCCTGTGTAAAATCTGATTTTGAACTATTCAATGTCAACTCTCCTTTCGCTCATGACTTTATAAAATTTTTCTATGGTCGAAATCATACAATCCGCTTCTTCTTCGGAAATATGATCCATATATTTCAAAAGCCGGCTGTAATAATTTTTATCGTACTTATCCGATAACTCCTCACCTTTTTCTGTAATGAAAACATATGTGATCCGACCGTCCTCCTCAGACGCATATTTCGTGAGATAGCCCTTTTTTTCCATTTCCTTGACCGTTCTTGTCACCCCCGGTCTTGGCAGCTTTAATGTGTCACTGATATCCGATACTTTTACTCTCTCTTTCTTCTCCTGTAACTTGTGGATCACATCCATGTACTGTATATACGCTGGTGTGACTCCTTCCGGCAGTTCCGGGAGCAGTTCCCTCGTCCTTTTTGCAAGATAGCAGGCATCCAACATTCTCTTTATTTTTTCTTCGTTCATACTATCGGTTCCTTTTTTACATTGTGCTATATAATTGCCTTTGTTAATTACCATTGATAATTATATGGTTCTATAACGCTATTGTCAAGAAATAATTTAAACTCGCCCTATCATAATATTACAAAACAGGAATCAATCACCAATACAAAATCATGGTCATCAATCCCTGTCTTTTCACATCTTTATGCGGTTTTATTCATCTTTTCCGGAATCATGTGAAGCCTGTTTTCATCGCCAAGCGCAATGAGTATTCTCTGGCATTTTTCAAACTCAGAAGCAAGCTGCTCTATCTCTTTCGACTGCATTATTTAACCTCATGTCCTGTGTCTTTCCTTCATTAACTCTAAGATATCCATATATAATTCCTTTCTTTGTTCAAATGTTTAAACGCATTGTACCATAAAACAATCCAGAATTTTCAATGGGAAAGAAAATAGAGACGATTAAATTTTTTTATCGTCTAACATCCCCTTTTTTCTCAAAAAGAGCATGAATCCAACGCAGAGAATCAACTGCAAGGCTGACGACATCGGCGTTGCCAGCCCGATATGAAACAGCGATGTTTCCGGCTGGATGCTCATAATATAAGACACCGGAACTCTGACGCAAAATGCGCCAAGGATTCCCTGGATCATGACAAATCGTGTCTTACCGATACCATTGTAAAATCCGGTATAGCAGAAGAAAATAGCTGTAAACAGGCAGTCGATCGCATATGCCTTGAGATAATCTGCCGCTGCAAAAACCACTTCCCCATCCGAGGAGAAAATTCCTGCCAGCGCATCTCCATGGAAAAACGTGATCAAAAACATTACCACGCCAATGGAAAAAGAAACGGCAATGCCGTAATGCAAGGCTTTTCTGGCTCTTGTAATCTGACCTGCGCCATAGTTTTGTGCCACAAATGCCGACATGGACTGCATGAAAGCAGACGATATGAGCATGATAAATGCACACACTTTTTCTGCGACACCGACACCTGCCGAGGCAATGACTCCCATAGAATTTACGATTGCCAGAATGATCAAAAATGAAATGCTCACAAGCAGATCCTGCAATGCAATCGGCGCCCCAAAACCAACCATTTTCTTCAAATATACTTTATGAATCCGAATATTTTTATTTTTTACGGTAAAAGGCAGCTCTTTTTTACAGATCAGGAAAAACGAAACTACCACGCTCACAATCTGCGCAAACACTGTTGCAATCGCAGCGCCCTGTGTTCCCATGTGAAAGCCTGCACATAGGATCAGATCTCCCGCAATGTTAAAAACACATGCAATCGCGACTGTGATAAGCGGTGTCTTAGAATCGCCCAGTCCACGGAAAATGCAGCCGATCAGATTGTAGGCAACAATGACTAACATACCTCCGCCGCAAATTCTGATGTAATCAACGGTCTTTTGAAATGCTTCCTCAGGCGCGTTCATGATCTGACTGATTGAAGGCGCAAAAACAACCATAATGATCGACATGACCACTGCGATCGCCGCAAACATGACAATTGCTGTTCCTACGGTTCGTCCGCCTTCCTCTTTTTTTCCGCTTCCGATCTGCTGTCCCAGCAAAATTGTGGTTCCCATTGCGAAACTGCTGATCAGATTTGTTAATGTAGTCATGATCTGAGAACCTGTCGAAACCGCGGATACATCTGCGGATGAAGCAAATTTTCCCACTATGAGCAGGTCTACCGCGCCATACATCGCCTGCAGAAATAACGCCAGCAAGACAGGAAATGCAAATAAGATCAAAGGTTTTAAGATTTTTCCTTCTGTAAATGATGTGTTTGTTTCCATATATTCCTCCTGAAAATGATAGGTTGTGGCAGTAATTTCCTGTCACACAAAAAAAGCCGGATAAGAAAAGCAGATATTTCAATCTGCCATCTTATCCAGCTATTGTTTCTAAACGAACAAGTTGCCCTCCGATGAGCGATTCTGATTATACAATACACTTTTTTTCATGTCAATCGGTTTCATACAGTTCCGATGTTTTCAAATTTCCTCATACATCTCAAATCGCGCAGATACCTAAAAAACCTTGATTTTACTGGAAAATTTAATATCCTTGCAGGGCATTTTTTAATCTGCTGCCTTAGCTTGTTTCTTTTAAGAATCCTGGAAATCAAATGTTTCAAAAACAAGCTCAGTTCCTATGATCTTGTAAATTTTATGCGTGACTTCAGGGCTGTTGACAAAGGTGATGGAACCAATATCAATATTTCTCAGAATCAAAGCGTTAATGAAAAAATCAAAAAATTAATCGGTTTAACTAATCTCGATGCTCTGTACCTGACAGAAAAAGAGAGTGATAATATCTTTGAGTTCACCATGCTGATTGACAGATGAGTACTAGGTTTTTCTTATAGCTCATGTTGTCGTTCATTTCACTTTAATTTTTTGCTTATCTTACTTTTTTTCTGATTCCAACTGCGGTCAATGCTCCACAGGAAAGAAGGAGAAGTGTGATCCACAAAGCTGCCTGATCGTTATCTCCGGTTTTCGGTGAAACTGCTGTTGTATCTGCTGTCTGAACTTCAAAGTCTGCTGTTGCAACTCCATTTGCAGAAACAATACTAATACTGTGTGTTCCGGCTGCCAATGTGCTTAAATACTCCGGTTTCAAAGTGATAATGATACTTCCTTCTGTTGCCGTATAGCAGTCTGCACTGAGTTCTACGTTATCTACCATAACTTTCTGGAAGTTTGCAAATGCATCGCTGGAACGGAAATAAATTGTATTTCCACTTCCCTGCGTATAGCTGCTGCCTGCACCTTCAATGATGGTTGGTATAACCTGCTGACTGCCCTGTGTACTTGCCGTTGTTGCCGAAGCCGGTGTTGATGTTGTTGTAGATTCACCTTGCATTGTTGACGGTTCACTTGGTGTCGGTGTCGGTTCTGGTTCTGGTTCTGGTTCTGGTGTCGGTGTTGGATTTGGATTGGTATTATTACTTACGAAAGTTGTACCAATCTCACCAGTATATCCTTCTGGTTTTTTATTTAATGCTGCGGTAACTCCAGATGCTGTGACAACTGCATTTGGAGATATTGTTATTTTTTTACCACTTTCTAATCCATAGCTGGAAATCTCTCCTTTTTCTGCCTTAGCTACCACAGTTCCTCCACTAATCGTTATATCGCCATCACATTCAATACCACGGCTACTGTAAGCTGCTTCTGCAGCATATGCTGTAATATTACCATTTTTAATAACAATACCATCATATGCATATATGCCACTTGTACCTGCTGTTGCCTGTGCTTTGGCAATAATTGTACCCTGACTATCAATTTCCAGTTTTCCTAGCACACTAATACCATGACTGGTATCTGCTGTTCCACCTGTTACATCAAGTGTCCCATCTCCTGTTATGGTTAAATTTCCAAAAGCATATATTCCGCAACTCCATCCATTTGTACTATCACTGTAAGAACTGCTTATATTTTTTATCCTATTTTCATTTTTAATTATTATATTCAAGTCTTTTGAGGTTTCGATTCCGCTTCCATTACCTTCATAATTAAATCCATCTAAGGTCAGTGTATTTGTCTGATTATCATAACTCCATCCTGTGCCGGAAGTATTGGCACTGGTAACTTCAACTCCGCCTACCCTTAGCTTGTAAGAGGTTGGCGTGGATGGTGTGGAGCTGCCTCCCGAAGAATTTTTTGGAGAATAAAAAATACCATCTACTCCATCTTTTGTTGTAATTTCATAGTTTTTATCATCGTCAGTGAAAAATGCATCTTTGAATTGTTTTCCTGAATCTGCAAGTGGTATCTCGTTTTTTCCATATGGCTGATAATAACCTACACCTATTTTAGCACCCGTTGTCAGTGGAACAGTCGTGCTCAGATTAATTTTTTCACTACTTTTGTAACGATAAATATATAAGTTACTATTTTCATCTTTTGAATTTTTATTTCCGTAAATATTTGCACTTCCTCCGATTGTTACATCCGCTCCCTGGTATGCAAAGACACCTGCTCCTTCCTGATCTTGATATTCACCAAAATCACAAATATTATCTGTGATTTCTCCACCAGTCATTTCAAAATTGCAATTATCAAGAACAACCACTCCCGCGCCGTATCCTGCCTCATTTCCTGAAATCTTACCTCCTCTCATGATGAAAGTTCCATTATAAAAAACTGCAACTCCACCACCGCGTTTTGTAAAAGTTTTATTGCTACGATTTCCAACAATATTGCCGGATTCTAATATTAACGTTCCTTCTCTGACATTAATGCCTCCAGCATAGTCTTCATTTGCCCATCCACCAGTAATTTTTCCATTTTGTCCTTCACTCGTATCTTTTATGATTAAAGTTCCACCTGCTATCACACTAAATACATTGTCTTGTTGTTCATTTAAGTTACGGTCAATCGTATATCCATTCAGATCAATGGTCACGTTCTTGTCTACATTAAACCTATAATCACCTGTTCCAGCTGTAATATTCTTATCTAATTGAATATTACCATCATTTCTTATTGCATTTTTTAACTCAGTCCACGAACTTACTGTTATTACCGCATCATCTGCCTTCACTTCCGTCACACCCAGTCCTGCAACCATGGTCATGACAAGCATCATACACAGCAATCCTGCTATCCATTTGTTCAACTTTTTCATTCTTTTTTCTCCTTTGCTTTTAATGTAAAAAATTCGTTGTACATGATTACCAGTTTCTAATGTACAACGAATTTCTTTCCAAATGGGCGGATTGTCATGAATCGACCGTAAAATGTATTGAATCGACCATATTTTTTCACTACGTCTGTATTTTATGCTTTACAAGACAGCCGAAGGATATTTACCTAAACAACCCAATAATCGTTAGACACTATCCTCTGGAAGAAAATATAAACTATTGTTTTGTCGGCATCAGAAGAACCGGCAAATCCTACATGATGTATCAGCAAAATGCTCAGCAGCGAAATTGCTTCTACACTGGGCGGCCGTTTTGTCATCATGAATATATATCCTTATTCCTTCTCTGAGTATCTGACTGCAAATGGAAAAGAAAAGAATTATCTGGATACTATCAGCACAAGAGATAATGCTCATGTGCGGTAAAGTAACACACAAGAATTTGATAGACAACCGCCCATTATT
>ERZ791724.1050-NODE-1050-length-17137-cov-3.011591_pt1 | contig 17137 bp, 14 predicted proteins | sample MGYA00510044_ERZ791724 | MGnify/ENA primary metagenome ERZ791724 (study PRJEB30046, sample SAMN00715140) | human gut metagenome | study: EMG produced TPA metagenomics assembly of the A metagenome-wide association study of gut microbiota in type 2... | reverse complement strand
CAACCATTCCCAGCATTTATGCGGTTTCTCAAAATCATAATAATTACTACTTGGAAATAATAAAGAATGAATTTCTTCACAAGACGCCCGTTCCTCTCCTAGTCACTAGACACGGAAAGAAAAAAGGGAATGGTTTTCCAACCATTCCCATCTTAATGAGCCCACCGGGGTTCGAAGCCGTGAGACCGCTTAAACACTGGCTTTCTTAGGTCTCCTTTATGGCACTAGTCCAGTAGGAGCCGATAGCCTGTGTAATGATTTTTATGTAATGATTAGTGATGAAATAAGTGCCGGAAAAGTGCCCGAAATATTTGCAATTATTCTTACGTGATTTCAAACATCATATACAATTAAATATTCCTACACAACACATATATCAACATAAGCTTTCATCATATTTCATTTTTTGTTATTAATCTAAGGATATTTTAGGATTTTCTTTCTTACATTCTTTTTTTACTTTCTCTGGAATTTTTCCAAGAAAATAATCTTCTAATAAATCCCATATTTTTTCACTTTCAAAACCACTTTCATATATATATGTCAACATTTTAACAGAAATAAGATGTCTTTCTGCAACCATATCCAATAATCTATTATTATATCTATATGGAGCATTTAATATATTCTTTAATGACTGAATCTGGTTAATATAAATATATAATTGACTATTAGCTCCTCCTAACATCTTAAACGACAAACACCCTAAAGCCTCAAGAATTCCCAATATTACATTGTATTCTTTTGTCTTATTACCCGCATCATTGATTAAATATAACTGACCATTTTTTGTTTCTTCCTCTACTTTATGCATACCTATCTCAACCCATTGAAAATATGAATTTACTGCAACATTAAATTGATATTTTGTCTTTCCTGCTGTTGTTGTCTTTTCCTGTGTTATTGGATAAGTTGTTTTTGCAAAATTCTTTCTATATGAATCCATTGAAGCTATAATAACTTCACAAATTGTCTCTGCCTTATATTTATTAATTTCACAATCCTCTAACAACGCATCAACAATTTCAGAAACAGCCGTATGTTCTGCTAACTGCACTTTTTTTAATATAAATTTCTTAAGTGCCCCCCATATATTATTAAATATACTTGTATAATCATCATTAAATGTAATTCCAACACAAAGAGCCGAATTCATTGGAAATTTAGTTACAAAATCCAATTCTTGATTTTTTGAATATATTTCATATTTAAATTTAGGAAATGATAATGTTCTATAATCTTTATTCCAAATTGAACTCAAAAATACTTTACAAATATGTTTATTATGTTCAATTTCTTCAATTGCTCCAAAATATTTGTTATTTATTTTTTCCTGAATTCTCGGATTTATTTCAAAAAATCCAATGGAAAACATCGGAATAGGTCTTACTTGTATTGGAGAAAATCCTACTTTTGATTCAAAATCCTTCTGAATTAATAATAATGCAGTTTTTACTTTATTTACATTATTATCCTCATCACTAACAGGTGTACCAAAAATATATGAAAAATTTTCAGCATCAAGTAACATTGCATTCCTTTTTTTTGTAAAATCTGTTCTTTTGCCCCCTTGAAGGCTTTGCTGATAAAGTTCATCTATCTTTTTTATCACCTCAATTAATTGATAATGCCTAATTGTAGATAATCCATGTAATCTATTAATATGCTTAAAGTCTTTAGCATTGTAATGATAAAAGGCTTCTCCTCGTAAATCTTCCTTTCTAGCCGCACGTCCTATCTCTTGAACATAATCACATACATTTCCTGTTGGTGCAAGATGAACTACTAATTCTATATCATTAATATCAATTCCCATACCAAAAGCTTTTGTAGCTAACATTATCAATTTTTCTTTTGCATAAAACTTTTCATAGCTTTCCTGTTTTTTATCTTTACTCAAAGTTCCATAATATACAGCAACCTTTTCAGTTTCTCGTTTACTTCTTAGATATTCATAACATCTTTCTATTAGAGCTACTGTTGGAAAATATATTAAAGTTTTTTTATTGGTAATTATAGCTCTTTTTATCACATTTTCTATTTGCTCAAATTTATCCAATTCATATTCTGAACGTTCATTTTTATCTTTCTTCGACTTATCAATTACGATATCTATATCATTTCTTTTTACATACCCTAAATAAGTAATTGGACTTAGCATATGTAAACTATTAATTGTTTCTGTATACATATCTTCCAATCCTCGATATATAGCTGTTGCTGTAAATGTAGCTATAACAAATGATTTTCTCTTATCCGGATTTTGAATTTGCTTCTTTCTAAGTTTTTTTATATGATCTCCTAAATACCAATAATCAGGTCTAAACTGTTTTCCCCACGTTGTAACAATATGAGCCTCGTCAATTATTATCATTCCTATTGTTCTATTTCCAATTAGCTGTTCTACATCACTTCTACTCAGTAGTGTCTCGGGAGAAATATACAGAATATGATATTGTCCGTCTGCAACTTTATCAATTATATCTTGTTTTACAATAGGTGAAATATCTGAATTAATAGTTTTAGCATAAGTATAATTTTTCAATTCTAAATTTTTCACTTGATCATTCATTAATCCGATTAATGGTGATATTACTATTGTAAGCAGGTTATATTTTTCAGCCAAATATATCGCAGGTACTTGGAACATAACTGATTTACCAGCACCCGTTGGTGCAGTAACAAATATATCTCTAAAATCCTTACCCTCTCCACAATTTTCAACTTGTTGAACTAGATTAGAAATTATATTTTCTTGTGAAACTTGAATCACTTCTTTTTCACCATTTTCAAGCTTTGACATATTATATACAGGTAATTTTCTATATGATGAATATCCCCAATATTTCCTTAATATTTCTATATATTCATCTCTATGCTCATATTTATCTTCAATATTAGATACTTGTACAAAATAAATTTTTGTATACACTCCCCAATACGCTGAAGCTGTAAATATATGATTTTTTAGCTTATTTAAATCTCCTGTGTAATTTGATACTCTTATACATAATTCATCGGGCTGTTCAAATAATTTTTTTAAAAAATCAATATAATCCGATTCTTCAATGATATCATAATCAATTACAGTATCATTATTAGCCAGTTCTATATCTACATCTTTCTTATCAAACAAATTGATGTTTATTATTTTAGAATTATTTAAAACCGTATTATTTTGACTATATACTCCAAACAAATTTCCATCATATTCTTTTATTCCATCAAATATTGATATGTATTCGTCTATATCACCGATATATGTTTCATCATTTTCTTCCGCCTCTGCCTCATCAAAATGAGCCAGCAATCCTCTCCTTACATCCTCTGGAAAACATCCTTCTATTGGATATTGATTTATATATATATTATTATTAAGGATATAAACATATTTATATTGTGATACCACGAAATCCGCTAATAAAATAAATTCCTCATAAGATATATATTTTCTTTTTTCAATTATTGACATAAAATATTTTAGTTTGTTATCTATAATATCAGCTAAATTAATCTTCTCCATTGTCGAATCTACAACATTAACTGGTATACCTTTAAGTACGATAATTGAATTTTTTTCAGTATCTAAAGATTTAATTTTATCATTTATTGCATTTATAATAATAGATTTATTCATATAATTTCTCCTCAATCTAAAAAATCAACAATTTTGTTTGAACGTGATGTGCGCTTTATTTTCCTCAATGCTTTTGCTTCTATCTGTCGTATACGTTCTCTTGTTAAATTATATTTTTTTCCTATCTCTTCTAAAGTATGAGTACGTCCATCTTCAAAACCATACCTTAATCGTAATACCTTTTCTTCTCTATCCGTAAGTGTCCTCAGTACTTCTTCCAGCTGTTCATGAAGCAATAAATCATATACTTTATCTTCTACAGAATCACTTTCATCATCTGCAATAAATTCACATAATCCGGTTTCTTCTTCAACTCCAACCGGAACATTCAATGATGTATATGATAAAAAATTATTTCTTAAAACCAGACACTCTCTCACTTCTTTCTCCGTAATACCCAAATCCACTGATATTTGCTTAATCCTTTTAGACAACTTTTTTTCTTTTTCTACTAATTTATTATCAAGTTGAATTACCTTTACTATACGTTCCATCATATGAACTGGTATTCGAATAACAAATCCATTATCCATAATTTCTCTAGAAATTGCCTGTTTTATCCAATATACTGCATATGTACTAAAAGCTGTACCTTTTTGAAAATCAAATTTTTTAGCTGCTTTAATTAATCCAATAAATCCTACCTGTTCAAGGTCTTCAAAATCAAGTCTATTTCCATATCTTTTCTGATATGATATTACATATTTATCTACAAGACGTTTGTTCTTTATACATAGATCTTGTACTGCTTGTTTATTTTCTTCCTGAATAAGATGACATAATATATCATTAGATTGTCTAATATCATAATTTAATTCTATTACTTCATCTTCTTCACTAAACGATTCACCTCTATTATCTTTAAAAATTGATTCATCATATAAAATCTCAAAATCTGTTTCATCTAAATCTGATTCTAAAACAAACGGTTCTTTATTCGATTTTTTATTTTCATCAACAAAATTTACTCCATTTTGTAATAAAATTTCTGTAACCTCATATTGCTCTTTGACTGATAACATTTTATAAATATTATCAAAATCGGCATATGTAATTTCTGAATTTTTGATATATGGTCTTGCCATGCTAAGAATTATTTCCTCATTCATACAAAGACCTCCCCTCTTATTTCTATATCAATGCATAATAAATTAATATACTATTTTAAATATCTTCCACTTATCAACAAATATAATGTAATTTGATTATATCATAAATTCATATTTTTGTTCAAAGATATCTTTTATACCTTGAAACTTAAACTAGACCTTTAACTATTTAATATACTTTTATTTTTTCAAACATTATAGATATAAAATATGATATAATATTCGTATATTACGGAGGTAAATATTACTATGTTATTTGATTATGATCCAACATCTGCTGAAAGTATATTACGATATGCAAAAAATTTGGAGGGAAAAACTTTCTTTGATGTAAAACAAAGATATTTAGCATATTATAATCGCTTGAATGAACTTGATTCTAATTCTAACAACAATACTGCTGCCAAAGGACAATTAGGCAATTTTCTTGAAGAGTATTACTTCGGTTATAAACCTAATTCAAATCAAGAAGCAGATTTTCCTGATGCTGGTGTTGAACTAAAGCAAACTTGTATTGATGTAAAAAAAAGTGGTGAATATGTTGCCGGAGAACGTTTATCTATAACTAATATTTCTTATGAAGAACCTGTAGAAATTGATTTTTATAAAAGTCATGTGTGGAACAAAATTCGATTAATACTCTTAATTTTTTATTTAAGAGATAAATCCATTCCTAGAATGTTTAATAAAATTCTATTTGCGAACCTTTTTACACCTCCCAAAGATGATTTATCTATAATTATTTCTGATTACAATAACATCATCAAAAAAATACGTTTAGGTAAGGCTCATGAAATTTCTGAAAGTGACACTTTATATTTAGGAGCTTGTACTAAGGGAGCAACAGCTGAAAAAAGCTTACGTTCACAATATTATGATTGTAACGGTGTAAACTATCCTGCCAAAAAAAGGAATTTTTGTTTTAAAAGAAGCTATATGGATTATGTTTTACATGCATATATATTAAATGACTCTGTTCCTTACGAAACCATTATTAAAGATTCCTCTTTATTAGCGCAGAAATCATTTGAAGATATCATTATAGAACGTTTGCAATTTCATATTGGCGAATCTGATATGCATTTATGCGAATATTATAATCGAATATATAATAATAATAAGGCTCAATGGGTAGATTTAACTTACCGTATGCTCGGAATTAAAGGAAATCATGCAGATGAATTTGTGAAATCAAATATTGTTGTTAAAACCATACGACTTGAAGAAAATAATAAAATAAGAGAAAACATGTCATTTCCTCCATTTAAATTTATGAATATAATAAATGAAGATTGGGAAGATTCTGATATATATAACTATTTTTCATCAACTAAATTTTTATTCGTAATATTCAAACGAAAAAAAAATCATTATATCTTATATGATGTAAAATTCTGGAATATGCCAATATCTGATTTAGACGGTGATGTTAAATCAGGATGGCTAAAAATTAAAAATACTATAATTAATGGTATTACTTTTAAAATTAATAAAAATGGAAAGGTATCCAATAATCTTCCAGGAAAAAATGACAATAGAATTATACATATTAGACCTCATGCAGGTAAATCTGCTTATAAACTAAATAATGGATATTCAAAAGGAGATATTGAAAAAGATGCCAATGTACTTCCTGATGGTCAATATATGACAACTCAAAGTTTTTGGATTAATAATAATTATATACTTAACGAAATATCAAAGTAACGAAGTCATTTATTTATATTACTAACAGGCTATCTTTAAAGGTAGCCTGTATAAATTATATTTCATTTGAAACAATTTCATCAAGAATTGGTTCCATTTGTTCTATTATATTAACAACTAATGCATTCCCCATCATAAATCTTCTTTTCTTGATAGGCATATTAATAATTTTTTTATTAACTAAGCATTCCTTAGTCCATCCTGTTGGAAATCCCTGTATTCTCTCACATTCTTCAGCAGTTAATAATCTAATATCTCCAGTTATTCTATCTCTTACAATATGTGTTGTCCTTGAAAATCCACCTTCCGATGTTAACATTGTACGAGCTGGTTTATCATATTCATCAATCATTGGTATTGGACCTTCCGAGAATAAATATTCATGTCCAGTTGTTGATTTTCGTGGCATTTTCTTCCCACCCTTTAGATATTGCCACGTATGTTTCTGTTCTTTTGACAAAGGATTTATTCTAGCATCATTAGAATTTATATTTACATCTGTATAATATAGTTCATCAATTGGAATAAAATATTCATCGTCCGCTTTTTCTGTATCAATTATATCACCTAAAACAATTCTCTCACCTGTATAATCAGAAATGGTTTTTACACTATATATCATTCCATCTTTCATAACACCAGAATTATCAAATTCAAAGGAAAAATCTCCAGATATCTCGCCAATTTCTTCTGTTAATGTATGCGTTTTGATACTAGTGTCTTTGAATGTCTCAATAGGAAAAGTTTTTGCAAAAAAACCATTTTTTTGAATCAATGACCATACTGATTTTATATTTGAATCTTCACTACCATCACAATCATAATTAATTAATTGATTAATTTTTTGTGCATATCGTGTTTTTTCTTTATATGCAAAAATAAAAACTCTGCGTCTTCTTTGCTGGAATCCATATTCAGCTGCATTTATGACTCGCCATTCCACAACATATCCTAAATCTCTAAAACACGCTAATATTATTGCAAAATCTCTTCCTCTTTGCTTTGCTGGTGACTTTATCAACCTATCAACATTCTCCAATAAACAAAATGGCGTTTCTTTTTTTTCTAATATTTCTCTAATATCCCACCATAAAACACCTTTTTTTCCCTCTAATCCTTTAGATGTAGCCAAACTACCAGCTACACTATAATCTTGACATGGGAATCCACCTACCAGTAAAGAATGATCAGGTATCAATTTTTTATCAACACAATTAATGTCATAGTTTGTTGTATCTTTTCCTTCCAAATCAAGACAAGTTCCAAAATGTTTAATATAGCAATCATGTGCATATTGCGTTGTCTTTTCTGCCGGTTCCCATTGATTAAACCATACCGTTTTCCATTTCTCTATTTTATTTACATCTTCTATACTTTTAATATGATTCAAGCCACACCTAAAACCACCAACACCAGCAAATAATTCACAGACAGTTTTTTTCATTTATTCTTCATCCTTTACAAATAGTCCGAACAAATATTCGAGTTATTGTTCATCACGAATAATAATACATTATTTAATAGATTTTGTAAAGATCTTTATCATAAAAATTTTCAAATAAATTATTAACTACCTAATAAAAACTGCAATCTAAATCACCCCACCGGGTTAGTAACTCGTATTGGTATCAAACAGGCTATCTGCGAGGCTTTATTAAACATAAATTCTCTTAACCACATTCCTCATCATCTCTCCTCAGAAGTGCCTAAAAAGGTGTCATAAGCGCAAAATAAATATTATATAAGAAAATCCTGAGCAATCATTCATATGACCACTCAGTATTTGTTTTATTCCGTCTACTTTTAGTAAATATTTTTAGTTACATCATCTATTTTAATTTTATAAATATTATAATTCACATTATCTAAAACATATTTAAATGACAATTTTCACATATTATCATTAAACAATTACTTTTGATTACTTGTATCGTTATGAATGAAAAACTCTAATGCCTTACCTAATATAATGGCATCAATAAATTTAATTAAAATAAAGTTAAATATATTATCAATATTTTCATATATATTTAGTTGAACTTCTGAAATTGAATATAAATTTCTCACAGCAATATAGAAGTTTTCGTATTCTATCGTAGTTTGTAAAATAGAATATGATATAAATGTAATTATCATTATACATATAATATATAGAATAAAAAGTAAAATAAAATAGTAATACTTTATCTTCTGTGGTTTTATCAAACTAACACAATATAACAATGTGAAAAACAATAATATTTTCACTCCAAAAGCTATTAAATAAAACTTCTTTGAAAACTGTATACAAAAAAGCATTAGCACCAATATTATTCCTATAAATCCCATTATCTTAGTTAAACCTTTTTCGTATTTGATAATAATTAAATATGCACGAATACAAGCTAGTACTATTCCTATTAAAAATACTACTGATTCACTAAATCCCATATCATTATTTATTTGAAATTGAAAATATATTACTATTGTCTGTATATATATATATGGTTCAATAAAAAATAATTTTTTCCAACTATTATTCAATATTAGCCACCTACAAGCATAATATGCTGCAATTAATGACAAAATAAAAGTATATATATTTTCCAAAATTACAAATGCATAATTAATCATATATAATTCCTTTCTATTATAATTGAAATAAAGCTAAAAACAGCCTGATAATATACATTTATATACACCAAATGGTGTTTTTTTCATAAGAAAATGTGTATAAATATATCTGTTTTGGGAAATGTTAAAAAAAATAAAAGAATTGTATATTTAAGGATAAATGTGATATTATAAAATTGTAATCGTAATAATTTAGCATTTATCCTGAGTTGTTACACAGAATGCTGTTGTGTTACAACACAACAGCATTTCTTTTATTTATTCTTTTGAAATAATAATCAAGACTTTATTTATATAGGTTTAATTTTAATTCAATATTTTTCTTAGTCTCTTATAATCATAGCATTGAATGGATAATCTTCTGTTGAATCTTCATTTTGTTCTTCAATGCTGAATAATCCGATTGTTGGTGACTGAAGATATTCATCTAAATTCAAATAATTTCCTTCATTATCAGGGTCGGGTATTAATTGATTATCATTAGAGAGTTTCTCAATATATGAAAATCTGTCCCATTTTTTCTCACAGAGTTTATAAAAATCTTTTTCAAGAGATTCTGTGTACTGCTTTGCATATTTATAATTATTAAAATATATAAAATGTGGTACATTATATCTTTCTGAATTTCTACATTCTAATACAGCTGCATATCTGCAAGATTTTGCATACTCTGGATTTACTACAATCCAGTCATGAGGAATGATTAAATATCCATCAGCAATCTCAATTTTTTTCATTGTATTATTTTCCGCTACTTCCTCTATGATTTCATATTTTCCATTATTTATTAATTTAAATATTTCATTATATACGTCTTTTTCTTCTTCTAATGCTTTCTTATGAAAATCATCATTTGTCAGAGATAACTCTTTTGTAAGTCTTTTATATTCTGAAATACATGTTGTTTCAAATACCTTTTTAACAGCTTTAGGCATTATGCAAAATGTTCCGATAATCTTATTAATCATAGGTCCATATTTTAGCTGATAATTGTCAGTAAGTTCATCTAATGTTTCTTTATTATCACCACTAATAAATAATGAAAACTTACAAGCATTTGCATCAATTATTTTTTTACGAGCCATAATCTTCTTCTCCTTTTCAAAAAGTGTTAGTATTATTAATCCAAGTATATTATATGCAATTATCAGAAAAAAATCAATATATAATAATATTTTATTTTATAAAAATATTATTTTCTTCAAAAATCTTTTTATTATAGTATATCAACAGCATCATGTAACATAATATAATAATCTTCAAATAAAATTTTTATTATCTTATAAAACATTTTCTGTGTTAGAATATATGCTATCTAAGAGGCTTTATTAAACATAAGCTCTCTTAATCACATTCCTCATCATCTCTGCTCAGAAGTGCCTAGAAAGGTGTCATAATCGCATAATAAATATTATATAAGAAAATCCTAAGCAATCATTCATATGACCACTCAGGACTTAATCATTATCTGTTTTAAATGTATTTCCTACCTAGTAATTATCTCAACTAACAAAAAGTGACTTTTGCAGTTTCTCTGTTGCCTTCCTACGATTCTCTTCATACGACCCAATATATATATCGTAATTTGTAACGATACTAGCATGCCCTAAAAAGTATTGTAAATCCTTAGCACCGATTCCTTCGCTTGCCAAAATGCTTCCATAGGTGTGTCGAAGAACATGCATACTTTTATATTCAATATTTAATGACTTCATAAATGTTCTATATTTATCACTAATCTGCCATACCCTTACAGGATTCATCTGATTGTCTGTTAAAAGATAAGCTGAATCATTGAATCGCTTCTTATTTCTCTGTTGTTTGAGTAAACTCATGAGTTCATCCATTACATATATCTTGCGGTATCCTGAATATGACTTAGGTTCTTTCTCGTAATCTTTATCTCCTGCTGCCACTCTCGCATGGCTAATATTGATTGTTCCTGTATCAAAATCTATATCCTTCATCTGAATACCTGCTATCTCACTTCTACGGAGCCCGCACAGAAGAGCGAGTTCAATTATTAGTTTTGTATTATCATCCTTGCACTTATTAACCTCTTGGAGTATGTATCTCGTTTCCTGTATGTTGTATGGTACTATTTCTTTTGGCTTTGTTTTTTTAACAATAACATCCTTGGCTGGATTTTTTATAAAGTCAATGTATTCAAGCTTCTTCGCCATCTCCAGCATTGCCGATATCAACATAAGATAGTTAAATTTTGTCTTAGAGCTCAATCCTTCCATTTCATCAATATATAGCTGTAATGTTTTCATCTTGATATTTTCTAATCTACATTCACCAAGAGATGTGACTATACCATGTTTTTGTTATATAAAAGACTCCTATCACTCGCTTGAGTACTTGGAGAATGCCATTTATCACTTATTTCAAGATATATTGGTACAAACTCTTTCAACAAGATGTGTGAACTACTGGCATTAGATTGCAAAAAATATTCTCTCTCCTCTTCAGCCATAAACCTCTTAATATTTGCCTTTGATGTATTCTTTGGAAATACTTTACTTCCATGTTTTCTTTCTCCGTTATAGCTGTAGACTTGCTTTCTACATCACCAAGGAATGCTTCTAATGCTTCTCCATTCCAGTAGTATATTCTTCCGATTTTCTCTCCATTCTTCCTGACAGAAATACCTTTCTTCACAGTATCATTGTTCTTTGTTACATCAACAATTCTCACCTCGTAATCATCACCAAGTCTTTGCTGTATCTTACCAACAACAGCACCTATCTTGTCATCCATAGCAAACCTCCTGTAAATAAAATAAGAGCAAGTACTGAAAGGTTTTCGCTACCTTAGTACTTGCTCTGTTTCTTGTATCAAATTTATTATATATATTTACCGATTTGTTCTTTACAATGATAATAACTTCTTAATATTCATAAATGCTATCCTAATGATATATCTGACAAAAGGTCACTTTTTTATTTTGTAACGCTTTTAATAATTTTTCTTTACATATTTTAATCTCTTTTATAACAGCTCTTTTTGCCTTAACTAGTTGTGCTTCTTCTTCAGAGCCTAATACTTTTATATACTGCATCTGATTATAATGTGTATTAAGGCTACCAAAATAGCCTCTTATTATGATACAATCATCTTTACTATATAGAAATGACTTGGCTCTTTCAAAATTTGCTGTTATTAAATAATATGCATTTTCAATAACATCTTCATCTATCTCTGTTAATGAAGGATTTCTTATACTACTAACATCTATTATTATTTTTTCAATTTCCTCTACCTGCCTATCAACTAAATTATTTTTTCGTTCAACTCTTTTATCCTTAGTTGTAATAAAATGTTCCAAATATACGATTAAAATTTGGACCATAGCAGCAACTACACCTGCAACTACGCCAGACAAAATTCCACTACTAGACAAAAACTCCATACTATCTATATATTCTCCTATTTATTATTTCTTTAAAATAAAATATCTTACCACTATTATTTATTAAATAACCTATAAATAAAATAAGCGCAAGCATTTAAGCCTATAATATAACCTGATTACCTGCTCTATACTTTCATCACCTATTACTTACACTATTACATTTTCAATTATCATACTTTCCACGTCACCGAGTGCCCAAAAAGTGCCCAACTTCACCACCAACGATTCTCCCAGTATCTATGCGGCTTAGCAGACTTTTTATACCTTTTATATTAAAATCACACTTTTTCCATTCTCAGACTACGACACCCGTTTGACCCCTAGTCCACTATGGCAAAAAAAGAAGGGAACGGTATTTCAACCATTCCCTTGACAATGAGCCCACCGGGGTTCGAACCCGGGACACCTAGATTAAAAGTCTAGTGCTCTACCAACTGAGCTATGAGCCCTCAATGTATACAATTATGAGTAACAATCTATATCAAACATCCAGCCTCGGATTATAACTACCGAGCTGGGCTAGCTGGATTCGAACCAGCGTAATGCAGGGATCAAAACCCTGTGCCTTACCGCTTGGCGATAGCCCAAGAAATAAAAAAAGGGTGGGTACAGGGATTCGAACCCTGGACCTTCAGAGCCACAATCTGACGCGCTGACCAGCTGTGCTATACCCACCATAATGCAAAAGTCATAAGCTACTGGCCATGACTCATAAAAAAAAGTGTGCCCGGGGGGATTCGAACCCTCGACCCACGGCTTAGAAGGCCGTTGCTCTATCCAGCTGAGCTACGAACACACAAAGCGGGTGATGGGAATCGAACCCACGTATCTAGCTTGGAAGGCTAGTGTTCTACCATTGAACTACACCCGCATAATGCTTAACAGTGTTTTGGATTATAAGTCGGGGTGACAGGATTCGAACCTGCGACCTCTTGATCCCAAATCAAGCGCTCTAGCCAAGCTGAGCCACACCCCGAAAGGTTTTATCTTGTTGTTGTTTCTTAAGTTCTTAACTCGTGTACCGCAACAACAAGATAGATTATATGCTATGATTCGCCATATGTCAACACTTTTTTGAAACTTTTTTTGAATTTTTTTAATTTTTTTGAAGCATATACTCCAAACGCCCTATTTTACTGGGTTTCCTATACATTTTTCAATTCAAAATTAAACTCATTATTGTCATTAATCTCTAAAATTATGTAAGTTGGTATACCATCAGCCTGTCTTGGATACGATATGCTGCCAGGATTAATAAGTGTTATATTATCCTCCACGATAATAACCGGCCTGTGTGTATGTCCAAACATAACTATATCCATTCCTCTGGCAACAGCTTCCTGCTCAATAACTTTCAAATCCAAAGATACATAATAATTATGTCCGTGTGTCAGCCATATTTTCTTACCGCCAAGTTCAATTTCTTTCTCGCGGTCAAGCGGTGAAAAGAAATCATTATTTCCAGCTATAAATATAGTTTCACAGCCGGCTATGCTTTTTATTACCTCTTCTTCGCCTTCAACATCACCAAGATGTATAAGCATATCCAGATGTCCCTCGTTATATATAGCCTCTGCCAGATTACCGTGTCGTCTGTGCGTATCACTTACTATCATTATCCTCTGCATATAATTCCTCCGATTTGTCTAACTCTTCTTTAATCAGAGCCAATGCCTTGCCCCTGTGGCTTATCTTATTCTTCTCCTCAGGTGCAAGTTCGCCAGACGTCTTGCCATATTCTGGAAGATATACAATCGGGTCATACCCAAAGCCATTATCTCCCTTTATCTCTTCGGCAATAAGCCCTTCCATTGTTCCTCTTTTAACTATTTCACGTCCATCTGGAAAACAGACTGCAATTGCACATACGAAGCGTCCGCTTCTGTCACTTCCCTTAACGCCCTCAAGCTTCTGTATAAGAGCTTTATTCTTTATATCATAAGAAGTATCGTGTCCCATAAATCGTGCAGAATACACGCCAGGAGCTTTATTAAGATAATCTATCTCAAGCCCTGAGTCATCCGCCATTGTTATTTGACCTGTAAGCTTCATAATTGCTCTTGCTTTTATCAAAGCATTTTCTTCAAATGTCATTCCGTTCTCTTCAATATCAACATTAATTCCAGCTTCTTTCATAGAAATAATATCGTATCCCTTCAGGATTTCTTTAACTTCCTTAACTTTATCCTTGTTGTTAGATGCCAAAATAATATTCTTCATAATTAACCTCTCTTTGGTGGCTTAGGACCCATAAATGAATAAAAATATGTCTTAAGCATTCCATTGTATATTTTACGGTTCTTATCTGCCTTACGTCCAAAATATTTGACTGCATCTTCATATGATGTAATCATATATGCTGACCACGAATCCAGCTTTGCAAACTGCCTTCCAAATGCTGAATATATAGCTGGAAGCGTCTCTTTGTCTTCAAGACGTTCACCATATGGCGGATTAGTTATTATGAAGCCATATTTTTTGTGATGGCTTAATTCGCTGACACTTCTTGTCTGAAAATGTATCAAATCCTCAACACCTGCATTGGCAGCATTGCTTCTTGCTATTTTAATTACATTTTCATCAATATCAAATCCCTGAATATCCGTGTCTATACTTAAATTAATTAAGTCTTCCGCTTCTTCTACTGCGTTATCCCACAGTTCATTATTTATTATATTAGTCCAGCGTAAAGATGTAAAGCGTCTATTCATTCCTGGTGCAATATTGGCTGCTATCATTGCTGCCTCAATTGGAAATGTTCCGCTTCCGCAAAATGGATCTATAAGTATACGGTCTGATTTCCAAGGCGTAAGCATTATAAGTGCAGCCGCTAATGTCTCTGATATTGGTGCTTTTCCTGCCGCTGGTCTATAACCTCTTTTATGTAATGAATCCCCTGATGTATCAAGCGAAATAGTCACAACGTCCTTCATAAGGCTTACTCTTATAGGATAGCTGTTTCCGTCCTCCTCGAACCAATTAACGGCGTATTTGCCCTTTAAACGCTCTACAATTGCCTTTTTTACAATTGACTGTATATCTGATGAGCTAAAGAGCTTACTATTGATAGAATTAGCTTTAGTAACCCAGAACTTGCCATTCTTAGGAATGAATTCTTCCCATTCCAGTTCTTTAGTATTATCAAACAGTTCAGTAAATGTTGTTGCCTTGAATTCACCAACCTTAAGCAGCACACGCTCTGCTGTTCTTAAGAAAATGTTAGCTCTTGCAATCGCATCCGCATCTCCTATAAATGTAACCTTTCCATCTTCCACTTTGGATATATCATAGCCTAAATCGTATATTTCACGCTTTAACACTGACTCTAATCCAAAATGACACGGTGCAATCAATTCATACGTATTCTTCATATGCCTGCATTTCTCCATTCATACATTCTTTTATAGATTTTATAATAATTGTTCTATCTGGCAGTAATGCCTGACTGGCAATATTAAATCATTTTATTCTTAATATCGAACAATATATATCAATATTAAAATGCTTACCATAAATAATCAAGTAAAATAGTTAAATCACATTTTTCTCTTCACTAAAATTTCATACCTTCAGATATTATGGCTTTAACTGTAAATATCTTCCGTTATATCCTCTTATTCCACCAGCCAGTGATTTCACAATATACCCATATAATGCAAGCTTATTACATACAAGCAGACTATTTGTTCCAGTTTCGCAATATAATACATATATGGCACTTTTATCCCTATATTGGCTTTTAAAGGCTCTAATGCCCTCATACGAGCTCAGATAGTCATATGGATAATTTTCTGCTCCTTTTATATGACCACTGTCATACATTTCTTTACTCCTTATGTCAATAATATAAGAATAAGGATTATTTATATAATATTCTAACTTTCTAGGTCCTATTAATTCACAATTCATATTACACATTTCTTATATTTATTTTAATATATTTTATGCTCGATTTTCATAACTATAACCTAAATTCCTATGTATCAGGCTGTTTGCACAGCCTTTCATTGCAAACAACCATCTTTATAAGAAATGCTTTTTAATAGCAGTCTGAGCTGTCTGTAGACTTGTTATATGAATTCTTTGACGAATTCTTTGATGAGTTAGAAGAACCTTTTGATGAGTTCTTTGAAGAATTAGAAGTATTTTTTGATGAATTCTTTGATGAGCTCTTGTTATATGCGTTCTTTCCAGCTTCATTATAGCTGTTTGACTCATTATAACTATTTGATTCGTTATAGCTGTTAGATTCGTTTTTAGATGAATTATATGACATACCTGTGTCCTCCTTTAATTTAGTTCACTGTTTAGTATGTCTATTATTAATGGTTTTATTCACAGTTTTAAAGTTCTAATTTCCAAATAAGATTTCTTATTGCAAATAATTTTTCAGTTTTCAAAGCATACTGGCATTTGAAATTTGATTAATACTTTTATAGTTAAAAATATGTAACAAACACTATTATAAAATAATAAACAAAAAGCCCTGCATCATCTGTATGCACAGATAATACAGGGTTGATAAGATGTACGTGACAAGATTCGAACTCGCGGCCTTCTGGTCCGTAGCCAGACGCTCTATCCAGCTGAGCTACACGTACTTATTGGATAAACCAAATGCCGGCAACGGGAATCGAACCCGTATGGGAGTAT
>ERZ791724.1018-NODE-1018-length-17715-cov-2.121234_pt1 | contig 17715 bp, 22 predicted proteins | sample MGYA00510044_ERZ791724 | MGnify/ENA primary metagenome ERZ791724 (study PRJEB30046, sample SAMN00715140) | human gut metagenome | study: EMG produced TPA metagenomics assembly of the A metagenome-wide association study of gut microbiota in type 2... | reverse complement strand
AGATCTGGGAAAATTTCGTCTTCAAATTACCAGCCGGGGTGCAGAAACCGCGGAAAAATTTACGGCTACCAACATCACCGGAGTTAATATCCAGTTCATTCCGGGCGAAGATTTGAAAACCATATTCTCCGGTCTTGAGTTTTCACCCGTACCTACCCGTGCGGCTACACGTCTGCTGCTCAAAGCTCAAAAGGCGGGACAGACGACAGTGGACTTTTCAAAAACGCCCTCTTCCGGTGGAAATTCCGGCAGTAAACCGGATGACGGTGGTAACACCGGTGGCGGAGGACTGGATGAAAACCCGCTGGGATAGAATTTAAAAGCGTAGCCTTCAGAAATTAATAATGAAAAAATTAACCATGAAAGGCTGCGCAAATTCTTAAACGTCAACTAATATTTCAATTTTTATCTTTTAAATTTAATAGGTTTATGGAAAAGAAATCAAAATCAGTATGGGGCATTGTCCTCAAAGTTATCGTCACGGTGGTCACTGCCTTGGCCGGTGTATTCGGTATAACCTCCTGCATGCACTGATGAGAACCATCACACTCATTATCATTCACTGCTCAGCCACGCCTCAGGGCGTGCGCCGAAGTTTTGACGACTGTCGGCGGGATCACATCCGCCACCGTGGCTTCAATGACATTGGCTATCACTTCTACGTGACACGCGACGGTGAGATTCACCGTGGACGACCTTACGAACGCATTGGAGCACATTGCCGGAATCATAACCGCCATTCCTTAGGTATCTGCTACGAAGGTGGACTTACCGCTTCCGGACAACCGGCTGATACACGCACCTTACATCAGAAAGCTTCGTTAGTAGCTTTACTGCGCGAACTGAAACGGGTATTTCCACGGGCATTGATAGTAGGTCATCACGACCTCAACCCGATGAAAAACTGTCCTTGTTTTGATGCGGCAAAGGAATATAGGGAATTATAAAATTATACCGTAAAACATTTCCTTTTTATAAGGCATCTTATCAGATGCCTTATAAAAAAACTGTTATAAAATTCGCTATCATCTTCTAAATCTTCGTTTTACATATAACCAAACTTTTTGTTTGGTCAACATGTCAATCCCAATCCAATATATTGACAATATAATTATAATAACAGTTATAAAACCTATAAAAATGGAGTGTGGAATACTATCAACGCCTATTATATGATATAAAAAAACAGGTACAGGTAAAGCAGCCATAGTAACCAACAAACAGGGCTTAAAAACATTCCAGACATCTCTCCAATAATAATTTGCTATTTTCACTACTAATATAGGCTTTACTATTAACCCCAATACGGCATAAGTCAATAAACTAGCCCATGAAAGAGCGACAGGAGAATATCCCGCTTTAAATAAGAAATAGATTATAGGAAAACTAATAAAACCTAAGGTTGGTGATATTAGAGCATTTTCCCTCAACCGTCCTTTAGCATACAAAGCTGTATAAAAAGAAGTGTCAAAAACTTGAAACAGACTCTGAATAACTATAATCTGAAGAAATATAACCGTATAATCAGGCACAACATCCAGCCATATTTTTAATAAAGGATGCGCGAGAAGACAGACAGGAAAACAGATTATAAACATCATATAATAAGAATATTTGGTGGATGCCAACAATAGCCTTTTAGAACCCATCAAGTCGCCCACCGCCAGTTTCTTTACTATCTGCGGATTAGCTGCTGTACGAAAATTATTAACAAACTGACTAGCTGCCATATTTACTTGAATAGAAATAGATCGTGCCGCAACCACGGCAGGTTCAAAAAACATATTCAACAAAATCAGAATACCTTGACTATTAAGAGCTATTGAACTACTGGCAAATAAACTCCATCCCGAAAATCCCGCTATTTCTTTGAATATAGCCTTATCAAAAACAAAACGATAAACCGTCTCCTTAAAATACCGGCTACAATACAAGCGATAGATACAAATGAGTCCTATCTGAACTATAAATAATAAATTGGCATACAATTTTAATTTATCATAACCGCCAATAGATAAAAGATAAACAACTCCCAGTTTTGCCGAACATTCAAGAATACTCATATATGCAAAAACCGACATCTTCTCATGCGCAATGATGCTTGCATTATAAGGCACTTGCGTCAATGTGAAAACGGCTGTCAATATGGATATATGGAAGGTATAGACAGCCGCGTCCATCCGCTCAGTCGGTATCATCAATTTATTATAAAGGAACCATATCCCAAGTGTTTCCGCAACAATAACAACAAAGAGAGCAATTGCTATATGGATAGTCAATGTTGTAGAGAAAGTTCTCTTCAACTTTTCAAAATTCCCTGTTCCTAATTCGTAAGTCAAAAAACGAGACGAACCTGTACTGAGCGCACTATTGATAAAAGACAAAAAGCCTACAATTCCACCTACGGACTGATAAATACCATAATCGTCAACTCCTAACGTTTGCAGTATCACACGCGAAGTATACAATGAAACTATCATTGTAAACATCATACGGAAATACAGAAATGCGGTATTCTTTGCGATGGTTCTATTATTACCTTGTTCCATGTAAAGCACATCCCCCTAATAAAACAATCGATAAAATTTGTAAATCACGTAACCGCTTATACAAAGTCATACCTAAAGAATCGAAAAGTCACAATTATCCGGATCATATCTCAAACGACTATTGATATTGATAGCATCAATAGCTTTCATTTCATCAGATGTCAATTCAAAATCAAAAATACTCACATTCTCTAGTTGTCTACTTTTATTCAAAGATCTTACCAATGGAATTACACCTGTTTGAACATGCCATCTTAAAATAACCTGTACAACGGTTTTGTGATATTTTTGAGCTATATTTTTCAATAATGGTAATCGCATCAAACGATCATCGAATCTTGCTATCGCAGTATATGCTTCTACTTGAATTCCCTTGCTCCAACAATAGCCAATAAGATCTTTCTGAGTAAATAAAGGATGAACTTCAAATTGATTAATCGACGGGACGACATCAGCCGCTTTCATAAGCTCTTCTATGTGATGTTTATGACAATTCGCAACGCCTAAACATTTGCAATAACCTTCTTTATACAATTGCACCATTTCCTTCCAGGTATCTATATATAGATCTGTTACAGGCCAATGAAACATCAACATATCTACATAATCTACACCCATGCCTTGAAGTTGAGACATGAGGCACGCACGCACTTTTTGCTCACGTTGAGCTTGATTACTGATTCTTGTAGTAATAAATAAATCATTCCGTGATACTCCACTTCTTTTGATAGCTTTACCTATTAGATGTCCATCGCCGTAAGATGATGAGTAATCTAACAGACTAAATCCTATCCTAAAAGAATTTGCAACAGCATCCACATAATCATATTCCTGTTTTGGTCGTATTATGAGCTTTCGAAACGCACGTTTAAATAAAGAATTAGAAATACGATCTTGCCTTGGAGAGTAGCCAACAATTCCTGGACCATTACCAATACAAGGTATTTTAACGCCATTATTCAATTCTATTTTGGGAATATCCATTTTATGTATTTTTATCCTGTTATCATATTGTTCCATTATCAACGTGTACATTCTGCCCTGTTATGCTACAAGCCTTATCAGAAAGCAAAAACGCCACAGTTTCAGCAACGGATTTCACACTGGTTGCGGTTTTTAAAGATGTACGTTTATAGATTCTATCTTTTTGATCTTCTGTTAAAGATGCACTCATGGCTGTTTCCATAAACCCTGGCACTACTACATTTGAGCGAATCCCCAGTTGTCCCCATTCTCTTGCGGTATCTTTAGAAAAAGCTTCTAATGCACCCTTGCTTGACGCATACATTGCCAGTCCTTTGTATCCGGTGTGGGCACTGATAGATGAAATATGTATAATAGAACCTTTCTTTTTAGACAAAAGCATATTGCGAAGCACGTATTTCGTGATCATCATTGGAGTAAAGACATTCACATTATACATAGCTTTCAGTTTATCTATATTAAGGTTCGTTACTATATCATCATATGCCATGGCTGCATTATTTACATATCCATCCAACTGAATTTTGTTGGTAACATACTCCTTAAATACATTCTTATGAATATTTTCACAATCAGAAAGATCTATACTTTTAAAATATAAGAATCCGGAATATTCCGACTCCAGCTTTTTAAACTCATCTGTATAGCTTCTTGCCACGCCATATACCGTATTTCCTTCTGATAGCAGCACACGGCATATTTCTAAACCTACACCTCGCGAGCATCCCGTTACTAAATAATTCATTGTCTTTTCAATTTTCCAGTTCTTGTTAATGCCATAGCCTCTACAAACCTAAATCTGCGAGGTATTTTAAAGTCCTGCAAATTACTACGTAAGATTTTCTTTATATCTATTTCTGTTAATGCTATATTAGGTTCCAATTGAATATCGGCACATAATATATTGCCCAACACAGAATTTGCTTTACCATACACTAAAACCTGCTGAATACCATCAATAGATAATAAAACATTCTCAACTTCTCCCGGATTTACTTTATAGCCACCTACGTTGATAAGTTCGTTTTTACGGCTCTTGAATTTAAATAAACCCATTGATTTGTCGACCCATTCTATCAAATCTCCTGAATGATAATAATCACCTTCAAACTTAAAACTATCAGAACGACCTAATAGTGACTTGTGAATAAGAAGTTCATCGTCTTCAACTCCAAATTTATCTCTGATAGCTTCCGGTATCTGGAAGCAATTACCTTTTGCCGCAAACAATGACCCAGCTTCTGTTGATGCATAAACGTTATTAATTTTTGCATTTGGAAAAACACAACGCATGGAGTCATAAAGACGCTCATCGGACTTCTCTCCTCCTAACGTAACTCGAATTACCGTATCATATTCCTTCTCAAAAGGAAGCAACAGCCTGTAAAAAGTAGGAGTTGCGGAAATATGAGTTATGTGATGATTAGATATACATCTGTAAACCTCATTGCGACTCCTTCCGAATATATTTACTAATGTATTTTCATTTTCAAATGCCTGGAAGAAAACTTGCAATCCTGCCATGTGAGTAGGAGCGTAAGCATAGCCCCATATTTGATTGGCATACCGTTCACCTATTCTTACTGATCGAGTAAGAGATGAAATAGAATGGAGGACTTTCTTGGGCTGACCTGTTGTACCGGAAGTAAATATTGTTATCTCTGCCGCCGATTTCTTTACCGCATTTATAACCTCTGGAATATCAGAGAAGCTTGACGTATTTATAATTCGCGGCTGATTGACTAACGATTCATCTAAGTTTTCAATCTCTGAAGAATTTATATCAGAGTCCAATAGTACCAATGACTGATTATTAGCCAACGCTTTAACCAGATTTACAAAATACAAAAACACATCGTAAACTTTGTAATATGGATAATAAAAGCCATCCGTCTGTATAGCATCTAACAAATCTTGATAAGTATATACCTTATCATTATCAATCAAAAAAGGTTTCATTCTTTATCAAGTTTCGTATAGATTTCACCAACAGTACTAACTAATCCATCTTCGAATATATCAATATCAAATTCGTCTTCAACATGAACTGTTAATTCTGCCAAATCAAAAGAAGTAAGTCCTAAATCATCTCTCAAACTGCTTTCTTCAGAGATGGATTCCAAAGCCGGTAAATCTTTTGATAGTCTGATATCGTTGATAATAGTTAATATTTTTTCTTTCATTTCTCTACTTATTTATTGGTTGATAAAAATGTGTATTTGACAGATTTGCAGCCACGCTGCCCCATGATAATCCAACTCCAAAACCACACATAATAACTTTCTTCAAATTATATTCTGCCGGACACAAATCAGAAAAAAGCAATGGAATTGAAGCAGGTCCAGTATTGCCGAAATTACTCACGTTAGTAGGAGCAATATCCGCACTGATCTTGAGCTTCTTACGCACATAGTTTACCATAAAATCATTGGCTTGATGCAAGGCGTAAAAGCCGACATCCGCTTTATTCCACTCCATGTATTCAATTAATGTATTGATGTTTTTATGTACCTGTGATATTGCAAAATTAAATATGGCTATTCCATCCATAAACAAATCATTTTTAGTACGTCCATTATGATCTTCATCCCACTCTAACACCGATGTCTCTTCAGAACATGGCAAACGAAATCCGCCCGCAGGAACGATGAGCCTATCAGAGCCACTACCATCAGACTGTATGTGAAACCCGATGAAATCACTTCCTTTGGATACTAAAGTGGAAGTACCACAATCTCCAAAAACCATACGGAGTGATTTGTCATTGGGGTTAATCATCCTGGATGTAGTATCACCGGAAAGCACGAGTACATTCTTACATGCTCCGCTACTTACCCATAGGGATGCTTGAAACAGACCATAAATATAACCGGAACAGCCATAATGAATGTCAATACAAACGGTATCTTTAGACAACATCAATTTTTCTTGTAATAATATCGAAGTTGCCGGAAGAATATAATCCGGTGTCTGTGAAACGAACACTAAACCATCTATTTCTTCTCTATCGATGCCCTCTTGTTCAAATAATGCCTCTGCTGCCTTTTGGCACATGTCTGCTGACGTCATGTCTTTACTTGCAATTCTGACTCGATTGACACCTGTTGCCTTCATGATTGTATTCACCTCAGATTCACCATAAAGACTGCCAAGGGATAACATTTCCAAATCATTAGAAGGAAGCCATGAATTCACGGCTTTTATTTGAACGTTCTTTAATATCGTCTTCATGATTAATTATTGCAGTGTAAATCCTCCATCAATGACTATACCTGTACCAGTGACAAAAGAAGATGCATCTGATAACAAATAAATTATGCCATAAGATACTTCGTTTGGATTTCCAAATCTCTTCATCGGATACTTCGAAGCTTCAGTTCTCAATTCCTCTTCACCTATCTTTCCACTATCAAGTATGCTGGTATTTATCATTCCAGGACACACCTCATTGACCCTAATACCCTTAACGGCTAAATCCAAAGCCGCATTTTTCACAAAACCATGAATTGCTCCTTTAGATGTACTATATAGGACATTGCCGCCACCGGCAACACATGTGCCACTTATACTACATGTGAAAACGATGCTCCCGCCACATGAAATTTTCTTTTTTTTCAATATTTTCTGCGTCAAAAGTATTGGTGCTATCGTATTTATACCCAAAACCTTTTCTATATTTTCTCGTTTCACGAATTGCGTAAGTATAGTTTCGGTTAGCCCAGCGTTGTTTACTAATCCGTTTAAGTTAGGCAACTGTTCTACCAATTCATCAATCTGTGCATCATCAGATAAATCCGCCACAATGTTCTGATGGCCTTCACCCACCAACATCAGAAAGGTTTCTTTTAAACGTTCAGCGTTTCTTCCTGTTATAATGAGTTTCGCACCTAATTTAGAACATTCGATAGCAGTGGAACGCCCTATTCCCGATGACGCTCCTGTGACTAAAATAGTTTTAGACTCTAATGTAAATGGATTATACATTTTTTCTTGTTTTGACAAGTTCAAATAAATCCGCAATCGTTTCTGCACTTCTGATATCTTTTGCTGATATCTCTACTCCATACTCATCATCTATCATACCAATAATCATCAATGCCGCCATAGATGTCCATACATCCATCTCTTTAAAATATGTTTCACCGTTGATTGTAGAAACATCCAAATTGTCAAATTGCTCAACAAACTGAGAAATAAAATCTTTCAATTCCATATTCTTTTCCTTTTATTATTATTTAGTATTTCCAGAGAACATCTTCGTCAACAACTTTCGAAGGATTGCCGGACACCATTGTATTTGGTGGAATATTAGAAGTAACGAATGCTTTAGCTCCCACTATCGCCCCATCTCCTATATTTACTCCTAACATAATGGTACAACCCTCACACAACCAAGCCTTCTCTCCTATTACAACAGGACGGGTATTTTTGTATCCCGTACGGTTTATATAATGGCTTCCATTATTGTCTCTAATCAAAACATTACGTCCCATCATTGTGCCTTTTCCTATTTCTATTTTTTCACCGCAAATGACAGTGGCACCAATATTGCTACCTCCTTCTCCTTTGTATATCAGATGCGCGTCATGAAAGACTTCAATATCTGCACCATACATTATATTTGTATTTGGTCCAAGTTCCAAAACACCCCCTTTTTCTATCAGCAATCTTGTCTCCAATTTGGATTTTCCATATCGCTTTGTACCAATATAGGATATGCCTTTCTTTATTATTTTACCACCTTTTTCCAGTTGAATTACAACATGAGATGCAGGTATCAATACATTTCCATGGATTATCTCATTAAATGTATTGTATTTAAAAAATTGATATATGGCCTTTGGAGAATGATTTGTTCCTCGCCACACAGCAAATAGATATTTGATGTATTTTTTTATAATAAACTTCTTACTATTAGGAGTTGATAATATGTATTTGTCAGCAATCTGAGTAAATGTCATATTATCTAAATCCTTAAAAAATAGTTCTCTATTTACTTTGGGTTTATCTAATGATTTTGTTAGTGCAAGATTACCCTTTTCAATCGTTTCAAAAGGTACTTGAAAGGCATTTATTCTTATCTTTGCTTTCTCAAAGAATGATGCCCCTTTTTGAGAATTAACCATAACTAAGGATAACCCCAAATTTTTATCCATCGTCTTTTTAACATTTTCTACTCCCCAAAAATCCGCAAGTGTAATATCCGCTATGCGTGGATATCCCTTGAATTTACATTCATAGCAAGAAGGACGACAAAAGACTCCAGTCTGCAAATATCCTTTCGTGTAGTTATTCGAATCTTTAGGCTCGTAATAAGCCTTTCCATTTGCCAAAACTACTTTTTGAGTCAAATTTCTCCATCCATATTCCTTGGATTTGGCCTTGCAATATACAACTGGAGAGCCATACCTTTCTTCAAAAGTATCAAGGTATTTCCGCCAAACTTTAGGCGAATTTGTACCTCTGCATACAAAATCCACTATAATTAGGTTTTCGTAGTCTTTTCGCAAAAAGGATCTTAATGCAGCCATTTGACATGGAGAACCACAAACTAATACATTTTCTCTTTTTTTTAGCAAATCACGGAGCTGTTTATAAAACCCAGTGAAATTGCTTTGCAAATATTTAGAACTCCGAAGTTTTATTAAATCTTTCTTATCGGGTGATATATACTGTCTTACTGAGAAATCTTCATTAAAAATAGCACCGCCAACGTATCCCTTATTACGATACATTATATCAGCCAAAGCTGAAAATAATCCACCCGAAGTACTGTCAAATACCACTTCGATGTCCTTATGCTCAGCTACATAGCAAATTGATTGCTTTAAATCATTCTTTTTCAGTTTATCAATATTGATAATTGGACAAACCTTCTCACACAATCCACAATCAGTGCACTTGCTCTTGTCTACCTCCGGATACCAAAACCCTTCAATATCCGTTTTGAAAGTAATTGCATCATGAGCGCACACGTCGCCACAGGCGTTGCAACCGCAACACATTGCTTTATCCGAAATATCAATCATATGAATGGAAATACTTAATGAAAATATAAAATTCTGACCAACTCACTCTTCTGGTAAGCCAGCATATATATTCACACTGCAATAAAATGATGCAGCGCCAATAATAAAAAGGGAATAATTACAATTGATTTATCAATCTATCAAGCGTGACCAACAATTGACTTATTGGTTCTAACAGGGGAAGTATATCTTCACTTGCAAAATCAAAGAAATCATTATAGTCACCCGTTACGCGATTTTGTAATAAACGGGAATGCAGATGGCCTTCTTCTTTCGTCAAAAGACCTTTAGATATGAAATTCAAGTCAAACTGACCTACCCACACCATTATGACTATGAATACTTATGCCAAATTGAATCACGCCTCAGCCTCTTCCCACGGATAAGGATTTTCTTCGATATTTTTCAACTCTTCAATAATCTCTACTTGCTCTTCTGTCAGTCGAAAAGTGCCCCAACTTTCGATAATGGCATGAGCTTCCTTATTTAATTCCTCTTCATAAATTTCACCATAGCAATAAGTCAGTAGGCGAACTTTCAACAACGAAGCAGGAATCTGTGGAAGAACGTCAAGACTACGCTCCAGAACTTTCTGAATATATTCCTGTTTATGCCCATTATCATACATTGTGGCATTGAAGGCTACTAAAAGACCTAAACAAAGCTCGGCTTCAGCTTCAGGAGTTGAGCCATGTTTTCCATATGAATTTAGAGCTGATTCATAAACATCACGATTCAGACGGGTGAAACTATCAACATAAATCGGACTGCCATCCTGACCTAGAGTGAGAAGACTGTGAGCCAGGGAAAATAAGGATGAAACTTGATCACTCATATATTTAATTATGATTTAGAATTTATGATTTAAGACACTGAAATCAGTCAGTTATCGGTTCTACAAGCGAAGAGTGAATAAAAGTCGTTGCAACAGCCATGACACCTTCAATATTGACAACCACACGACGGTCGCGACGGATACGGACAAATTCTCCCACTGCACCCTCGAACACTCCCCCTTTGACACGCACTTTCTGACCTCTTACCAGTTGCAATTCAGCAGGCTCTACATAAATAACCGATTCCTCGTAGGTACCAGCAACAAGAATGAAACTACGCATCTGATCTTCCGGAACGATAACAGGAAGATGATTTTCGCGATTCATAATGTAACGTATAGGGATGTTCATACCGCCTTTATCCTTCAATGCATCGATACGCTTACGAGTAGAACGAATGAAAACAAGATTATGCACAGCAGGAACAAACTTACAAATGCGACGGCCATCTTTCACGACATAATCGCGACGCATCGGAATAAAATTCTCTATCTTCTCTTCATCCAGAAAAGCTTTCAGAGCCAGTTCACGGCCGTACGTGACACGTACTGCAAACCAGTGGAGACGAGGGGTGATGTTCACGTCAGAATATTCTTTGGGGACACCGGTGTAGTGAAATACTTACCGATCATTTTATGTAATGCAGTTGTTTTCAACAACTTATTCAGCATTCATCTTATTCCAAAGCGTTTCGTCATCTCGATCAAAAAGCAGTGAAACAGTTATGTAAAAAGGCTATTAACGAAGAGGTAAAAGAAGACGAAGTGTCTTTTAATCGTTCGTTTAATGTGCGCAAAGATAATGGGTATTTTTCGAATGTACAAGGTGTTTAATAAAAACATTTCTAATAAATTTTATTTCAGACATTATCTTATTGATAATCAATATATTTATATCAGAGATAAATGGATTTAATATCTTCTCATTTTTATAATTCTTGGTATCCATTTTTTATGCTTAAGATTGCGCACATTAAACGAACGTTTTTTGTACACCCCTTATTTAAGATGATATACAACTATATATCAACGCATTAACATTACTCTAAATACTTTTCAGAAATTCCTCTTTTCATATTTTCCACCTATAATAAAAAAGGTCAAAACCATTCTATTATTTGTCTATAAATCAGAGAAATAGTCATTACATCAAAAGAGTAAAAATGACCTCCCGATGCCTTCCTTCCGTTTTAACACACATTAAGCCCTCCTCAATAGGGAGAATATCAATTCCTACTGTCTTTACTACACAGAAAACGAATTAGACATTTACTATAAACTATAAAACCACGAACAGGATGGAAAAGAATCAAAAAGATATGATCGATGAGATCATAAAGGCTTTTGAGAAGTACACAGAGCATCAGGCATTTGTTATTAACAACATCACCTATACCTATCGTCAGCTGTCTGAAACTGTATATAGAATATCCGCTTTGATTAATAACAGAGAAGATAAAATCATCGGCATTATAGCCGAAGATAAATTGGAGACTTATGCCTCCATACTGGCAGTATTAATCAGCGGGAAAACGTATGTCATTCTACATCCGGCCTATCCAGACACAGGAATAGAAAGATTGCGGAACTCGCCGATATTCATTTAATTCTATATACAAAGGACATCCGTGTATTGAACCTGGATACCGAACACGTAGATTTTATATGCACTTCGGAGTTACAGGAAGTAGTTCCGTCTTCTTCTGACATACATCCGGAAAAGAATGAAAATGCTTATATCATTTTCACCTCCGGCAGTACGGGAGAGCCGAAAGGAGTTCCTATCTCCCGTAACAACCTAAACGCTTTCTATAACGCATACAGCCATCTGGACTGGCAGTTGGACGAGAATGACCGGATGCTGCAAATGTTCGAACTAACCTTTGACGTTTCTATCGTTTCTTTCTTATTTCCCCTGACAATAGGTGCATGCATATATACAGTCTCTCCGGAAGGCGTAAAGTATATCAACGTCATTGAAACCCTGGAAATATATAACCTCACATTTGCTGCCGTAGCCCCCTCCCTACTCCAGTTATTATTACCCTATTTCTCTGAGATACAACTTCCTGAACTCAAATACCTGATAGTTACCGCCGAAGCATCGGATGTTGAATTACTATCTGCCTTCAGAGCCTGTGCTCCCAACGCCTCTTTTGTGAACCTGTATGGTCCCACAGAAGGAACAATTTATTGCACAGCCTACCGGATACCGACCACCTCATGCAAACATCATAACGGTATGATTGCCATAGGCAAGCCATTCGAAGGAGTAGATGTTCTAATTATGGATAATAACGGTAGCCCCGTCGCCACAGGCGAAACCGGAGAACTCTGGATCAGTGGCAGACAAGTGATGAACGGCTATTGGAACGCTCCTGAAAAGACTAAAGAATGCCTCATCGAAGGGAAGCATTGTATGGAACATTTCCCACTGAACACCAGCAGCAAAACCGATAGAAAAAGAATACTGGAACTAATATAAAACTAAACTAACATGAATACGCAAATGATTTTAAATGAACTGAGCCTGATTTTTCAGGAGATATTGAAGAGAGACAACATCGTTCTTACCAGTGAAACCACCGCCCAGGATGTGGAAGGTTGGAATTCACTGACCAATATGTTACTGATAAGCAGAATAGAGAAAGATTTCAATGTTCACTTCACCTTCAGAGACATTGTCCGATTCAAGAATGTAAGAGATATTTGCAATGCCATTCTCACCAAAACCAAATAAGACATGTCATTCATATCTTTGAATTTTGTCACACTGTTTGTATGTACCTTTCTTTTGTACTACACACTTCCACCTAAATATAGAAAAGCTATACTCTTGTTGTCAAGCTGTGTTTTCATAGGCTATTACCACATAGCTTTCCTGATCATAGCCCTTCTCATTTCACTGGCAACTTTTTTTCTCGGTAAATGGGTGGGACAATCAAAACATGAGAAGGATGCGAAAAGAATCTATATTTCGGGCTTGTGTTTTCTAATTACAGGCTAGTTGGCATTCCGATATGCCAACCTCCTGCCAGGCGTACACTGGCTATTCCCCTTAGGCATCTCCCTTTATACCTTTCAGGCCCTTTCATACCTGACGGAAATCTATTGGAAAGAAGAAGAACCGGAAGAGAACCTCGCCGACTTCATGATATACATGCTCTTTTTCATGAAATTCCTGTCAGGACCTATAGAACGGGCGAGAGATATGCTTCCACAATTGAAATCGGGTAAACCAGTAGCATATCCATCCATTGTCTACGGAATGAAACTGATCGTAGTGGGACTGATAAAGAAGTTGATACTTGCCGATTATATTTCCCCTTATATAGATGGTATTTTTAACTCTATACATACGGCATCCGGTATCCAATTACTCATGGCATGCCTTTTGTATCCGGTAGAATTGTATGGTGACTTTTCCGGTTATACGGATATTGCACTTGGAGGTGCCTGTATGTTGGGATTCAAACTCAGCCCTAACTTCAACCGCCCATTCATAGCACAAACCACTGCCGAATTCTGGAGAAGATGGCACATATCTCTTTCATTTTGGGTTAGGGATTACTTATATCTGCCCCTATCTTCGGGCATGCGCCGCTGGGGACAGTGGGGCGTATTCCTGAGTCTGAGCCTGACATTTGCAGGATTAGGCGCCTGGCATGGTGCAGGATGTTTGCAACCCTGTCCATCCTCCGCACTTATCTGCTTTTCGCCTTTTCTTTGATCTTCTTTCGCTTAGAGTCGGTGAGTGATGCACTCTATTACATCAGAAACATCTCGTTCAGCACCCATGCCAGCTGGAAAGAAGTAAGCATCGGAATTCCGGATCATAATTGTATTGTAGCCGGTAGTGCTCTTGTACTGATTTTAGTTTACGAATATTTCATGTCGAAACGAAATCTTCTAGAAGCGTTGGAAAAACAACCCATGCTTGTCAGATGGGTCATTTATTATCTGCTGGCCATTATATTCTTTACTTTGGGACAGTTCAATTCCGACAGTTTTATTTATTTGTAATTTTAATCTAAAAACAAAGATAGCAGAATGAAGAAAAACAGTGAGCGAAGTGCAGCTATGCGCTTCACGATGAAACTATCTATACTCCTGACGCCATTTATAGCCTTACTAGTGGTGTATTTCCTCAATGATCCTTTTATGGTTTTAAGACATTATAACCGTTATGACAACTCATCCGTCATGTTGAATGAAGGCTATATCGGTTGGCAAATGTATATGAACAACCGGGATTCCATTGCATTTGATTCTTTTATCATGGGAAATTCCTGCACCATGGCCTATCAATGTCATGAATGGGAAAAATACCTGGATGGTGGCAGGGCGGTACGTCTGTTCGGAAATGCAGAAAGCATAGCCACCATCAGTAAGAAGTTGCAGGCTCTGGAAAGAAATGGTGCAGAGATAAAGAATCTGCTCCTGATTCTGGATAAAGAGTCATTGGGTAAAGACCAGCTTTCAAGCAACCATAACCATGTGTTACCTCCAGCTATCTCAGGAATCAGCAACTTTAATTTCCAGGAGAAATTCTGTCAGGCCTTCTTCTTCCCTAATTTCCTGTTTCCTTATCTCGATTATAAAATATTTCATCAATATCGTCCCTATATGCAAGGAGTGATAAACCCTTATGGCACAATCAGAGATGCAGTAACAAATGATGCAATCAATCCCAGAGAGAGAATGATCCGGGATGAAGGAGAAGCATATTGGGAAAACCACAAAAAAGAGTTTGTGAAAGTCAGAGACTGTAATTACAGAAATGGTGAATACTGGGAAGGTGAGCAATTCCTATGGGAAACACAGACCGGATTACTAAAAGAAATAGATCAAATCTGCCGGAAACATAACACCTCGGTTAAAATCATCATCAGTCCCGACTATAACCAGATCAGCATAAATCCGGCAGATGTGGAAATATTGAAAGACATTTTTGGCTATGAAAATGTATTCGATTTCAGTGGTATCAATGAATATACGAACGATATTCATAACTACTACGAAAGAGGACATTATAGATCGATACTCGGAGCACGCTTATTACAAAAAGTATATGCAAACCATAACTGATTTGAAATACATATTAAAAGCAACAGCTTATTATGCGAAACTATCTCTGTAGAGTAAGCGCCCGCAATTGTTCCAAAGATCCGTTGAACACATTCAAATCGACCTCTTCCCTGATACCGGGAACATTGCCCACATCAGTATGTTGCCAGAAGTGCCATGGGCCTTCATATTTGACAGAGTCTACGTAATAGTGGGCAATCCAGTAGGGGTAAGTATTGAATACCGAATCACTAAGATAGCGGTTCTTAAATTTATAAGATGTATAAAGAATCGGTTTCACACCATAATGCGATTCTATACGGTCGAGCCAGGTTTTGACAGCAATCTTTAAGTCATGGGCCGTGCTTTTACCAATAGTTTCGACATCAAGCACAGGTGGCAGATCTCCTGGAATAAGCTGGACCGTACGAATAAAGAAATCGGCTTGTTTTAGCGGATCTGTTTTAGGAGAGAAGAAATGATAAGCACCACGAATGAAACCATAACGATGCGCCTGATCAAAATTAAACGGGAAAGTATCGTCAGCATGATCACCACCTTCGGTAGCTTTCATAAAGACAAAATGGATAGGAAATTTGGTTGTTTTGTTAGTTGTCAGTTGCACCCAGTCAATACTGCCTTGATAATGGGAGATATCAATGCCATGCACTTCATAGTCGCAGGGCATACAGACCCCATATCCTTTCTGACCATAACAGGGTTTCCAACGATAGGCATACGGACGAATGAAAAACCAATAAAACCCGGCAGAGAATACGGCAATGATACAAACAGCAAGTATTGTACGTAACCATGCAGACATGATACGTGCTTCGTTTTTCTTCTTACCGCGACGTGCAGCAGATTTTCTTTTAGTTGCCATGTAATATTCAAAACAGAACGCAAATTACACAAATTACGCAAATAGTTTATTCAAATTTGTGTAATTCGCATAATTTGCGTTCTTTTTATTAACTCTTCGTCAACTTGCCGATTTATTTAGCTTGCTCTAACTGCAAAGTCTTCGTCGGCTGGTCACAAACTTCTGTAGGTCCGAAGTACTGGATCGGTCCCGGATATACATAGTCTGTATTGATAGCCCACTGTTCCCGCTGAGCAGCAAATGCCTTGAACGGAGCACCATCCAGTTTCACCAGAGCTTTCTGGATTACCGGTTTCATTTCACCGTGACGGCGTTCCATGTTCATCATCATCGTGATGGGCACACCACCTGCAATCCATTGGTCAGCAGGAGCCGTAGTATTGCGTACAGAAGACATATAGCCTGTCTTGCCGTTAGCAATCAGAGAAGCAGCTGTATAACCCAGTGAATAGCAATAGTCAGCATCGTAGTTAGACGGAGCTGCGCAACGGCCTTCGTAACCGAAGAAGTGATGTTGGGAAGCGAACTTACCTACGAACTTACCTTCTTCTTTCCATGCAGCGAGCTTGGTAGCTACCATTTCCGACAACAGTTTTTCCGTTTCAATCAAAGATACCTGTACGTTTCCGTGCGGATCGCGGTCCAGCGTTAACTGACGTGCAACACCTTCAGGCAGGCTGGCATAGATAGCAGCATTTTCCGGAGAGAGTTTGCGGATGATATAATCACGTTGGTGTGACTTCTTGATCTGAGAGAATTCTTCAGCATTTGCAGCAAGGAAGTCGTTCAACTCAGCGATCAGACGTTTCATAGCCGGGATAAACTCGATAAGACCTTCAGGGATCAAAACCGTACCGAAGTTGTTGCCTTGAGCAGCGCGGTTGGCTACTACCTGTGCAATGTAAGTTACTACATCGTCCAGAGACATATCATTAGCTTCAACTTCTTCTGATACGATACAAACGTTAGGTTGTACCTGCAAAGCACATTCCAGTGCAATGTGAGAAGCAGAACGTCCCATCAACTTGATGAAGTGCCAGTATTTACGAGCTGAGTTACAGTCACGTTGAATGTTACCGATAACTTCAGAGTAAACCTTGCAAGCAGTGTCGAAACCGAAAGAAGTTTCAATCATTTCGTTCTTCAAGTCACCGTCGATAGTCTTCGGACAACCAATTACCTGTACGCCGCACTTCTTAGCTGCATAGTACTCAGCCAGTACGCAGGCATTTGTGTTAGAGTCGTCACCACCGATGATAACCAATGCTTTGATATCAAGTTGCTTCAGGATTTCCAGACCTTTTTCAAACTGATCTTCTTTCTCCAATTTAGTACGGCCTGAACCGATGATATCAAAACCACCCGTGT
>ERZ791724.1012-NODE-1012-length-17819-cov-2.828698_pt1 | contig 17819 bp, 13 predicted proteins | sample MGYA00510044_ERZ791724 | MGnify/ENA primary metagenome ERZ791724 (study PRJEB30046, sample SAMN00715140) | human gut metagenome | study: EMG produced TPA metagenomics assembly of the A metagenome-wide association study of gut microbiota in type 2... | reverse complement strand
ACAAAGAAAATCCCTGTAAATTAATACTTTACGGGGATTTTTTGTTTTTGGTACATAGCAAAAATAAGCATATCAAAGCATTCTTTCGGTGTACTATTCGGTGTACCTGATTGCCTTCAATGCCAGGTACACCTATTAAGTAAATAATTCATTGTTTATCAGTGCTTTGCATCTTGACTTGTTGCTCTTGGAAATTTAGTTTTGTGATTAAAAAACAAGTAAGATGGAAAGAACAACATTTTGTCTATTGTTCTACATTCGTAGGACGAAATTGAATCGGAACGGTGAGGCTCCGATAATGATGAGAATTACAGTGAATGGAGTCCGGGTTGATGCTTCAGTGAAGAAAACAATTCTTCCGGAGTTCTGGAGTGCGGCAAAAGGAAAGGCCCTGGAAAAGAAGCGTGAGTACAAGGAACTGAATCTGTATCTTGACTCTATCCGTTTGAGGATAATGAAGATTCAACGTGAACTGGAAATAGAGGAGGTATCCGTTTCTGCCAACAGTGTTCTGGATCGTTTCCAGGGTAAGGATGCCCCCGTACAACGTACTCTGTTTGAGGTTTTCCGTGAGCATAATGATAAATGTGTCCAATTGTCCGGTACGGACATGGCGCCTGCAACCGTGCAGCGTTATGAGACATCCTTGAAGCATACCCGGGATTTTGTCTGGGAGACATATCATAAGAAAGATGTTCTTTTGGATGAAGTTTCCCGCCAGTTTATTGAGGATTACGAGTTTTGGCTTAAGACAGAGAAAAAGTGTTGTCATAACACAGCCACCAAATATTTGAAGAATTTTAAGAAGATTATCCGTATTGCTTTGGCTAAGGGATGGATGAAGAACGATCCGTTTTTAGAAATTAGATTCTCATTGGATAAGGTGGAACCGGACTTTTTGGAAGATTCAGAAATCCAGAAGCTGATATCGAAGGAAATTGATATTCCACGGTTAAGTCAGGTACGGGATATTTTTGTGTTCTGTTGTTTCACCGGTTTGGCTTTCTCGGATATTCATGGTTTGAGAAAGGAACATATCGTGGAGGACTCGAACGGTGTCAGGTGGATACGAAAGGGGAGACAGAAGACCAAAATCATGTGTAATATTCCATTAATGGAAATACCATTGAAGATTTTGGAAAAGTATTCCACCAATGAATATTGTAAGAAACATGGTGTGCTTTTTCCGGTGCTTTGTAATCAAAAAATGAATGCATACCTCAAGGAACTGGCTGATATTTGTGGTATTAAAAAAACATTGACCACCCATGTTGGGCGTCATACTTTTGCCACATTTGCTCTGGCCAATGGTGTCTCGATAGAGAGCGTTGCTAAGATGTTAGGGCATACCAATGTCCAGATGACCCGTCATTATGCACGTGTGCTGGATCGTACAGTGATACGTGAGATGTCACAGATAAAGATGGATTTTCATATCTCTATTTAGAATTATCTGGTAGGAGGTTGTGTCAAAACTCTGGCACAACCTCTCTTTAGAATGGAGGAAATGCAATAGCCTTCGCTCTTTGAGCTATATGACTACATCGCTGTTAATATGTGTTTTGTTGGAAAACTCTTTTAGTGAGTTCTATAGGTCTGTAAGATGCGAGCACTGGAAAAAATTATAATCAAAGATTGTTGTTTTTTCGAGAGGATGTATGATATTTTTTAGTATATGATGTTTGTGTTTTCTTATTCTATAGTTCTTGTTCTTTCTAGCAGTGAAAAAAGTAAATACTGGCTTTTACTGTAGAATAATGCATAAAAAACTATTTTGATAGGATCCGTAGCTGATGGCTCGCTATTTTGGGATGTCATATATCCTAATCTGATGAAAAATAAACTTTTGCTCTCCTTGCGTATTCAACGCAACAAGTTGATACATACTAGCGAGCAGACACAAATCGGAAACCACTATATCCTCGTCAGTGGCTTGTTGCAGGAATCTTTAATTTCTTCAATTTTTATTTTGTAATATTGGCTGCTTTAACTTAATCCATAAACACAACATAGGTGTATCTTTGAATTTAGTTAAACACACATCAGCATCATTTAACGTTAGAAATCTATTCCAATTGTCAGCTTTTAATAGAGGGATTTCTACTGCTTCATCGAATAAAGTAAAGGTAGCTCCCATATCATTAAACACTCTAACAATCCTATTAGTTATAATCTCTAATTCTTTCGCCAGAATAGGTTGCTTCAAGTCGTTGTTCTTATGGAGTATAATAACCGTCTCATCTTTTGATTTTCTTTCTATCATGCAGTTAAAATATCCGAAGTATTTATAAGAAGTACTCAGATAAGTTAAAAATTGCCCAGATTTTGTTTCGACTCTAGTTACTTGCCTTGTAATATAATCGCTAAGAACTTCATCAAAATATTCACGCGCAGATTTTTTATTGTTATTTATTGCTTCATCAAATTTTTCTATAAACTCATCTATTGAATATACTTTAGTGTTGAAATTGAAAAGTTTGTATAATGTTTTGCTCTTGAGGCGCATACCTTCGTCATCACTAACCATGCAATCGCAGTATGAGCCGAAGAAACTGTGGTAACAGTCGACTTGCATATTTCTAAACTTAACCTTCTTCCGGGTTTCTTTATTAACTCCAAATAGATCAAGAAGTATATATGACATATAATATACCGTTGCAAAATCAGTGTATGATAATCCTGTTTGAGTTAAAGAGGCTTGAATAATATCTAGAAAGGATAATCCTAATGGAGATGAGGCTAACTGCTCGTTAAAAACATTTTCACCTTCCGCTTTAATTGATGTCGGATTATATCTAGCAATAGTATTGTCTCTCATAATTTTGTATGATTCCTTATTCTCATAAAAATAGTGGGAGACGAATTTCATTAATGATGTAAAAGTTGATATGTCCATTTGGAGTTCATCGACTGAAATTGGGGCTCTTTTTTTTAGCCAATCAAAATCTAATTCACCTTTTAAATCCTTAATGCTAATATCAACAATGTTATTGATAACATTCCGCTGTTCTTCTGTTATTTGTGAAAAATCAAAATTTTCAAGCCAAGAGAAATCCTCTATTTTGCCTATAGTTTCGAAAGCATTGCGTGGGGATTGCTTTATAACTTCCTGTTTATGGTTTTCGTATATTAAATGATATCCACTTACTATCGATTGCATATATTCCATTTCAGTATATTTAATATCCGTTTTATCATCTTGCAAATCAAATAAATGAGCATTTGAGTAGAAGAAAATAAACTCATCTTTGTGAGATAATATCTTTTCACGCAAAAGAGAATACTTTTCTTCTTTTGCATTAAATAGATGACTGAAAACTTGTTTATCCAAATATATTGTAACCATAAATTGTAAAATAATAACGATTTGTTTGTTGTTTTTACCTTCTTCAATACTAAACCTTTTCGTTGTATTTCTGGAAGATTTTTTTTAATCTTCTTTGTCTTAGGAAGTTTGAAAGAAGGGTTAAATAGAGTAACAGATTGGCAATCGTTTCTGGGCTTTGTTGTGCATTGCTGTCAATATCACTCTCTTTAGTACAAAATTACGAATAAAAATCAGAAGCACATCACCCCGTCCTGTGTTTTTTACGTGGAGGTCTTTTTGCCATCACCAAATAAATCCGGTTTAAGCGTAATATCAATTCTTAGTGAATTACCGACTATTATTGCTGGAATTTATACTTCAATCCATACTTCTTCCAGTTTGCTATACAGTGTTGTACGTTCGATTCCGAGCAGTTCGGTGGTAACCTTTCATTTTCTGTTTGCCTGTTTCAAGGTACGGAAAATCCTCTCTTTGTTTTCAGCGTCATTGCGCAGGGCGAAGCTGACGGATGAGGTTGCTCTCGTCATGGTAAGCTCCAGGTGCTCTTTCGTGACAAGATCTGTCTGTACCTGTAACACCGCATCCATAATTTTCTATCGAAACTTAAGGACATTGCCCGGTCACGCATGGGCAGTAATGTCTTACATGGCTAAACACAACCAATTCTCTATCTAACTGAAAATAAAATAGTTATCACTCACTTTGTAGATAATAGGTAACACTTTAGAAACGAGCGAATTACAATATTCTGTTTTATTCTGCATCAACTCAAAGAAGCTTTTTTTCAGGACAAAAATACCAAAGACGCTGACAATTAGCAAATATCTCCGGTAAGATTTGCATGTTTTAACTCCGTTTTTCATCTTCAATTAAAAAGATCGAGGTTTTCCTGCATAGTGTCGTGGCGAAAGAGACCGGCAATATCTTCTGAATGACCGACAGATCCCTATTCTCCAACCCCAACAAGTTTAGTTGTACAATGGAACTAATAGAGAAGGAGGTCAATAACTCCAGAAGAGGATTTCATTCTGCATTTCAAGAACAAATACAGCAATACTTATCCTCTTGCATGGATGCTTGTGGACATGTTGTCAATGGGCATCGTAACTAGCATCCATGAAAATATAAAATCCAATCCATTGAAAAAAGATTACGGTGTGCTATGATCTATCCGTTCCCGTTTTCACTTCGTGGCTGACAGTCATAATCCTTATAAGAAATTCCTGCTGTCATCATACAAGGGTATAAAACAAGCAGTACGCCATCAATCCGATGGTAGTCCGGAGGATGCAATTCCCTTGGATAAACGATATGATATCACTACACAGGACATTTTATGAAATCTGCATCATTTAGTGGTTTATCAACATTATATCGCTGGACAACGATATGAAACAGCATTTCCAAAAGTTACTGGGTTAATATCCGAAATATTGACAGCAAGTCAATGAACATTCCCCTGGATTGGCAGGATGAGCCTTTGCGGAGAATATAAAATCCACCTTTCATCTATATTTCTTTTGTAAAAAGAACAGATGTTGGAAGATGGTTGCTCCTGCTCTATACGGATAAGGCACAAGAAACTTAAAGTCAGACTTCCTTGAACCACAGATGTTGCAACCACCACAGTTATTACAATATTTTTAATTTCATTTATAAAAAGACTTCCTGCTTCTTGGCTTTATTGGAGTCTTAGATTCCTTCATTTATATCTTAAATAATTCAGCTTGCATATCCTCCCACTCCCAATAACGGTGTTGTTCGCAATCCTGCAATTTAATCTTAGATTCAAGAAGTTCTTTTTCTTCTTCATTTATTTTACAGGAGTGTTCCAACTTTCTTGATGACCTTATTGAGTGCTTATAACCATAATAAATACAATTTTAGTAATGTTACAGGATTATACGGTGGTCTCCCTTCTGATTGAAGTTTGACATGTTTAACCCCAAGTCTATCTATAGGCAAGATATCCACAAATAAATCGATAATCCTTGCCCAAGAATCTGGAGCAACCAATTGTTCAAGAGTTATCATTTGAATTTGATTTTCTGTTTCCTCCTACTATGTAGTTTATAGATATATTGTTTAGTTTCTTTCCATAAATATACGAAGAACCAATAATTCAATATAGCGTCTAAGGTTTTTGCACAGACTCTCGGTGGAATACATTTCCATGATATCTGCTCCATAACGACCGTGATGTTCGTGCAGCATTCTTTCGAATGCACTGATTACAGGCCGTACCACCGTACAGAAAATATCATCCTTACTTTTGAAGTAGTTATAGATATTGCTCAACCCTACCTGTGCTTCTTGCGCAATTTCACGCATGGAAGCCTTCGGAAAGCCGTTTTCGAGGAATACCTTTTCGGCAGCTTTCAAAATTTCTTTTTGTATGTCATCTTTAGAGTATTGCATAAGTTTTATTTCTCGACTGCAAAGTAGGGGAGAATCCGCGTTTTCTGAAATACCCATTAATGATGGTTTTTTGTTAGATTTTTATAAAAATCACAATTATTGGGTATTGCCAAGGTCGCTGAAAGCATGCAACTTTGCGCGTATAATCTAACTATAAACTACTATATGGTGAAACTAACCAATCATAAAAAGGCAATTGGCAGACCTTTAAGTTGTAAGAGATGGGGAATAATAGCTATTATTATTATTTTTGCAGGTAGCTTATCTTTTTTACTGTACTCTTACTTTTCGCATGATGCTGATAATCCTCAGTGTAACTGTTTGCTATGTATGCTTAATCATGTTCCTGAAGAGGGAGAGTACATTTATAACCGCTATTTGATATTTATTAGTTTTATCTGGATTGCTGTGATCTTTGCGACTGTCTTTTTAGCGAATTACTGCTTTGTAAAAAAAGAACAAAAATAAATAGTGTTCGTTTAAGTACCTACTTATTATTATTTTTAATAACACAATACTCATATTTGGGTATTGCCCGCCTTTTTAACTCCCTCTACCTTTGCGCCAACAAAATTTAAGATAAAAGATGAAAAAATTAACTTGCTTATTCGCCTTAGGTTTCTTGCTTTTTAACAATACTTTACGGGCTAATGAACCTGAAAAAGTAACCTCAACAGAAGAGGTATCTGAAACTGCGGCAAAGAAAGAGAGAATAAAACAGGTAACAAAAGATGACGACTACGAAAAGTTCCGTTTCGGTGGATACGGAGAGATGGTAGCAAAGTTTATGAATTACGGAACGAATCGTTTCTATGGTGGGGTCGATAACAGTGATCACCGCAATACCATTGCGATTCCTCGTTTTGTGTTGGCTTTTGACTACAAGTTTAATTCCAAGTGGATACTGGGTGCTGAAATAGAGTTTGAAGCAGGAGGTGTAGGTATTGAAACAGAACTTGAGAATTCAGAAAACGGTGAGTATGAGACAGAAATGGAAAAGGGTGGAGAAGTCGCTCTTGAGCAGTTTCACATTACCCGTCTGATACATTCGGCTTTCAATGTTCGTGCCGGTCATTTGATTGTACCTATGGGATTGACCAATGCACACCATGAGCCTATCAACTTCTTTGGAACATCTCGTCCTGAGGGTGAAACCACAATTATTCCTTCTACCTGGCATGAGACAGGATTGGAATTCTTCGGTTCTTTTGGTAAAGGATATGCGCGTTTTGATTATCAGGCAATGATTGTTGTCGGCTTGAATGCTGATGGTTTTGGTCGCGATAACTGGGTTGCCGGTGGTAAGCAGGGACTCTTTGAACAAGATAACTTTACTTCACCTGCTTATGTAGCACGTCTGGACTATAAAGGGGTACCGGGACTGCGTGTAGGTGCTGCTTTTTACTATTGTAATGACGTGACGGCCAATGCTGATAAGAATTATAAGTATAGCAGTGTAGGCCGCTCATCAGTGAAAATTTACTCTGCCGATGCACAGTATAAAAATAAATATGTTACCGCTCGTGGTAATATCATTTATGGTGATTTAGAGAATTCTTCCAAGATCAGCAAGGTTACTCTTTCCAATAACTCCAATTATTATCACGGTGCTATGCGTAATGTAGCTAAGAATGCCCTGTGCTATGGCTTGGAGGCTGGTCTCAACCTGAGTGCTTTCTTCTCGCAGAAGAAATGTCCGGTTATTTATCCTTATGCCCGTTATGAATACTACAACCCGCAGGAAGAGGCAGAAGGTTCAGCTACAATGGAGAAACGCTGTCAGGTAAGCAAATGGACGGCAGGAGTTAACTGGTTTGCATTGCCGAATCTGGTTGTAAAGGCCGATTATACTACCCGTCATATTGGTACGAACAAGGTATTTGGATCGACTAAATATAACAATGAAAATGAATTTGCTATCGGCATAGCTTATGTCGGTTGGTTTACCAAGAGATAGTTCAAATAGGTATTTATAATTAATTTAATGTTTAAGTAATATGAAAAAGTTTTTTTATTTGTCGGCTCTTTCATTGGGCATGATGTGTTCCATTACGGCTTGTAGTGATGATGACACTACGACTATAGACGCTAAAAATCTTGACTATACGGCGGAGAATGCAAGTAGTTGGGGAAATTACATGCGAGTAGTTGCACAATTGTTGGTGAATGATGCTACTGCTCTTTATGATGACTGGGCGGTTAAATACAATGAAGGTGGAAGCTATGCAGATTTCTTTAAGAATCAAGATGCTTTGACGAGTGTTGAGCAGTTGATTGACGGCTGTGTAGACATTGCCAATGAAGTAGGTACCGCCAAAATTGGTGACCCTTACGATCTTTTCATACATAATAATGAAGAAAAGGCTTTGTATGCTGTAGAGTCATGGTATAGCTGGCATTCTCGTGAAGACTATCGTAACAATATCTATTCTATTCGTAATGCTTATTACGGAACACGTACAGGGGCTATTAGCGAGTTATCTCTCTCAAAAGCAGTAGCCGCGGTAAATGCTAATCTTGATACTGAAGTAAAAAAGGCGATTGATGATGCAGCAGCAGCAATTTGGGCTATCCCGAGTCCTTTCCGCAACAATATCAATAGTCCGGAAGCAGTAAGTGCTATGGAAGCTTGTGCCACTTTAGAGGGAGTACTCAAGGGAAGTTTGAAGAATTGTATCGAAAGTATTGATAAAACAGTGCTAGCTGAAGTCGTAAAAAATTATGTGGATGTAGTTGTATTACCTACTTACTCTGATTTGAAAGCGGGAAATCAGGCTCTTTTCGATGCTGTTGAGACATTCCGTACTTCTCCCAGCAATGCTAACTTCAAGGCTTGCGCCACAGCATGGCTTGCTGCTCGTACACCGTGGGAAACTAGTGAGGCATTCCTTTTTGGTCCGGTTGCCGACAAAGGTCTTGACCCCAATATGGATAGCTGGCCGCTTGACCAGGATGGTATCGTACAGATCCTGACGTCCGGTAACTATTCAGACTTAAACTGGGATGGTGACTATGATGAAGAAGATGATAAAATTGCCGGTGCACAAGCTTTGCGTGGTTACCACACTTTGGAATATTTGATCTTCAAAGATGGCGAAGCCCGTACCATTCAGTAAGATTTTTACTTGTTAGAAATCAGATTTTGCGGAAACAGTGGGATAATGAATATTCTGTTGTTTCCGCAACATCTGCGTTAAAAAGATAAATGTTAGTTACGTATTTTGCAATAATAATTCAATAACGAATGAATGGCTTATTAAAATACTCATTTCCAATCTGTTTTTCGCTTCTGGCATTGTTTGCTTGCGAAAATGATGGAATTGATGTGGATGATATAGAAGTACCTGCCGGCTTTGCCCTCTCTGCCGGTACTGCTACCAACTTCCTGACTTCCTCTTATGCTTATGACAGGTCGGCTGACTGGATAACAGGGGCATACGATAAACGTTTCACCCGTGGTGACAAATTGTATGATGATATCCGCACCAGTAGTAATGGAATAGGTGGAGGACTGGGACCGGTTTATGCCGGTTATTCTTGTGGTAGCTGTCACCGAAATGCCGGACGTACGCAACCTACCTTGTGGAGCGAAGGTGGTTCCGGTAGCTCCGGCTTTTCGTCTATGTTGGTTTATATTAGTCGTAAGAATGGAGCTTTCTTTCAGGATTATGGACGTGTGCTTCATGATCAGGCTATTTATGGTGTGAAGCCCGAGGGAAAACTGAAAGTGGAATATACCTATGAGACTTTCCAGTTCCCTGATGGTGAGACGTATGAACTCTGCAAACCCAATTATTCTATTTATGAATGGTATGCGGACAGCATCAAACCCAAAGACCTGTTCTGTACGGTGCGTATTCCTTTGCGCCACGTAGGTATGGGACAAATGATGGCGCTCGATCCCACTGAAATTGAAGCTTTGGCTGCTAAAAGTAATTATCCGGAATATGGTATCAGTGGCCGTTGCAACTATATCTCCGAGAGAGGAATGAGAAGTTTAGGCTTGTCCGGTAATAAAGCGCAGCATGCCGACCTGACAGTGGAACTTGGTTTCTCCAGCGATATGGGAGTTACGAACAGCCGCTATCCCGAAGAAATCTGTGAAGGGCAGGCACAAGTAAATCAAGGCAGTATGATGGGACTTTCTTATGCCCAGTTGGATGTATCTACGGAAGAAATGGAGAATGTAGACCTCTACATGCAGAGCCTTAGTGTTCCGGCACGTCGCAATGTGAATAATGAACAAGTGATCAAGGGTGAGCAGAATTTTTATAAGGCGAAGTGCCATCTCTGCCATGTAACCACCTTGCACACAAAACCACGTGGGTCTGTCCTGTTGAACGGAACTCGTCTTCCCTGGCTGGGTAGTCAGACAATTCATCCATATTCGGACTTCCTGCTTCATGACATGGGCTCTGAAATTATGGGCGTAGGACTGAATGATAACTATGTAAGCGGTTTGGCCCGTGGCAACGAATGGCGTACGACTCCGCTTTGGGGTATCGGATTGCAGGAAACTGTGAATGGTCATACTTACTTCTTGCATGATGGGCGCGCCCGCAACTATATTGAGGCTATCATGTGGCACGGTGGTGAAGGTGAAGCATCGAAGAATCTCTTCAAAAAGATGAGTAAAGAAGATCGTAATGCTTTGGTCGCATTTCTGAAATCATTATAAAACAAATAACGAACAATAAAACCAATAAGTATTATACAAGCAATTATGAAGAAATTAATTTTAATGGTTGTAATGGCTGCCCTTTCGTTGGCTGCTATGGCACAGCATGAAGAAGATACAGAAAACGGTGTAGTGTCACTTGCCGGAAGAGAGGGATTTACGATAGAAACCAAGAAGGGAGACTTTGTATTCAAGCCCTATCTGTTGGTACAGACTTGTGCAAATTTCAATTGGTATGATGATGAAGGCCTGGATAAGGCATACAATCAGGATAATGTAGCTAATTCCGGTTTCTCAATTCCCTATGCTGTATTGGGCTTCACTGGTAAAGCTTTTGGTAAAGTAGCCTTTAATCTTTCTATCAATGCGGCTGCCAGTGGGGGAGCATTGCTTCAACAAGCATGGTTCGATGTGCAACTTAAAAAACAGTTTGCCGTGCGTGTCGGTAAATTCAAAACACCTTTCTCACATGCTTATCTGACGACGTTGGGCGAAACATTGTTGCCGCAGTTGCCAGTATCATTGACTTCCGCCATCATTCTGCCTTATTCCTTGAATGCGGTAACGCCTAACATCGGTACCGGTTTTGACCTCGGTGTTGAAATTCACGGATTGTTAGCTGATAAATTTGGCTATGAAGTAGGTTTATTCAATGGTACCGGTTCTTCTGTAAATACAGCTACAAAAACTCTGAGTGATGATTGGCATATTCCTTCTTTACTGTATGCGGGACGCTTTACTTATATGCCTAAAGGTGTGATGCCGTCCACCCAAGGTAATCCTAACCGTTTGAATGAAGATAAGATCATGTTCGGTGTATCGGCTTCAATCAATGTGGAAAGTGAGAATGAAAGTACCAATGATACCCGTATGGGAGTGGAATTTGCCATGTTAAAGAATAAACTGTATCTGGGCGCCGAAGCATACTATATGAATGTGGGCTTCACCGATCGTCAGAAAATAAATGAGACATACAATTACCTGGGTGGTTATGTACAGGGCGGCTACTTTGTAGCTCCCCGTTTGCAGGCTGCCTTGCGTTATGACTTCTTTAACCGTAACGGTACCGGCGATGACGGATTTTTGAATATGCCGGCTGTGGGTATGAATTATTTCTTTAAGGGTTGTAACCTGAAACTCCAGGCTATGTACCAGTATATTGCCCGTACGGGGCACGATACACAGCTCGACCGAGATAATGATAATTTAGGTCTGGCCACTCATTCTGCAACAGTAATGCTGCAATATACTTTCTAAAAAAACAAAGAGAGTAGTTATGAAGAAATGTATATTATTCTTTGCTGCTATCTGGATGACACTCTGCTTCTGTTCATGTGATGATGGAAGAATCTATGAGAAGGAGATAGAGGTGCAGCGTGGTGGCCGAGTCCTAAAGTTGACAGGTCGTTTCAGTGGTATCAGCAATTGGACGGATGATTATAGTGTCGTTGTGGCAGGCTTCAATGATAAAAGTGAATACGCTGTTATAACGAAATCACTGCCAGTCAATGTAACCGACGGAACAGATATCGTTATGACACTGGGAGGTATCAGTGATGAAGTGAAATCACTCAAATTGTGTGTTATCAGTCGTCTGCGCGAATGTATTGTCGAATTTAAGACGATGGAAGATGAAGAACTCGCAGCTATTACAGATACTATATTAATGGATGTGGGAACACTGGACGTGGGTATGTTCAGTTCCATCCAGTCACAGGTTTTCGATAAAAGATGTGTAGCGTGCCATGGGCAGACCGGTTCTGCATCGGGTAATTTATTTCTGACGGAGGGTAAGAGCTATCATGCGTTGGTCAACCAGCCGGCGCATAAGAATAGTGATATACTATTGGTGAAGCCCGGCAGTGCAGAAGAGAGTTTTCTACATCTGGTCTTGAACAGGGCTGGTGATACGAGTATGAACCATACCGATATGCTGTCAGAAGATGAGCAACCCTTATTGAAACTGATAGATAATTGGATAAACGAAGGTATTTTTTTGAATAACGAGTAAACGATATTGGAAATGAACAACAAAAAACAACCAACCAATCAATCAGAGAATACATTAACCGAGATTTTTAAATATGAAGTAAAAGAAGGCGTTTCAGAGTTTCATGTAATGATTCACTCTACCCGGCCGGAAGACACTTATGAAGAACAATTAAATGCAGTAGCCAATGCCTACAATGATTTGCTTGCAGGTGAATTGAAAGGTGCCATGGCTGTGTTTAAACGTTATTTCCTGAGTGATACCGCCAATCAGGCTGACCTCCTGCTGGCTATCACTACCGAAAGTTCCGACTGTGCTCTTTCCGTGGTAGAGCAACCCCCTTTGGATGGGACGAAAATAGCTTTGTGGGCTTATTTACAGACCAATGTGCAGACACAAGTGCTGCACAACGGATTGTTTGAAGTAAAGCACAATGCGTACCGCCACCTGTGGGGAGGCAGTGTTTTCAATCGTGCCGCAAATTCTGAGTACCAGACCCGTTTGTTGCTGAATGACTACGCGATGCAACTTATGGAACAAGGATGTAAATTGGCGGATAACTGTATCCGTACCTGGTTCTTCGTACAGAATGTGGATGTGAATTATGCCGGTGTGGTAAAGGCGCGTAATGAGGTTTTCGTCACTCAGAACCTGACGGAAAAAACACACTATATTGCCAGTACTGGTATCGGCGGACGTCATGCTGATCCTAAAGTATTGGTGCAAATGGATACCTATGCTGTGGCAGGCTTAAAGCCGGAACAGATACACTTCCTTTATGCTCCTACGCATCTGAATCCTACTTATGAGTATGGTGTCAGCTTTGAACGCGGAACGTATGTCGATTACGGTGACCGGCGTCAAGTGTTTATTTCAGGTACGGCAAGTATCAACAATAAAGGGGAAGTGGTATACCCCGGCGACATCCGCAGGCAGACGGAACGGATGTGGGAAAATGTAGAAGCCTTGCTGAAAGAGGCGGAGTGCACGTTTGATGATTTGGGGCATATGATTGTTTACTTGCGTGACATTGCAGACTATGCAGTTGTGAAGAGTATGTATGACAAACGTTTCCCGGATACTCCCAGAGTATTTGTACATGCGCCTGTATGTCGTCCCGGATGGTTGATCGAAATGGAATGTATGGGAGTTAAGGCTTTGAAGAATAAGGAATATGCACCTTTTTAATCTGAAGAAAAGTCTCGTCTCCTTATATATCTGTCTGGTGGCTTTACTTGCTGTGGTGACCTTTGTGGAGCATGTACGCGGAACAGAGTTTGTAGAAAAGTATGTTTATCATACAGTTTGGTTTTGTTGTTTGTGGGGAGTACTTGCCGCATTGGCAGTTGCCGTGTTGGTTAAGCGGCAGTTGTGGCGGCATCTCCCGGCATTGTTGTTGCATGGCTCCTTCCTTTTTATCTTGGTGGGAGCCATGATTACATTTTCATGTAGCAAGAAAGGATATATGCATCTCACAGTAGGTACTGAGGTGGGAACTTTCATAGACCAAGGCAGCAAACGGGTGATCGAATTACCATTCACATTGTGTCTGGACAGTTTCCGGGTGGAGTATTATCCGGGGACGGAGGCTCCGGCAGATTATGTCAGCTATATCCGGGATGCGGAACCAGTTTCCATGAATCGTATCCTCTCTCGTCAGGGGTATCGCTTTTACCAGTCTTCTTTTGATGATGATAAGGAGGGGAGTTGGTTGTCGGTGAATTATGATCCGTGGGGAATAGGGATTACGTATGCAGGATATATTTTGCTGGGTATCTCCATGTTGTGGATGCTTGTCGGTCGCAGTGGAGAATTCCGTAGATTACTCAGGCATCCATTGCTTCGGAAAGGGGGAATGTTTGTGTGGTTGCTCATGGCTGTGGTAACGGTGGTGCAAGCAGAAAACAGAAGCCTTCCGGCACTTGCACTCAGGCAGGCGGATAGTCTGGCATTCAAACAAGTGATTTATCATGATCGCGTAGTACCTTTTAATACTCTTGCACGAGACTTTGTATTGAAACTGACCGGAAAACCTTCTTATGGTGGTATGACACCCGAACAGGTTGTCGGAGGTTGGCTACTTCGTCCGGAGGTTTGGCAGAATGAACCGATGATTTATATAAAGAGTGCGGAACTTCGTCATTTACTCCGGTTATCGTCTTCTTATGCCCGTCTTACTGATTTGTTTGATGGACAAAACTATCGATTGCAGGAATTTTGGAAGGGTGGACAAAAGCCACATATGAAAATGACTTCGTTGGAAAAGGCTATCATGGAAACGGACGAAAAGGTAGGATTGATACTGATGCTACGGAGTGGAACGCTTATCCGTCCTTTACCGGAAGATGGGAGTATAAAACCACTATCTGACGTAAAAGTGCAGGCTGAAATATTGTACAATCGTATTCCATTCAGCAAACTGTTGTTCATGTTCAATCTGACTGTAGGGATGCTGGCATTTTTCTATTTACTTTATTGCAGCATGCATCGTTCGGCAGGTAAGGCATGGAGCGTTTTTACAGTTGCACTTTATGCAGCATTCCTTTTTCAACTCTTTGGCTACTGTTTGCGGTGGTATGTTGGCGGACGTATTCCGTTGAGCAATGGATATGAAACCATGCAATTTATGGCACTGTGTACACTTCTGCTTGCATGCATATTCCGGTGTCGCTTCTCTTTTACGTTGTCTTTTGGATTGCTCATTTCGGGTTTTGCCTTGTTGGTAGCTTATCTTGGGCAGAACAATCCTCAGATCACTCCTCTGATGCCTGTGTTGCTGTCTCCCTGGTTAAGTATTCATGTTTCTCTGATTATGGTATCTTATGCATTGTTTGCCTTTATGATGCTAAATGGATTACTGGCATTCTGCATAGGAGGCTGGCGAAAAAAGGTAATCGATTCGGAGATTCAGGAACAGCGTAAGGTCCGTGTGGAGCAATTGATGCTTTTCAGTCGGTTGATGCTCTATCCGGCAGTATTTTGTCTGGGGGCGGGGATTTTTATTGGTGCTGTGTGGGCAAATGTTTCATGGGGGCGTTATTGGGCCTGGGACCCGAAAGAAGTCTGGGCTTTGATCTCCTTTTTAATCTATGGTGCGGCATTTCACGGACAATCGCTTGCCGTCTTTCGGCAACCCCGGTTTTTCCATGCTTATATGGTGTTGGCTTTCCTTACGGTGCTGATGACTTACTTCGGAGTAAATTATTTGCTGGGCGGTATGCATAGCTATGCTTGATGTGTCTTTCTATTTCGGGATAATATAATAAAAATGCCTACGGAATCCGCAGGCATTTTCTACAAAAACAACTAACTAAACACATGCAAAGTTAATCAAGCGCACCGGACTTTTCTTTCACAGTACCGTTCGCATTGCGCACATATATCATAACCTAACATTGCCCCGAGTATAAAATCTTCTCTTTCAATTCTACCGGGTTAATGTCAGATATTGTCATAAGGCTATGGAATAAGAGAAAATTATGCCAAGTGATTTTTTATGTCGTTCACCCAAGCGTCGATACGTTCTTCCGTCTTATCACTTTCGTTGATGTCATCAAGAGCGAGTCCGACAAACATACCATCGATAACGGCAATAGAGGAGGAGAAAGAATAATCTTTTGCAGATACCTTACCAACGGTGGTGCAACCGGAATCCTTGATATCTTCGTATATGATACCCATACCATCGCAGAATGTATCGCAATAAGACTCAGAGTCACCACAACCGAACAGAGCAATTGTTTTTTCTTTCAGGTCTGATTCCTTCAACACTTTAACGCCATCATACCAGTCATCCTGCAGTTCACCGTCACCCCAAGTGGAAGTTCCTAAAAGAAGAGCTTCGTATTCCTTTACCATGTCGGCGTTCATTTTGCTGACATCGATTACATCGGATGCGGGGACGCCAAGTTTAGAAGCGATTGTTTCGGCAATGCCTTGTAGTTCCGGTTGAGGAACCGTAAAATATTCCTATTTTCTTCATACTATAAAATGGTTTAATTTGTACGGTTACAAAGTAACGGCATCAGAGGGGGTTATGAAATACCCACAAATAATGAAATGCTTCTTTGTACCTAACCACTTATAGGTATGATGGGTAGGAAGTGTCTTGCCCATTTGGATGATTTTATAAGTTTCTTCATACTAATCAGATATTTGCTTACGGTTTTTCTTCAGATCAGGTAGAAACCAGGTAACCAATCCGAGTAACGGCATATAAGCGCAGACATTATAAACAGCTTCGATGCCGAACTTATCCGCCATATTTCCCAATACAGCCGAGGCAATACCTGCCACTCCGAAAGCAAATCCGAAGAATAGTCCGGAGATCAGTCCCAGTTTACTGGGTAATAACTCCTGCGCATATAACAGGATGGCGGGGAAAGCAGATGAAAGAACCAGACCAACACAGAAACTCATAATAATTGTGGCAAGCAAGCTAACATGAGGCATCAGCATACTGAAAGGTGCAGCACCGAGGATGGAACCCCAGATGACATACTTTCTTCCGATACGATCTCCGATAGGACCACCCATCAGTGTACCGATGGCTGTAGCCACAAGAAACACAAAGAGGTAGAGCTGGGAGTCCTGTACACTTACTCCGAATTTATCAATCAGATAGAAAGTATAATAGCTACTTAAGCTTGCCATATAAATATATTTGGAGAAGATAAGTATCAGCAGGATAGAAATGGAAAGAACTGTCTTCCCCATAGGCAAAGGCATCTGCATATGAGGTTGCAAGGCAATATGATCACGTTTCATTCGGGTAATGTATCCTTTGTACCATTTGCCGACAGGTATCATTACCATGATTGCTATCACTGATAAAATTGCGAATAATGCGATGTTGTGCCTACCATAAGGTGCTACAATTAAAGCTACCAGTAACGGACCCAATGATCCTCCCAGGTTTCCACCCACCTGAAACAGGGATTGCGCCAGACCTCTTCTGCCTCCGGAGGCGAGTGAAGTGATGCGGGATGCTTCCGGGTGAAGTACGGAAGAACCTATACCTATGATGAACACAGAGAACAATACCCAATAAAGATTCGTGGAAAAGGCTAGATTCAACAATCCGGTCATAGTGAACAACATCCCCATCGGTAGTGTCCAGGCAAACGGGCGCTTATCAAAAAATAATCCGAATACGGGTTGGAATACCGATGCGGACATCTGATAAACCAGCGTAATCAATCCGATTTGTGCAAAACTCAATGTCAAATCCTCTTTGAAAAGCGGATACGAGGCTGCAAGCAGCGATTGGAGCAAGTCGTTGAGACAGTGAGACAAACTCAGTGCGATCAGCACAGGCAATGCGATCTCGGAAGAGGTAAATTGTGATCTGCGTATCATGGGTATATTTCCATCTGCGGTTACGATCGGGCCCGGGAAGCGGCACA